>Ga0100385_1004313_pt1 | contig 12272 bp, 11 predicted proteins | sample CryGeymeta201509_FD_81543 | JGI IMG/M metagenome (GOLD analysis project Ga0100385, IMG submission 81543) | Groundwater microbial communities from Crystal Geyser aquifers in Utah, USA - Crystal Geyser metaG 2015-09 | ecosystem: Environmental > Aquatic > Deep subsurface > Groundwater | place: USA... | reverse complement strand
CCTGGCTGCTGTCCTCCGTACTGACCTCCTTGCTGTCCACCCCATTGACCGCCTTGCTGCATTCCTCCTCCCTGTTGACCCCAACCACCTTGCTGTTGTCCTCCCATGCCTCCTCCTGGTCCTTGTTTAAACTTACCCTGCTGGATGAGGATTTGTTTAAAGGCCATGTAGAGTTCCTGTTGACTGGCTTTTCCATCAGAATTTTTGTCAATGACTCTGAGTGCCTGCATAGCTTGTTGCTGATTGAATCGAGTTTGGTTACCCATTTGCTGGAAGACATCATTGAAGAAGTTAGTGAGCTCCATCGCATCAAGAGAGCCACTACGATCTCTGTCGTATTTTTGGAAGACTTGTTGAATAAACTGCTGAAGTTCTTGTTCTCCGATCATATTAAATTAGATATGTTAGCTTAACAGAGAATCAGCATTTATTGTACTATCTTAATAAATGCAATAAAACATCTACTGACCGGATGATCAAATATGATCAGCACAAAATGGAAAATTCAAGAGCCATAATAAACAAAGAGTAAAAACATTCAAACAAATTTGAGCAAGTCAGTAATATATGCCATCTTGCTTCCACGATTGCTCATGTTCAACCCAAAGTAAACCTTTCTCAGACATTCCTGTAGCCTTAATATATCTGTACGCTTGCCACCCATATTGTTGTCACTGTTGAGGGGGTCTGCTATGTTTATGTGATACTCCAGCTAGCCTTCCTGCGTCAGTTCTACTTGATACTCAAAAGCCAAGCCATAGTAATAGCAGAAATGTTCGACGAATTGGGAAACATATTGATACTGATACTGACTTCGCATGCTATAAATAAGCAAGAAAAGAGCATAAGCTTTCAGACCACCTGTTCGATGGTCATGTAATCTCCTAACAGCCAGCAATCGTCTCAACACATAGTAAATAGTAGACACTTCAGGATAGTAACTCATCACTTATAGTGTGTAAGCGACGTACTTGGAAGCTATATTTTTCTTGCTTGAAAGGAACAGTTCCACCTCCAATCTTTAAAATTCAGCAGTCATTACCAATTTAATTAGGGGTAATTTGTAAGTTCTAATAAGTTTGATGGTGTTGTGAAAACCCATCCTACCTATTTTTCTATATAGCTGATCTGTTATGTCTGCAAACATGCCTGAATTGCCACCATCAGGAACCACCATCAAGAAATCAATATCGCTTGATGGAATCCATAATTGACTGGCAAATGATCCAATGAGTTCGATTGTGCCATAATACTCATGTACTAAATTTTGAATGCTGACAAAAAAAGGATACAGCAGCTACCAGACTCTCTTATGCTCCTCTTGAATTTAATGAGCCCATTGATACATCTACTCTGATACTGCGCAATGATCCAATTCATCCTGTTCTTCTTCTTATTCATCTGAACTATCAGATGATGAGCTATTCAGTTCGGATTCGATAGAAAGCCGTTCAATTGCTTTTTCTTCAGGTGAAGTTTAGATTGTCTACTTTGGGGTGCTGCTTGTCATGTTTTAAAGATGTTCGTTGATATCTTCTTAGTGAAGATAACCTTTTGTCCGGGCATAGCTCAGATAGGTCTATCCTTCACTGTTTTATTCTTATTATTTGCAGCCAGCGTCAAGAAGTATTCTGAGCATTTAGAGGGTAGTCTACTTGTTTTTATGGGATTTATGAGCCCTGACAGCCTAATGGAGGGGACCCAGACCTATCTCTCATTTTAGTTACCTTCCAGCGACCGGTATTGTAGATCCACCTCTTCCTAAATGAGACATTCTAACACCTCAGCTTTGCCTTCTCTTATGGCCAACGTGAAGTAATTTCCTTTGGGATAGTTCCCCATCTCTTTCTAGCTATGATCGTGTGTACCAGTCGAGGGTAGTGTTTTAGTAATTCCCTCACGATATTGGCTGCTTGCTGATGATCGGGGTTTTAGATGGCATAGTGGACGGCATTACGGCCATGTTGATCGCGATGGTAAGGTTGAAGGGATGCTTTTGAGAGGAAGGTGAGGACTGTCCTGATTGTAGTTTTTTTGCACGCGAACATGAGCAGGCTCATTTTCACTCCATTAAGGACTTTTTTACTTTGGTATTGGCAGTAATTGAGATCTGCTCCTTGCCTATCTTTTTTCAGACCATGTCTACCTCACAAGCAGCTCGAGATATCGCTCGAAGGGCTACAAACCGACGTCCATCACCGCTCCCACCAGCAGTGACAACAACCCTGCATCCTTCAACTCACCTGGTAACTTCTCCTCGAACATTTCAAAACCGATATCATTTCTGAGCCATTGCCTCGCTTCTAAGTAATTGTTCATCAAAATCAATAAAAGAGTAATATTGTCAAAGGTAACCACAAATACTGCTAACAAGTATTAATCAAGTGAAAAGGTTAATTAGATCAGAGTAGTCGAGTGTTGAGGTCTGTCAGGGGAAGACGCTAAGTAGGGACCAAAGAGCACAGAGGTGATAGCTTTTTCTTTAATTTTTTGTTGTTGAATGCAGCGAGGAAGTTTTACAGTCTACCGGCAAGGTTATTCATCTTTTTCTAATAATTAGCCAATTTTCGATTGATCTCTTTCATCAACAACTGAAAATGGTTCAACAACGATTACGAGTAGCTCTCCAGCAATTGCTATATCAATTGCTACAATCCGACTATTTTAGAGTACTCCAGTGAACAGCTCGAGAAATGACTCTTATCGTTTCTAAGCAAACTGATGGTTTAGGACAAACTTCTACGCCATAACTCAACATCGTCTTTGAGTAGTTATTATTATCTCGTTCCTTGTGGCTATTGTTTTTTTAGCTTGTTACCGGTTTGGGCTACCCAATCGGTTGAAAGGGCGCCTACCATGTTATAATTTTGATTCTAAAATCTCAGGCATCTAATTTGCTCTTTCAAAGTGGAGATTTATGCTTACAAATCTGCATTATGTTGCAATATCTTTTCAATCTACTCCTTCGATGCCAGCTCTTCATTTTACCTTGTCATTCGTCTCAACTTCTTCTTGTATCTTTCAAGGTAGTCATCGGATTATCTGAGTTGAATTCTGAGCCCTTAAATTTGTTAACTTTGACTGCTGTTCCTGTCACATAGCTCTTTGTTAGCTCTGCTCAAGGTATCGATCTCTAGTAATGCTTATTTGAGGTTTTTATTCGCCAGAAATAATTTCTAGCTAAGTGACGATTCGGTGTTGCTTTGTGTGTGAAACGGTTCATCTTTGATGAAGGCAGAAACGTTGAGTAATTCTCTTTTGAGATGATTATTCTCTGTCCTTAAGGCTGAGAACTCCGCAATAATGGTGGGAATGCTTGTGTTGACAGTTGACGAATGATCGATGGTGGATGGCTACCGTTTATTCCGGGATGTCATAGGTCTGTTCTTGCGAGCTGTTGAGGTGCGCTGACAGCAGCATTTAGGTTGGGTAGGTCTGTGATGTGGACAATTAGGACATTTTCTGAATTTATTCGTAGATTTCTTCATCATCTGGGCTAACTGCTATATTATTTTTAATTATTTTTTGTAGCAAAGTCAAGCCAGCATGAAGTATAAAACATAGACGATATAGATGGAGATGAATCAGAATTGCTATTCCTATGGTTCAACCTAATGTTCCTATGCAGTTGGTGCAACCTAGGTCTATACTTTAGCTGGCACTCCAACAATTTCTGAAATAATCTGTACTTTTAACTCAGCACCATCTTCTGTCTTAAGTATTTCCTGAACCATCAATAATTTATCTTCCATCTACTTCAACTTCTTTGTCATCTCTTTCTCACGATCTCTCAAGTATAGGATCTACTGCTATGATTACTCATGAGCCTTGCTGACTGTCTACAGCTATGATTGCAGCACCTCTATTTTCTACTCGAGGTGTTGATTCTAGGCAGAAAGCTCGTTGACCTTAGTGGACTGCTTTTCTTCTTGTTGTTTGGGACTGCGAGCCTCTTCTTTACGCTCAGGTTTGCGTGCAGCCCTTGATCCAGATTCAGTGGAAGGTCGATGACTTGGCACGTGAGTAGTTGTCTTTTTGGGAGGAGGGTCATTAGCTTTGATAACTTTGGGAGGAGGATCATTAGTTTTGGTAGCTTTGGGAGGTGATTCCTTTTTGGGAACGACCACACCACTGGCATTGTACATTTTAGGGACGACATTCTTTTCTGCAAACCCAAAGGAAGGATTGATACCCCCTCTTCGTTCCTCAGCCAAGTAATTGTTGCCCCTATCTCCACAATTGAGGTCATAGTATCTTTTGAGCCATTGTGCAAACTCCAGGTTGTCTTGATACTTCGCCTTAGCCAATTTTTCAACCTGCATAGTCTTTATTTCTTACTTCGATATACCTCTTGATTCCAACTTTGTTGAAAGCATCCTGCAAGAGGCGGTAATTGCCGATAAACTCATAATCATTCTTGGCTTTCCAGTTGACTTTCTGGATGGCTATTTTTCCAGGATGGACGACATCGATGACTTGGCAATAAACAGCACCAGATCCTAGTTGCTCGATCTTGGTCAAATTGAGCTATATTGACTTAGCAGTACCTGAAGGAGCTAGTTGAGCCATTTGAGAATATCACCTCTCGAGACAAAATACGCCTCATCCATCATACCTATCTTCTCGTTCTGATAACTCATCCAACTATTTTCAAATTATTATTCACATCACAATCTATCAATGTGAATCAGTTCGGTTGATTACATAAATAAGTTAAAAGTACGATGTTATTCAAGGGAAAGAGAGAAACATAAAGAGAAAGATGATAGATTATTGAAGGAGAAGTGTTGAGGAAGTTATTTTGATAATTTATCAGTAATTGATATATACATTTGGAAGAAATTTATGGAAAAAAATTATGGCGTCAAGTACACCTCACCTTATCTAGCTGCTCCTTCTGCCTGACACCTAAAGGATAAATCAGAGCCATCCTCAGAATCATCTACATCCAGCTAGGGCATATGCTCCAGGAAAAGAAATACACAGATATGGGACCCTCAGCACAATAAAACAATGGCGCCATTGGTCGGCTAGTAAGGATCATCTTTGATCAGCATCAATTTGAGCTCAAAATTTCTAAGGGATGTCCTCATCTTAGACTTAGGAAGTACATATGTTGAGAGATAGCCTGCTCAAGGAAAAATTGAAATGTCGGAGTGACCAGTTGGAGATCATGCTGGAGGATCTATGCGATAAAGTGGCGCGGAGAAATTATGAGCTATAAATCATCGGCTCTCAGGTAAACTAGGACCAATATTTAGATAAAAAATGTGGAAAATTCCATCAATTAAATCGACAGCCCCCTCACTCCCTGTGACAGCAGAAAATAAAGTTAAGGGTATGAGGCCTAGAGGGAGAAAAGCGAGGTCAAGGAGGAATGTGTGAAGGTGGAAGAGGACGCTGAGCGTGCAAATAACCTTAATGAAGGATCCCCCTAAACTTTAATCCCTTACATGACGCCCCCAGGTTTCGGAGATCCCTACTCCTATAACTTTTTGTTTTACGGGCCTTATTACCATTGACCTCATATACATTCATTCACATTAGTACATTGCATCATATATGGAGTTCCAACAAGAGAATGAAATGCTTCAAATCACAATACTAGTTGAAAATATAAATAAATAAATTAGTTTGTGTGGCCATATAAGTCCAGACAAAGGTGAGAGGAGGATCAAAAATGTATGGAGAACTACCCTTCCTATTATTTTTTTCCGACTATCTCATAGTTAACAGAACAGAAGATTCTCCTAACTCATATTTCGGTATGTGTCATCCTGTGGAACATAATATTGATTTAATATCCATTACTTCCACATCTTACAAGTGTTGATCGTTGAAATGATTAAAAATTATTAGCATACTCCGGATATTTAGTTTTAGTAATGCAGAATATAATCCGCGAAGATTGCCAATTCAGGTACTTCACTTCAGATTCAGCCCAGAACTCAACACCTTTCCTGCTGCCAATGCCAACATCGCCATCTTCGGCACACAAAGCTCAGGAAAAAGCACACTTCTTAATAACATATTCGGCACGCAGTTTCCAGTACTCAATACTTCAATTACCCGATAAAGATGTACCAAAGGGGTCTGGCTTCACAATATCAGTAAGTTTAACGTCATCGATACTGAAGGCTTCGATTCTGAGGAGCGAGAAGTACACGAAAAGATCTTCGAGAAGCAAGTGGCTCTCTTTTGTCTTGCGTTGGCTGATGTACTGTTGATAAACATGTGGATGGACGAGATCGGTCGTTACGAAGCTAGTCATATGCATGTCATCAAAGCAATAATCCGAGCCTCCTAGCGTCTGATTTCCAAACAACAACGCCGCATAATATTCATTGTTCGAGACTGCACCGAAGATGCAGATAGATCAATCCTCCGAGAGTAACTAAACAATCAAATGCAAACCCTCATCAAAGCCTAAACAAAAAAATCCAACATGCGCTTCAACCTCTAATACTTCATGATGAGCCATTACTTCGATAACTAAAAAGCATTCAAGAAAGAGGCGAAAGAACTGTTCAACTTGTTGACATTGACTAAAAAATCTAGTTTGAGCAATTATACGGATGAGGATCGGATTGTTTATGTGAGGAATTTGTGGAATCGAGTGACCACGGATAATCAAATCGATTTGAGAACTGCTTAGGATGCTCTGAGGAATTATGCCCTTGAGAGAGTAAAAAGGGAAACCCTAGACTTTATGGAGAATTGGATAGAGTGCGTTACCAGTTTAGATAGGCATAAAACATATCTTCGATATAAAGAAGCAGCGGCCAGATAAGCCCGAATCTTCTTCAGTTAAACAAAACCAAAACACTTAAAAGACAAAGACGTCTAGATCTACATAGAAGTCATTCTGCAAGCAATCGACAGCAAGTTGAACAAACATTTCATGACGGTGCTTCTGCCTTTCTAGGAAGACCGGCTCATTTAGGAGGAGTATAAGCGAAAAGTTGATTTGGAAATGGATTCGAATGTTGTGTATTTTAAGAGAAATATGGAGAGACGAAAGGAAGAGGTTATCGAAATATATGAGCATATCATCAAAAGCTTGAGAGAGCATGCGAAAATGAGAAGAAGGTTTATCGAAAAAGTAGAGTTTGCAAATTAAAAATATGTTCAGTATCTCGAGCACATGCATACAGTGTTTAAAATTTAACTGGAAAGTACTCTCAACTAGGAGGTTGACAAGATGACTGAAGAATTAAAATTCGACAGCAACAAACTCCACAAAACAATTAAAATAATCGAGGACAAACATCGAGCAGAGATAGGAACCATCGATTTGGGAGATATTTGGGACAGGATTGTCACAAGGACAGCGACTGGCACAATTGTGGCTAGAATAAAAGCTGAAGGGGAAAAGTTCTCAACCAACAGTCTTGGAGCTTTCATGGGCAATCAAACCTAAATGATTGTTGAGCACTATCAACTGCTGCAAGGAAAGGCTTAAAAATACATGTAAAATTTGATCTCCTTCATGACTCCTGAGGAGTAGTAAACAGCAGCTACCCTCTAAAAAGTATAGAGTATTCGCAGGCTAATTCACAATTTGATCGAGCAGAAAGTAGTAGACTAGGTACTTTTTTATTGTTATTTAGACCCGCAGATTCAAAATTTCGTTGGTTTTCATTATATTCCTCATGTACTTCTTTTACAGTGAATTCAGAAGCATACTGGGAATATTGGGGATGAGCAAAAAAAGGAGGAAGAGATGGATGTGGCTCTACACATTATCCATGTTGTCTATGCTCGGAATTGTTTTGTATAGAAAACGGGAATATCTGAAGACTTACATTGAGCCAGTGTGATATTTATCATTATTATTGACTGTCCTGCTTACACTTCGCCACTATCGTTTATAACAAGTTGAGAAAGTTCTATTTTCGTTATAAACGACGCTCACGGATCGATGACAGCTCTTTTTTCAGTCGTTCTCCTATCAGCTGTAGAGCTTCAATTTCCTCTGTTTACTCTAACATTTATTGATTCTATTTGAGTCTTGCCGTTGTGAGAACAATCTATTTTTTAAGTTGGTTCTCAACCTCCTTTATCTGCTTCCTATGTCCCTGACTCCTTAAATTTACTTTCGCCTGAAGTTAGTCTATCTAAGCCTATAATTTTTCTGCAGCCTGGTTGCTCATAATCTTAACCGACTTCGTTAATTTATCCCTACAATTTTGTAGCTCTTTTAATTGCCTCTCCAAATCTTACAACCCTATTGAATTCGGATGACTATCGATCATCTCTTTTAGAGCGTTTTTGCTACTCTGAGCAATGGCTTCGACTCTCGATGAGGTCTAACTATCTTTATTAGCGACTATGTACAGTATTTATTGAAATATTATTTGGCTTATTGGGTCTGTTGCTCGATGAGTTTGATCTTGATAGAGATTAATTAAAATTTCGATTGTTCCTCTTGTGTTTCCTCATTGATCTGTGCCTTGAGTAAAGCAATAGCTTGAGTGATACTATAATATTTGGAGCTCTAAGTGAATTCAACTATACCGAAAGGACCGACATTTTATGCTATTTGTTTTTGAATATAGGTCAAATGAAAGTTCTATTATAACCATATCAATGAGCTGATAACTCCGAGGATATCAGACTATCTTAGCTTCTAGCATAGTTTAATGATAATTCTTGTTTTTTTTATTTGCTGCCGATTAAAATTAAACTTATTAGTTGATCAGACAATGGAGCCTTAGCCCTATCATAGAAGCTCCTCTCCTTCACCTTAAGAAGAATAGCGAAAGGAACTAGAAGAATCTTTTGATATTCTTGTCTCCAAACATCTCATCCCACCACCTCTCATGTTGCTACCCAAACCTGTCAGTCATCAACCTAGATCTCTTCTACCCATGTTGCCACTTCCCAATTTCGTGGGGATCATCCCCAACTTTCAACCTTTGGATAAGCCGATCGATATGATGCTCATTGACAAAAATTATGAGTTCAGTTGGATTGGATAGGCTTTTGATGATGTCGTGTATCGGAAGTATGAGGAGGAAAGTTACAGAAGAATTGATAACAGTGACTAAAACTGGAATATATGGGCTTGTGATCTTAATAAAATCAGAGGTCGAAAATCAGCTTAGCAATAGCTCCCTTAGCAACCCATTCATCAATACTACACTCCTAAGCACAAAAGCGATAAAACCCTCATCTTTGAATCACGCTTCTAATGCGGCAATCTATCGATGGTATCAAGAATCAGTGAATCCTAATACAATTTGTTGTTGCAGAATGACATAAATACCAACGGCTACTCACAATGGTTTTTCTTCAAAGTTTCAAACACCTTCAAAGGGCATACAGTCAAGTTCAACATTCTAAACCAGTACAAAATGAACAATTTGTACAAAATGGGCATGAAGGTAATCATATACTCAAAACGGGAGAGCTAGGAAAAAAATCTAAGCTGGCATCGAGGAGGCGACAATATCCAGTACTACTAAAATGGCTATAGCAAAAGTAGCACAGATTTCAAACCATACTTCACCCTCAGTTGGGATCACACTTTTCTCTATGACTAAGACGATGTCTATTTTGCATATAGCTATCCTTACACCTACACCAATTTCTAGAACATGCTCTTCAAGATAGAATCAGACGCCCATCTGAGAAATATCTGCCAACGATCACCATTGTGCAAGACCTTGGCTGGCAACAGAGTCGATGTTCTCACCATTACTGAATCACATCCATGTAACAAGAAGTATATTTAGATCAATAATTAGACAAACAGTATGTGATTATCACAGCTAGAGTACACCCTGGATAATCTGTCAGTTCTTATGTCTGTAACGGAATAATATAATTTCTTATTTCGAGTGATGAAAAAGCCAGAAGATTGAGACAACATTTCATTTTCAAAATCATCCCCATGCTCAATCCAGATGGTGTGATTCATGGAAACTATAGATCAAACATCTCAGGATATGACCTCAATAAAAAGTGGTCCAATCCTTCTAAAATCTATCATCCTGAAATCTTCTACTTAAAAAAGTTGATCATGAGCATTCAGGAGTTTGGATAGGTGGTTCTGTTTTGTGATCTGCATGGACACTCTATGAAGAAAAATGCCTTTATATACGGCTGCCACAATAACTCTAACCCTCGCAATGGTAAATAATTTCCTCTACTGATGAGCAAAATCTTCAAAGCTTTCTCCTTCAAAGATTGCAGCTTTCTCGATATGGAGGAAGAAGAAGGTACCAGTCGAACTGTTTTAAGCAAGGAACTCAGACATTGCGATATATATGCTTTGGAGAGTTCGTTCTGCGGCCCTGAGTATGAAAATATACATTTTACAGTCAGACACTTTTAGGAACTAGGAGAGAAATTTTGTGAAGCTCTGCTGATATACTTCAAAGATAAGATGAAACAAATGACAATCGATGCTGCCATGAACGAAAGATCCTACTTTCCCAATCAAGATGCCTCATTTGAGAGCTCACCCTAATACGACGAGTTGATGAATGCTGATGACCTTATCTTTACTGAATTTGCAGATCGAGTCAACAGCGAGAACTCCCAACTATCATAGGAAGAAGAGTAATCAACAATAGTGCTCGAGGATAAGGTCATCAAAAAATACCTAATGATGAAATATATGAGACCTGGAGCCACCAATCTCACTCGCAGCAACATCCTCATCAGAAGAAAATCACATTCAAAGGAACTTCCAAAAATGAGATTAGGAGATTTCCTCAATTCCCATTCCAATACGAAATCAAACTCACCCGTCAAGAGAAGATAATTGTATGAGGCTCCGGCTATTAAGGATAAACCTAAGATCCACTTGAAAATGAGTATAGAAAAGAAAGAGGTGCAGCCTAAATTATTTGAGCCAATCGATATGGTGCCTTTGGGGCAAGGGAGAAAGAGGCATCAATCTATGGGAAAGATCATATTCGAGAAGGAAAAAATAGTGAACTCACCCGAGAGAAATATCAAAATTGTCATGAATAAAAACTTTTAGCAGAAAGAAAAGGAAAAATAGTAAAAAGCAAGCGAGCCTATGTTCAAAAACAATTTTTTGAAAGGCCTTGCCAAAGACTAGGTGAGATCCTAGAAAAAGATGAACGATTTTTTGATTAGAAAGAAAGTTCCATACTCCGATTAGAAGAACTCTATAAATTTGTTCAACAGTGTTCTGTCATCTCTAAGAAAGGACAGAAAATGACCTGATATATGAATATATTTTTCACGACATAAACGTCAATAATTATTCCTCATGTTCTCTATCATCTCCTTGTACTTCTGAATATCGATTCTGCTACCTTTCCTCGCCTTTCCTTCGAATAAACTACTAGTGTTTGTGACCTTTGATTCTCCAGGCTCACTATCCTGACTCTGCTTGGCGTAGGTCTGGTTGTGGTTTGTCTTGTAGCTGTTTCTAAGATGACGGGGTCCAAAAGTGCTATTGGTGATATCCTGCAATCCACCAGATTCAAGTTAGGAATATGACTTCGCTTCACTCAACTCTCTAACTTTACTTTCGATGAGGTTACTCTGAGTAGTACAGAAATTACGTATTTTTAATTGATCTCTCTGAAGGACGAATCTTTCTGTTGAATGGATTGTGTTAAACCAGTAATGATATCTTTCAGCCCAAGTATAATGTCTGTATCTTGTCGTTTCATTTATAGTAAATCGTGGATCTTGCTATCTTTTTCATCCAAATTGCATTTCAACTTCTTGTTTTATTCCTGTAGTGATGCAATCAAATCCTTATCTGCCATGAACTTATCATGCAGCATTTTTTGTACAGGTTACAATTCTTCATACTCACTTAAATGACTCTCCTATTCTCGATGTTCCATCTTGCTATCGGAAGCATCAATCCAATCCTTTCGATGAAATTATTCACGACCCCTCATTTGTTCTTGCTGATGTTTGAAACTATACTCCTCTCTTTCGTTTTTTTCACTAAAGGTCATCTAACTGATGGTGTTGTTTAGGGAATCATTGAAGGATTGTTCAGATTGGCAGAATGCACCTTTTTTGAATTACTCGATTAGTTGTTCGGTTTACTCTTTGTTAAGTCCGTATGAGTTGCAGATGTTGATAAGCTTACTCAAGTCATTTTCTGATTTGACGCTTTCTGACTGGAATTCTAGTGCGAGGTTGCCAAAATTCATATCGGATTATAACGACTCTCAAATATTAATATTTAGAATGCAGTTTATGGGGTTGGGGTTGGGGTTGGGGTTGGGGTTGGGGTTGGGGTTGGGGTTGGGGTTGGGGTTGGGGTTGGG
>Ga0100385_1004308_pt1 | contig 12279 bp, 8 predicted proteins | sample CryGeymeta201509_FD_81543 | JGI IMG/M metagenome (GOLD analysis project Ga0100385, IMG submission 81543) | Groundwater microbial communities from Crystal Geyser aquifers in Utah, USA - Crystal Geyser metaG 2015-09 | ecosystem: Environmental > Aquatic > Deep subsurface > Groundwater | place: USA... | reverse complement strand
CTCAATCTGCTTTTGTTTTTATTTTTCATACAGATCTGATTCCTTGCCGAGGAAACCTTTTTTCAGCTTATGCTCAAAAGGATTGAAAAGGTCATTGTTGAGCTATCGATAAGCCTAGTTGTGTGCTTGTTCGACTATGCGCCTTTAGATGACTGGTATTGGTCTCTAATCGTAGTGATTACGACCGTCTGCTCCCTTGGGTCCATAGTCCATTGTAAAGGGCTTCTTTTGGAAAGATCTTGGCTGGACTATGGTGGTATTCCGACTGCTTTCACTTATCAGGTCGTCTTCCACTGTGAAAGAGAAGGAAGTTGCGTTGCTTCTATTCATACTATTATTTTCAGGGTAGTTAGGCCTAAAATATAACAAAAATATCACTCGCTGCCCTCTTTTTAGCATTTCTTTTCAGTTTTGTGCTTGGGAAGAGGAGAGGCCAATATTTCGGTCTAATTGAGAGATTGCCTATTCTTTTTCTATGATAGCTTTAAAGTAGAGTATGATTTTGTCTTTGCTCTGTCGACCGCTCTGTTGATATGCTCGATGAACTCTTCAAAATCGATTTTGCCATCGTTGTTCAGGTCAATTTAGCTAATGATTGAATCAAATTAGTCCGAATTTTTACCTCCTGATTCGTGACCCTGAAGCAAGGAGCCTATCTCCCTTTTGTCGATCAACCCATCATTGTCATAATCAAACAACTTGAAGGCTTACTTTAGTTGTGCCTGGCTATAATTGCTGGATATGTCGCTGGCAAAGGTAATAAACTCGCTGAAGGTGATACCTCCATTTTGGTCCAAATCCACACTCTAGAATATTTTCTCAACAATCAAGTCAGCTTCAACTACCCCATAGATCTTTCGATAGGCATAAAGGAGCTCTTAATAGCTAATTTATCCATCATTGTTTAGATCTAACTGCTAAAATTCACGCTTGAGACGGTCCATTTGCTTGGGAGTGTCAATGAAATTCAGGATGTAGTTCATAGTCAGAACCTGAAATTTAGACTCGGTGTGAAACTCTTTAATTCTGCGGAGAGTCTACTCTAAGTTCTCATGATCGTCAAAATCGCTCAGAGAAGTGGACGAATATTTGATGATCCATGGATGTTCGAGACATTAGCTGGCTGTCATTCGCTTACTTGGGTCTCTTTCAATCAGTCTGATCAGAAAGTCTTTACAGAGAACAGAGCGGTCTTTCCATGCTTGGAGTGAAAAATCAATAAACCCTGTTTTTGCTCTAAGCAGAGTCTCCTTCATATCTTTTCCCTTGAAAGGCATGTACCCACTCAGCATTACGTAGACTAAGACTCCGAGACTCCACATATCGCACGATAGATTATAAGTACCTGATAGGACCTCAGGAGCGCAGTATTCAGGAGTTCCACATTTCCTGCTGAGCTCAGTCGCTCCAGTAAGATCTCCTAAACCCCAGTCGATAACCTTGACAACGTAATGATCCTTTTCCTCTCTCACTAAAATGTTTTCAGCCTTGATATCTCGATGCGCAATTTTATGCCTGTGAATGTAGTTGAGTGCTTTAAGTATTTCCAGCACAATCTGAGCAGTTATGGGCTCTGAAAGTCTATCTCTATCTACAATTTCATCAAACAACTCCTTGCCTTGAAAGTACTAAGTGATGATATACCACTTATCTGAGGTCTAGAAGTACTAATAAATTTTTAGAATGTTAGGGTGGTCTAGCTTTTTCAGTAGCTACAGTTAGTCACCAGCGTTAGCATGAGGTTTTTACCATTTGTTGACCACTTTCAATGCGCGATCTACTTTCAATTGCTTATGTCTGGCGAGAAAAACCTCACCAAAGGACCCTTCACCTAATTTTTTCAAAATGAAATAGCTCTTGGTGACATCACTATTCCACCTCCTCACTAAATTGTCCTTCCGTACAATAACCCGCATGTTCTCCAGAGGGACTGCTTTCGCTTTTCTATCTGATTGTTCCTCCATATATTTCCAGACTGATTCTGGAGATTTATCCTTTTTATTCATATTTTGAATGATTATTTGTATATTTTGCCCCCAATAACAATAGCAATAGAAGAATGATAGTTAATAAAATATGGCAATTAATCAAGCAGTGGAATCCAGGGCTGGTTTCTTGTCGAGTACCTTATCCGATCTATCAAATTCCTTGTTTGCAAACAAAACACTAAATGAACCGATGGTCAGGCAAGGGATGTTAACGAGGAAAGTGTTGATAGCCAGCAACAACATCACCTCCACGATCCTCCACCACGACTCCTGCTTGTTGTACAACACCTCGCTTGCTTCTTTTTTGATTAGGAAGTAAAAAAGGTAGATGAAGAATGTGGCGAAACCGATGTAATTGATGAAGATATTGACGTAGAAAAAGGAGATGACCTCAGCGGACTCCTTTTCATACTGAGACAGGATAAGCCCTTGATAAACCAAACTGATCATGGCCCATGGCAGAGTGGCAGCAGGGAGGTAAGTATCGAAGGTGATGATGGCACTGAGGAAGGAACGCCACTCAAAGGGATTTTTTTCGATCATGTTGAATCCATAAGCTACATCAATAACTCCAGTAGCATGCCTTTCTGCTTGCCAAAACTTGGCATTCATGTCTGAACAGTATCCCTTTCCTGTGGCCAGATTGACCTGGTTGAATGGTGTGAAGATAGGAATACTTCTAGCTTTACCTTGGGTCTTCCAGATACTCTTGAGAATAGTATGATAGTCATCAGCAATAGTGTCAGTGCAAGTATCCCAGTAATCCATTTCTTTGATGAGTTTGTAGCTGAATGTGTAGTTGCTGAGGGGGAAGGTGATGTCAAAAACAGATATCATATTAGCACTGTGGACAGAGGCGTGGAGTTCATCAAGAGTACGATTAAGAACGGGAACGTCATGGTTGTTTATCATGAAAATTTGGTTAGGACAGTAGATAAAGTACTGACGATTGTCGTAGTTCTAAGGGGCGAAATAATGACGCTAGACCTCATGAATGTAGATCTCGGGGACCCAAGAGTCAGCATCGGGTGCAGTAATCAGTACGTTTTCCGGGTTGATGTTGTACGGTTTGAAATAGATCTCTTCGAGATGTTACACACACCAAGAAGCATTACTGGCCTTCCACTTCTGTTCGTGAGGTCTCAAGATGTGTCTCGTGTAATCCATATGGAGGAATTTGTCCTTGAACATGCTAATCAGCTGTTTGGCCTTCTGATCAGAATTTTCCTCATGGGCCTCCATCGCCAAGAAAAGTGCGTATCTTTGCTTAGCCCAGGAGTGCTTGGCCATCTGACCGATAGTTTCTGCAAGCAGATCGATGGGTTATTTGCAATTGGGAAGCACGAATATGTGAATGAGATTTTGAGATAATTCGTTATGAAGTTCAGGTTGCCGGTTTTGTATATTTCTCGCTCTCTGCAGACTGCCCTTGGCTTTGATCCAGGAATAGAAGGCGTAGATGGCGAAGAGGGTCAATCTGAGTCCTTCCTTGGTGACGATGATCAGGCAGATAGCCTGATACTCGTCCTGGAAGACCCTGGTTTGACCGACCAGCATCATTACCCAGCTAATCACAAAGATTGTGGGGATGATCAACTTGTACTTGAAGATCCCCTTGAAATCCTTCATATTCATTTCAACTTTATTTATTAACTCCAGACGAAACCTATAGTATAAATGACGACAAACCCGATCCATCTCGGTCAATTTAAAGCAATATATTGTGGACTTGCCAAAGACCATCTTAACGAGCCTGTCAGGCCGCCATATATTAAAATGTTTCAGTTTATAAGAATGTCCAAGGAGGATATCATAATTATTAGATCGCTTTTATGATGGGATATTATGCTACAGTGCTTGAAGAATACAGCATAAGGAACTAGAGCAGTCATTGCTTAAATATTTATTAAAATAATTCTAATATCTGCTTATGCTAACGATTTTTCGTATTTGAATTCAAAAGTGCAAATTAAAGAAATTAAAATAGCCCACGCAAATATTAGATCATTCCTTCTCATCTTTCTCCTTTTGGACCTTCTTTTTCATTGATTTACTCCTCTTCGCCTGTGTAAAGATCATTCTACCCGAAAATTTAGCTAGACTCAAACTTTATTTCATTGGCAATGCTTTTGCTTAGGTCTTCTGCATGTTTCTTTTTCTTGTATGTATTCACTCTAATGACCTAATCCTGATTGATTAGCCCCACATGATTGTTGATTGTATCAATAGCGTTGGCTACAATATCTCTCCTGTATTATCTCATCATATACACGTCTAACAGGGCCTCTCTGACAGGTTGACCTTCCTTGTGGTAGTAAATGTAATTTGTTCTGGCTTAGTTTATTGGCACCATTTCAGGGAAATTTTCATCTTCTCGGACTGCGATGTACTTGATGAGCATTTTGAGAGTTTTTCGAAGTATTCTGTAGAGTTTTGATCTTAGCTGCTAATAGCATTTGGATGATTTGCTGAACTGAGGATCTTTTGCCACGAAGTAATCGCGAATTGCTCCGAAGGCTTCACCTTTCTTGTATAACTATAAAAACTCCTTCTAAATTTGAGGGTTCCAGAGATTGTCAATTGTCCACTGCTGCCTTTTCTACCTTCTAGCTAATATCTTCTACAGTTTTTCGTTGACTTCTGGAGCAGCTTCAGAACTCTATCCTGGTTCGATCTAACTGAAGTTATTCAAAATTTGGAAATCTCTTTAGTTCATCGATATGTGATTTTCGTGTGAATCCCCATTTAAATACTTTGATTTTTTAAATTTACTTACGGTTACGATCGGAGCTTGAAATTTGCTGGAATATTCACGGACATTCGATGTCTGTAAGTTTGATAGAATCGACGAGTTTCGGATATTATGAGAGATGGCTGCAGGAAGTTGAGGGATCGGCTCATTCGACTTGAATTTATTGAAGAGAGATAAATAAAGCTGATTGGTCATCTGTTCTTATACCTCCTCAGGAAAGACTATCTTCAAGATCTAGATGCTCCTCCTGATATCCTGAAACTCTAATTCAGACAAGTTAGTGATTTGAGGTTGATACTGTTTGGGGATGAAAAGAGGTTGGCTCTGAGCTTACTCAAATGACTCCATATAGGCTTGATGATTGTTGTTCAGCTCAGTCTTTTTCCGTCTCGATGTATGCTTCGTTGTATATTATTGTTTGTTTGTTTTGTTTGTCTGTCTTTTGTTTGAATATTTCCTTGGCCGGCTACGATCGACCTTGCCATTACTCTTACTGAGATAGTCCTCATAATCATCAAGAATTATTTCTTATTCGAGGGAATTCATTTCTGCTTAATCCAGGGAAGTCAAACTAACTTATCAGTGCAATTAACTAATTTTATAAGCATTTTCAAGAGTAAGTACAATTCTAAAAAAATGATCCGTGGTCGTTTAGGTCATTGCTTCGAATATCTATGGGGTTGATTTGTTATTTAAAAATAAGCAAAACAACCTTTAAGAAAAATGACAAACTCAGACACGATATAAATAAACCATGGAGGGATAGCCGAAACCTGGATTTGTAAAAATTGAACCAGAATAAATTCCTATTTCTGAATTCGATATTTCTGGCTATAGTTCTGATTTATAATTCGAATAATAGTCAAGCACGAGCTTATTGAGGGGAATTGATCAACCTGACGAACAAACTGTTAAAGCTGAAAACCCAGCAATAATAGAAAAATATTAGCCATCCTTACCTCGTTTAAGTGTAGATATCTTTATATTTAGGAAATTCAAAGAAGTTTTGAAGTGTTAAAACAAGTCCTTCCGAACTATTTCACAGCAGAGCTTATTGACACGCTTTACCTTCAGATTGTGAAGGTCTACTCCTCAGATCAAGCAACCTCTAGAGACAGCCTTATAAAATCTAATGGAAATATAAACTCAACAGAAAATGTTAATCAGAAAAATACTATATTCTCAAGCAATTCTAAACCTTAGCCTATACTAGCAAGAAGCTAAGTGAACCCTCTAAAGAATTCAAATAATAAGCGAACAGCCAAATTCGAATCAATAAACAAGAAGGGAATTGGTCTGAGCGATTATACCTAAGAGAATAAAACAAAACTGTAGAAAGCAATATCGATATCATTTTGTAAATACGGATCAGATTACGAAAAATTCCTCTAGTATATCAACTCGAATAATATGTCTCTCAAAGCGTAAACTGTTTCTTTATTTAGAGATCACTTTTTCTATGAAGATATGATTAAGCTAATAGCTATCAAAACACTCAATTATTTAGAACAATTTTTGAGCCAACCTTCTGAGTATGTGGTTCAGCTATGTAGTATTTTCTAGGAAAAAGATGTTATAGATATTATTGTTAACTGTAAGTCCTCCCTTTCCTCCTAGATGTGCTAAATTGTTCATAACATCATTCTCTTGCAGTGTGGGGCCTCAAGCAAAGAAATATACTTCAGCGAGGCTTTTTCTCTACATTAACAGCTAGAAAAGATCCTCAAAAACAATTCACCTTAAGCTTGCTTGAATCTTGACTATCAAACGTAGACCAAGGCAGTTAGAAAAAAAAGCAAACCTTATATATACTGTGCTGAATGGCAAAAAGGAATTTACAATAACAACAAAAAGGCCTAGGATACCAATACAAACGCTTCATCATACTACTTTTAGCTAGACAAAATTTGGAATGACACCTACTAAGAGCAGCTCATAAAGATTTACAAGGAAGTCAATGCATTGAGCCCTATCCGATAACACTTCAAAGCTTTCGACCCATAAAAAGCACATTTGTTCACCATTGCTGCTCTTAAAAGTCGCTTATACCGTATTCTAAGGATGGCCCTCAAAAAGTTGTACTTTTACATCAACACATATGGCAAAAATACAGTCCCTTAAATTGTGAAGTTAGATGACCCTCGCATAAAGTCAATCATTAGTAGCAAAACTGCCAGAAAAGCCAGATATTTGCTTTTAGGAATATACCAAGCCGATAACTACAGCCAAAAAGAGGTAAGGGACACCATTGAAGCCATAAACCAAGAGATTAAGATGGGTTACAAGAGTGCTAACAAGCTGAAGAAAACTGTACCTAATTAATTTGACAAAATGCTCCATGCTTTCCGACAAAATTGATAGCTTATTGATAGAAGCATAATGATGTTAGTTTATTTTTTTATTTTTTGTTCAAACGAATAATAATAGCGTACTTAATAAATAGATGAAGCGACAATTCAGCCCCAAAAAGGCCAAAAAAAACATTTCCTCCACTTCAATGGATGAATAGGAGAACAACAATCAAGAATATGAATGGATTAAAGATATGGACAAAAATTTCAGAGAGAATATTCAGAGCAAGATAGCCTTAATTGAGACACTCTCAAAGAAAGGGGAGCAACAGCGGTGTATGAGTCACAGTATTCCTTTTTCCTTGTACTGCACATTCTGCAGAAAGGTTATCTGCGCCAGCTGCATGTACAACTACAACACGCACAAATCCCATAAAGTTACACCCCTTTAGCTGGCGGCAAAGGAGATTAGATAGGACATTGAGGGAGTTCACAGTAAGGTGGAGATTAAACTGAACGTTTTCAAAGAGATCATTAATGATATCAACAATCGGACAATTGAGACAAGTCAGGTCTTTACAAAAACCACAACTGCTCTCAATCGCTTCTATTAATCCTTACATGAGTCTCTGAAGTTGAAACAAAAGGAGCAGGTCAAAGTGTTGATGAATAAACAGAAAGATGCCCTTCAATAGTATCGGGTCTTTTTCAGAAAAATATCTGAACTCCAAATCTATCTGAGTTAAAAATACCAAACATATGCCAACACAAAGGTAAAAAATGAGCTATTAGTTCCCTCTAAAAATATATTATAAATCATCAACCTTCACATTAGCCAAAACTAATTCTACTAAAACTAACTGGACAAGCATAAATTTCAACTTGATCTCAACAAGCTCAAAAGTTTAGAGGAATAGATCATGTTCAAGGTCGATATCATTGACAAGAACAGAATAAACTACAATATCAGAGTCATGGAAAGGAAGATGAATTCTCCGAGATCTCTCAGCCCTTACACTATTGCAAAACCCAAAAAGACGCCTTTATAAATACCTAAAAAATTCAAAGACAAAGTCAATAACAGTGTAAGTGTGCTTGCTTCTCCAAGGTCCTTGCGAAGGCAGTCTCCCCGCTGATTCTAACCTCTATAGAATCAGATTAATTCTTGATTCACTCATCTTAAACTACAATAAAATCATATTACAATATATTTATCAGTCATTTTAAAGTTGTTTTCTTTCCTGAAGTTTATTTGTTTTCTTATTGTGAATTTTGGAAGACATGCTTTGTTTTGTTCCTTTTGAGTTGAATATGATGTCATTATTCTTCTCCTTTGTTCTTTTTGTCTCTGCCTGATCATGATTAGCCAAAAAATATTGATCGATAGCTTCGATAGTTTGTCTCACCGTTTCATAATGAAACTATCTCAATTCATAAACGCACAGTATCAATATCCTCAAGTGAAGAGTCTCCTGACTGTAAACAATAGTCTTGATCCTTTAGTCATCTAAATTTAGCAGTTAAGGCAACCATTCCCCACTGTTGGCTATAAAGTAGTATATTTTTCTTATTCCGACTCGAAGTATCTTGAATAACTTGCTTCTCACTGACAGAACTGTGAAAAGTTACTTGTGAGTCGGATAATTTGATTGAAAGTAGTCTCTTATGTATGAAAAATGATATCTTTATTTGTACAGCTGAACAAGGATCTTTTAGAGATTGTCGTTCCAATGAGCCTCTAGTTCATGAACGATCTTCTTTTTTCGGGTGTCTCTTAAATAGTCTAAGCCCTATAATTTAGCCTTTTTGGTTCTGATATTCATTGGTGACTTTTGTAAGTCTTTAAGGGATATTTGTCTAGATTTTACTCTTTCCCTACCCTTTCTTCTTCCGAAGTTGTGAGGATTCCCATATGCAAAATTGTGCTCATATGAAATTGAATTTTCTTCAACTTTTGGATGCCCAGTTTTTGAATCTAATATTGAGTCAATTTGATTTTTAAATTGATTGTTAATAGGTGCAAGATCAGAATTTTCGTATATTTAGTTAATGAAATTATCAGTGAAGGTTTTTGGAAAATAGTTTCTGAGTAAATTGATGCTTTTCAATAATTAGCTGAACTTAGGAATGAACGAGTTAGAGACTTGACTAATTTAGGTTTGTTTTTCCTCTGACTACATGAAATCTAGATCAAACTAATCATCAAAAATATCATTACTTGAAAATTATTACTACTAGGGCTTACTATTCGATCGAGTTGCATTCTCGATCTTGACCTATTTTTTGACTTCGAGATCCGACATAATATTGAATTATTTTATGTTATTTTCATTAGATATTTTATTGGTATTTTTATATATTGAATCCAAAGTGAAATGAATCAAATAACGTTTCTAATCAAGAGTATTATTATCGAAATTATTGAGATTAGATTTGTCAATTATGATTGATTTTAAAATGATAAGAAACTTATTTATCACTGCCCTTTCATAATTTTTGCGAATTGAGCGTTGTCCATGAATTTGTTATCCCTTTTGGCTGAAACATATAGAATAGGTAGATTAATTCCATAATCCGACATAAGTGATTTATCTTTTTTCTTGCATTTTTCCAAATCAGCTGCAGTCTCAAATTTGTCGCATTGATTCCTCAGGAGAATGAGCTTCGGAGGCTTTATCTTGCTCATAACTTGGATGGATCTGATTGAGTTTTTAAACGTAGTACCAGTGGTAATAATCATGCAATCGATAGAATAGAAAGCCTTTAAGCAGGAGGCATTAGTGATGTTGATGGTTTGATTCAGACCTGGAGAGTCAAAATAAGCAATTTTCAGATTGGTATCATTGTGCACCTTTTCAATAGTTTCTGTGGTGTCATCGACTCCAACATCTAATTTCAATCCCAAAAAATTATTGAAAAGCGAAGACTTTCCAGCAGAATTTTCCCCAATGATTGCCACATATCGATATCCATTGCTCTTTGGGAGAGGGTTCATGATCTAGAAAGACTTAAGCTGATTCAAAAAGTTCATGAATATCTTGCGTTCAGCTTCCTCAATTTTTGAGGGATCTTTCAAGCTATCAAGCTCCCTGATGCTAGTCTCATGTTGTTTTGATAAAACAATGAGTTGAGCATCATAGTCGTTCTTCATCTTAATGGCTTATTGTTGAGCCAGAGTGAGCTTTTTATCTAATGATTGTGTTTGAGTGACAAGAGCATGGTTTTGCTGAATTAAATGATTGATCCTTTCTTCATTGTGGTTGTGGGTATGTGTATGTCTCGAACCCATGTAAAAAATATGATCTTTACTTGCAAAAAAAAGTATTTCTGTAGCTTTTCTGACCAATTCTTATCCTCTGATTAGACAACTATAATAAATAGCGATAAATCAACGCCTCATTTTTGATATTTCAGTATAATATGCATATCAAAATTAAAGAGAAATGTTATTCTCCCTCAGGAGTTCCTTTAGTGCAAAAATTTCCTAACTTAGCCTCAATTTTTAGTCTTCTTCATTCATCAGCAATAAAGAAAGCTCATTCATCTTCTTCACCATGGCTGCCCTCTATATTTCCTGGCTCTCTCCTCGTGAGGATGACTTCTAACTTCCAAAATCAGATTTATTTGGTCTGTTAATATCTTCGAGCTGATAAGTCAACAGTTTATTTCTCTTTGTAAGTTATTCAATCTGAACATTCTTTTCCTTTACATTCTGCTTGAGAATGTCAATTACTTTTGAGTCAGCTACTGATGATTCTGTCGAATCTGACTATCTTCGTTCCCCTGAGGTCTGAGATGTTGATATTTTGAAGCTTTGAGTCTCTACCTTGTTTTTGAGCATTTTTATGGTCATGGATGATTCATCCAACTGCATCTGCAATCCCCGTATTTATATTTCTTGTTTTTGTATTGTCCTTTTGTTCTCCTCATATCGAACAGAAATAGATTCATATTATCTCTCCTTAGACTGATACTCTGTAAGAGATTGCTTCAGTCTGCGAATTTATCCATCTAGTTATATATTTTGAAGGAGTAGCTTGTTCTATCGAGTTGAAGTTTCTCTCAATTATTTGCTTTATGATGTCTTCTGAAGGTTCTTGATGTGCTATTTTAACTGTTAGTTCTCATCTTGGTAAAAGGAAAGCATCTTTGCTAACTAAAGGTATTCCTTCATGTCTTGCTAAAGCCTCTCGACCTTCTTGTTTGATTCTTAGCATTTTGAACACTTGTTTTTCATGCTTACTGATGATTTGGATGTTTTGGAGGGAGAAAGGCCAGATCTTCCAACTTCAAAGCTGTCGCCTCCAGATTCTCTTTCTGAGTAATTCCTATCTCGATATTCCTTTTTGTTGAGATTGCTTAAAAATTGACCTTCTTAGCCTTCATTGTTTCCTTTTTGCAACTACTTCATTTACTCGATCATGCTCAACATTGACATACTCTCGTCAACAGGCTCTGGCTCTTCATAATCTCCATATTTTTTTATAAATGACTGATTTTCGCTTCTGATAGCTTACTTGTCTTTTTTAAGGAGAGGAGAGCCGGCACTTTATTTGTCTGTTAAATATGTCACATTTTCACTTGGCTTACTGATGATTTTGTTGTCACTATTGTTTCTTCCTCTGAATTATTCCTCCTATCTCATGAAAGGAGCACTATTTACTGAGGACAATTGTCGATGCTTGATGCTAACCTGATTTGGATTGCAATATCTAACAAGGTAGAGATCAATAACCGAGAAATCAATTTTTCCTTGTGTGATATACTCCTTGACTCCTTCCACTGACAACACAAAGTACATGTGCACCTCTTCAATTTTCCTTCTGTTTATTACCTTTTCAATCACGTAAATTGAACTGTTAATATGAGCATAGTTGATTGATAGAGAGGAAACATATCTTAGTGCAGCGTGTTTGATATACTATGCGATAGTGTGTTCCTTTGCCATACCCAAAGCTTTAACATACTCGTCGATCAGTCCTCCAGAGCTTTGCACTGTATTTTTGAGTTCTAGCAAGTATTGACAAAGAGAAATGGCCTTATCAGCTGAGCAGAAGCACAATAAAAACATACACAAATATGAAACTGACTCCATATTTTCTTTAGGAAATGTCCCCAAAACAGTTTGTAGGACCATATTCATCATGGCGTATATTTATTATTGAGATCGCTAAAATGTGAGGAGGCCTACGAACTCCCTCATTGAATAGTTGTATGAATCCCACATTTTACTGAATACATCTTTCTT
>Ga0100385_1004301_pt1 | contig 12298 bp, 16 predicted proteins | sample CryGeymeta201509_FD_81543 | JGI IMG/M metagenome (GOLD analysis project Ga0100385, IMG submission 81543) | Groundwater microbial communities from Crystal Geyser aquifers in Utah, USA - Crystal Geyser metaG 2015-09 | ecosystem: Environmental > Aquatic > Deep subsurface > Groundwater | place: USA... | reverse complement strand
GATGTATACTTTTAATATTTTGATTTAAATTATTGACTCTATACTATTACATCATATATGGCTCTTTCCATACTTTTGCCAGCACCAAATCTCACTAACGATCCTTTCAAGAACCATGGTTCAATTATATGAATCAATTATTGATTGAGGTTATAAGAAAATCAGAAGAAAAATCCCCTGGAACACTTGTAGCAGTTATCTTCTCCATATTAAGGCTTCATGTTAATTTATCTTGATGTTTTTAGTGAAACACCCGAAGAGACCTATCTCTCTTTGTCAGAATTGGGTTTTCCTCTTTTCAATTTTGGAGATATGCTTCCACTCTTCTCAGGGCTCCTGTCCTTTACGACCTTGAACGAATCCATTGTGCTTGGATCCTTGAGCTGATGATATGAGCCTATCGTGACCTCACTTGGCCTCTATTTTTCCATCGGCATTTACTTCAGTGTGCTCAAGGCTCCAACTTATTAATAAATATTTTTGATCCACTATTTTGCTTCCTATGCCGACTCTGCTTTCATTTGCAGCTTGAAATCATGAAATTAAATGAAAAACATAAAAGGTTTTTCAGGGTGCAAGGTGCATTTTTTGACATTGTGCAATTAAAACCTTTTCATTATTTACTCCTTCTTTTAAGACTCATATTGCTAAAGCCTCGAGTGGTTGATCTTAAAGAAAGCTTTTGTTTAGGTTGAGTTTGAATTTTTTGTGATCTTCTTCTTTAAAAGGTACCCCTGTTTCCACACCGAGCAAGCGTATTTGTTTTGTTGAATTGTCTGTTGATTCTCGTAGAATTCATTGAGAGACAAAGTGAGAGTGCTCTTTCTTGAGCGAACACTATTCCAGCTATCCAGGAAAGATTCCATATTGCTAGAGGCGAAAGAGTTATCTGATTCCGATGAGTATTTCAAAATTTACTAGCATTATCCTGTTATTTTTTGGCGATTAGACTCAGTCATGTCTCTCATGCTAAGCAAGTTCGTAAAAGCTCCTTCAGTGAAGGCATTTCCAAATTCCTTCTTAAGGTGTTCACATATTTTTTTGATCTGGGATAAGTCACATTGGATGAACTCCTTTAAATAGCTAAGATCCTTCAAGTGGCAGTATATTTTTTCATGATTAATATGCCCTTCAAATCGTTGGCCGATGTTTTTGATGTCGTGGCTTATCTTTTTGACAAAAAACTATGCGCCTTGTTATTTTTTGGACTGTGTTCGATTGAACTTGATGATGGTAGTATAGTAAAAGTAACATATTTATTCAAAACTGGCCTCAAAAATGTTTCTTTTGACGTACTTGTTGATTTTTGTGAAAGCTTTGAGCTTTGTCAGTATCTGAGAGCAAATCATATCAATATCGAGCTCGTCATAATTCTTACCCAGAAGATTTCGATCGATTGTGCTAAAAGTCCCAACGAACAAATTCTTGATCAGCAGAATCTAAGTGTTACTTATTTAATTTTCAAGTTCTTTGATATGTTCCTTCTGGATCATTTTGCTCATGTTTTTATACTAACTGCTCAGCTTTGAATACATTTCTTCAAAGAGACTATTTTTGATGCATTCTATCTAGTTACAAGTCCCCAGCACTAACTAATTGCTTTTCCATTTCCCAATTGATTTGTATGTGAGTTCTGAGATATGCTTGAACAAATTCTTGAAAAGAGTGAGATAATGCTCAAGAATCTTTTCATGCACTGGCATTTCATGGAAATCATAAAGGATCAGCCTGATGTCCACATGAAACTGCCGATAACTGTTGTTCGAGTAAAAGAGCATATTCATCTACTCGATCATTTGACTGTCTCCTGATATTTACAAGTTTAGTTCCTCAAGAAGATCCTTCTCCTCGAGCTCAAAGCAAGAGTCAATTTTAGCCTTGGTTTGGCCTTCATAATGGTCCATCATTTTTTTGTGAATGTTGATCACAGCTTCAGACATTTTACTGTCTTTGATTGTATCCTTGACAATTTTCCAAAAATCATGTAGAGCCAATAATATTTTTTTCTTCTCGATCAAGCTGATGTTTTTACTCAGATTATTCCAACTTTTTTGGAGATAAGAAAACACCTGATAATAGTACTCCTTGACAAACTTTTCTTTGAACTCCTGTCTGGAAATCTCGAGGACATCACAACAGTCAATAATCTCTTTGATTGTATTTTTTAGATGTTCTAGATTTTTTCTGAAAGAATATTTGACCTGGCCTTATTTTTCATCCATCAGGCATTTCTCAACTTCCTTCTTGACTATGCTTGGCAGGTTCATTTATTTTGAGTCAAATTTGTATAGCATTTTGTCAATGTTTCTCTTGAGGACGATGCCTTGTTTGTTAAAGTATTCCTTTGAAATTTGAATAACGTGATGAAGGCGCTTTAAAAGAGCAACGCTTTGATGAAACTACATTTTGTCAGCACCCAATTCGATAGGGATTATTTTGTTACTTAAGATCAACAGGAGTTTATGAGGTTACTCCTAGATAGCCTGAATCTCCGAGCACTTGCATATCTCTTATATCTGCTCTTCTTTCTGAACGGGCCCTTAGCAATAGTAAAGGGTGTTCAGCTTGAGTGGTTGGATCAGCTGCTCAGGAAGGAAGTCTTCATCTTCGTGACTGTGAAGAGGGGTTTTGCAGCTTATGATAAAATATAATGATTTGGTCTGCTTTATTAGAATTATTTTATTGCTGACATGCTGTTCTTTACAGGCGTGAGCCAATTTTGATAATCCGAGCTGCATAAATAGAAATTGTTCAGACTCATCTTCTGGCTTGGAAGAAGAGGATAAATTCATGGAGCTCATTTTTCTAAGGGGAGGAGGAGAATACCTCGCCTTTTCTTTGTTCTTGGAGCGCGAGTGGGGCCGTCGAGGAATGTTTTTAGTGTTTTTGACATGGATCAGTTTCGGGTCGGGAACCTTATTCTTGGAAAGAGAATTGATGAGGATGTTGAGACTAGCTACCCACAGATCTCTATCATTTTCTTTCTCTGTTCTGAGCTCGTAGATTCTTTTTTTGGTGACGAGGTGGAATTCGTTGTTCTAGACAACCTTGATCGAGTTGATTTAAGGTAGCTAGATAGTTTTTTTTACTTACTCTAAAGTTTCATCAGCATAGTAAGCCAAACTATTATCGAGTATGAGGAAGTACCTTTTTTGCCAGATGGAGATGAACCCCGTTGATTTTTTTTAAAGGTAGCCACGGGTCTTTCTAGCCGTACTCACCTGTTTTTAATTACTTAGCATGCTGAGGAGGAATTAAAATTATAAATCTTCCTCTTCCTCTTCAAAGGAACCATAAAATCAAAGGCATCTACCTCCTAAAGTATCAGTCATCAACATGATGTTTTTGAATAAAAAAGCCTCTCTTTTATCTAAGAATATTTGACAGCAATAAAATTCAACTCAAAACATAATATTAGCCATGTTTATTTGGAATTATATCAATCCAGTGATCCCTTAACTCTGACCTTGAGATTCTGAATAATCTTATCTTCATATCCAGTATGGACAAATAGAAATGGGAAACAAAGTTGGAGCCAGAATAAATCATCTTATTGTCAAAGAATGTTTGAAAGGAACACAGATATGCATCTTTTATTGACTGGTGTAGGTAAACCCTATAAGATAATTATATAAATCAGATGGATTACAATTAGTTTATTGCCAGGGAAAACCGCTTCAGTCGCAAACCTCAATCAGATCTAGACTTGCAAACCGAACGTCGAAATAACCGCCTGGATAATCAACATAGGTTCAGCTAACCCAAGGGGAGGATGAACCTCATCAAGATCAATAAAAATAAATTACCGGGAGATTTTTTCATCAAGAAAGATTCCCAAAGCAGACGAACTATCACCAGTAAGTTCCATCTGCAGCAATAACTCACAGAACCATGCCGCCCCTCTCATAAGGCAGAGTCAGAAAGACTACACTACTCTCCCTAAAAAACTTCCTTCTTTGGATTTTTCTAAGAGCACCCCCAGCAGTCTCCACTTAAAACCAGTGGAAACAGTAAAATTTACAATCGAAAGTTCTAGACCCGTGAAGAATCTAAGCGATAAAATTTTCCTGTGTAATCAGCTAGAAAGCTGACGACGGCAACAAAAAATGGGAAGAACTAGCTTATCGACCTGTTTCCATCAACTATCGATGACCACATCACTGATATAATCATATCAACCAAGACAAAGAACCTGAAAGGTTCACCTCGAAAGGAGTACCATACTCGGATGCGGGAGCCGGTGCTTCTTAATGACCCCTAGAAGCAGATAGTGGATAGAGGTGAAAAGTAAGGAAGATAAGCTCGAGAAAGCCGCAAGTTAATTGGTGCAACTTTACGAGATATAAGCATGTCTGAGCCAGTGAGAGAGAACGAGTCTCTTAACATAACATTTTTCAACGCCAAGTCAACATGCTTTCCCCCGATCAACCGAAACATCAATCAATGAATTGATATTATAATAACTGTCTTGATGTCAATCAGATATCACACTTCGGAAATCCTTTCGTTCATTTTCCAAACCTGAAGAGTGCTGTTTTCCTCAGTTGAAGCTAAAAGCTACTTGTCTGGGCCCCATCCTAAATCTAATACTTTTGTTCGATGTCCAGAGTGAATAAACTAAATCAACTTCTAATTACCATAATTTAATGCCCTGATTTTTATTGTGTATTCATGTTGAGTCTTTCAATATCCCAAAGTACAACCTTCCTATCGCTTGACCCTGAAGCAAACTGCATGCTATGACGAGGGTTCCATGCTACGACATTGACTGAATCATTGTGCCCAACAAAAGTGTGAAGCTGTTTAATTTTAGAGATACTTTTTTGCTGAAATTTCTGATGTCCCAAAAACACACGTCACCATCCTCTCCTCCTGATAAAAGTAAATGTTGATTCTTCTGATTGAAATCCAAAGAGTAAACTTCGCCTTTATGTGCCTTCCTGGTTAGGCTTGCTTTCGAATCGTTAGACCTTGTATCCCAGCTGAGTAAGATTATTATTACATGCATATTTTTTCATCTTGCTGAGCAGTGGCAAAAATGTTCTCTTCTGTATTTGACCACTTCACATCTTCTACTCCACTACTAGCTTACCATTTAACACTTTCGATGTCAGGGTGAGCCACATCGTACAAAAATATTTTTTTGTCATCAGATCCGGATAAGAGCCGCCCATTAATGAGAGGGCTCCATGAAAGTCCAAAACCTTCGTTTTCATGACCTGCTAGTTTGAGGGCAGTGGTTTAAAGCTCATGTTGTTTGTTGCGAAGGTCGTAAACTATGAGTTCTGGGTTGACTCCTCCTGTCTTCACTGCCAGAAGATGCTAATCTTTACGGTTAATCCTTATTTTCATGATTTAGCTTGCTTGAGGAATGGTGACCTTTGGAGATAAGGCTTGTACTCCCATAGTTCCGATATATCCGTTGGCGCCAATCTCACTTTCTTGAGCCTCATCCTTATAGGAAGCATAGTCAGTTATAGCATCATCAGTTGGAAGCCCCACTTTCAAGATCATTACAGCATTTTCGGCAAGGGAATTGGTTCCTATGGCCAAGTTATGTATTTTCCAATCATTTTCTAGGTAGTTCTGAGAGAACCACTCAACAGTTTGAGAGCAGGTGGAGAGAGGATAAGTTTGAATTATGTTATAAAGAAAGGGGGAATGCTTTTTCCAGATCTTGTATGTTTCGCTGACGGTGGAGAAGCTGTTTTAATCGTAGTCTATCATTTAAAAAAGATTTTGGTATATTAATCAAGATCCTGGGAACATTCTACGGGATTGTTCGAGTTGTTCATCGATTTTCTCGAGAGAAAATTTGCTGGAATAAGGAACGTATGTTGACTCAGCTGAAGGGACGTTAGAGCTTATAGTGACCGGACGAACAACTGACTGAACTGTATTTGAAGGAGGAGGTATCGTGATTGGTTTTGAGGCGGTTACATAGGAAGGAGGTGTAGTGCTACCCGTAGTTTGATAACTGAATCCCACGCTGCCATTGACTGTTCCCCTGCTGGCAGTTGGAATGGGAGAAGGAGCTGGAGGAACATAGCTTCTATATTCAACATTAGAGGTAGTTGTTGGAGCATTGTATGAAAAGTGAGAAGAGGTGACAATGTTACTGGGAGGAGGATAATACTGACTTTGAACTTGAGGAGGAGGTATTCTTGTTGGGGAAGTTTGGATGGGGGGAGGTTGCCTCGGAAGAGATGTCTAAAAAGAAGGAGGGTGGTTGATTTTTGGTGGACTTCTTGGAGCTTTTTCAATCTCTTGCCTAAGTTTTTATGGGAGCTAGCTTGTCTCAAAGTTGTCAAAGTTGTTGATCTCTTCCTCAAAAGGTGAAAGCCATTCATAAAGTTCACGAGCAACTGTCCTGCTTTCAGGACTGGCATTGCACATGTGGCAAATCAAAGCCTTGAGAAGAATACTGTACTCCTACTTCTTCTGAAGGTCTTTGAGCTTGGTCTCCAAACCTTCAAAGTTAAAGCTTTTTGAACCTTTGTAGAGGTCAGTCGAATCAGATAAGGTTGCAGCATCGAGGAGAGTAAGTCCAATCGAAAAAGTTTCTGAAAGTTCAAAGGAAGAAGATGGGTCTGTCTTTGCAAAACTCAGTTCGTTGACTTCCTCAGGTGCTGAATAAAATAATAGTTACCAATATAAGTGATTTGCTTTTCGAAGCTTTTTTCGTAATTTGTCCTTTCGTTAGGCCAGGAAAGGATGCAGGCCACTTTAACCGAGCCATCCTCACTAATAAAAATGTTTTGAGGCCGGATATCTCCAACTTTTCTCTTCTGGCTGTGGAAATATTAGGCAGCAGAGAGAAGGGTCAGAATGAGATACCAGAGTTCGTTTTACTCGAAAAACTTGGTACCGAGGCATTATCTATTGTTGATCTAGTCAGAGAGAAGGAAAGGATAAATTTAATAGTAGATCTGAGTATAGGGGAATGTACCTCTACGACTCCCGACATTCCGCAAAAGCCCTCTTTTTGAAAGTTGTGCTTCTTAGGAAGGAGGAGGCCTTCATTTTGTCCCACTTTTTTGAGTTTGTCCACCCATGCCTGATAGTCCTTCTGATGAGGAACTGCCACTCTGACAAGGATAGCCTATTCTTCAGGGCCATTTTTGACGATAGTTCTGTTCGAGAAGACTTCGTGATTGATTTTAGGGAAATCATCATTCTGATTCCCGGTGCTGGGTTTCTGTTGGGCTGGTCCCATTATCTTCAAATATTATATTATCAGATATAAAACTGCAATAAACTCCAGATCGCCTCTTGTTTCATATACAATTTCCTTTTTAGGGCTATCAAGGCACTCTTGAATTTAGACTGTCAATATTAATAAGTACAATAAATTTGTTCGAGATGAGTTATCCGTCAAAACCCTCAACTTAATACATCAAGCAACTCCGGTACTTCAAGCATAAGCAAAAACTGGCCACCATCGGAAGCTAAATCCCCCAACCTGCCGTTTATGATCCTCTCTCCTCTATCCATAAACTCAGATAACATGCAACTGTCTTTCATCAACAGGCGCATGAGGAGTAGCTCAACCATGAAAACGAAAAAATACTCAACAAGTTAATTGAAATCAGCAAGAGGAAAAAATCAACCTATTCGCAAAGCAAACCTGCACCCAAAATGATCACCTTCCAAAACCCGGCCCGAAAACAGTATTTTTATTTTAATGCAGGCGATAAAAAATGATCACAGAGGCAAATCTCAAGATGGCGGAAAGACTGCTGGCAAAGGAGTCATGCCTGGATCATAGAACTATGCGAAAAAGTATAGAGGAATACTAGCAGCTCAAGAAGGCAATGAAGAACAATAAGAGAGTACTGTACACGAGCATAACAAGGAGCCCCCTGCCTTCGATAGACAGGAAAAAATAAATGAGAAGCGAGAACCAAATGAAGAGAAAGATAGCAATTTCATTGGACTATACCCAAGCCTACAATCCGTAAAGCTAAAGGAATCATATGACAATCTAATGAATATTTATATCTTTCTGTATGCATCTACTACTCAATATTGTTCCGAATAAATATTTGTTTCTAAAATAGCAGTAACAGACATATAATTCAATCTAGGAAGTATTATACAGTCCTTGTATTTATAGGTACAAATAATCATTTTTTATCGGTTGTTGTTATTACAGGCAAAATGGCTTAATTTTATTACTTGCTCTCTTCTTTCTTACCTTCATTCGATATAAACTGATCCTCCTTCTCAGGTAGCTCTTTTATCATATCTTTTGTAAAGGTAGCCAGCTCTTTGGAAACCACTTTTGGCTGCTTATGAAGCTATTCTTTTAGATAAACCATCTTGATGCTCTGGTCTTTGGTTCCTAGTATCAGATAGTCTTATTGATAGAAGCAAAGAGTGTCGACTTTCATGTTGACCTCATATCGAATCACTCCTTCTTGCTATTTGCCAACTTCATATTTTTCCTGTATAAAGGAGTTCATCTGCATAACCTGGATGGTATCATCTTTCTGACTATAGACTGCTACTCTTGAATCTGAGTAGTTGATATGCAAGTAATCGATCTGCTGCTGAAACACAAACTCACTGACAGAATCTATTGAGACTTCTTCTTTGCCGATGACCGTCCTCATGAGGCTGAATCTGTTGCCTTTCGTGTTAAAAATGCTCAGGTTATTACTCTTCTTTTCAACTTTGAAAAATACCCGACCTTGACTGTATTTAAGTTATGATTTGAACTATATGTTTTTTCCTTAGCAACGGAGTAAAAGACTGAGCTGATTATTTTTTGTTTGAGAAGTGAGAAGAAGTCTTTTATCCCAGAAACAGTTGAGATGAATTCGTTATAGCCTTTTTTATCTGGGTCCTTTAAAAAATCCCAGCTATTTGTCTGCTAGTTGGCTGATAACAATGAGGTGCTTTTGAGTCTGAACCAAAAGGATAGTTTTGTTGTCCATTGTCTTTTGGAAATGTGATATATGCTGGTATTTCTCTTCCTTCATCTCAAAGTTCAATAGTCCTTCGATCTATTTGTGAATATCTGGAAACTCAAAACTAATGTTGATGATATCCTCTCCAATTTCAACTAGCTTCATGAGTCTGTCTTCATATATGTCGTAGAGTTGTAGTCGATGGCATTCAGTAGCCATTGCGACAATGCCTTCTTCAGAGGGATGAAACACAGCCTTCTTTATCTTATACTTCTTTGAAAACTTCCAGTATTCGTTGATCTGGTGGCTTCCCTCCTCGAGAGGAATAAATGATCTGATTGCTGAATCTTTAAGCAAGGCATACACAGTCTTGGGCTCTACTTCTGAGTTAAAAAAATACTGAACAGGGGCAGTTAGGAACTTGATAGAATAGAGGTATTTGATACTGTTACCCTGTTTCAGCCAAATGGTCAGATTGTGATCTGTTGAGATCATATATAATCGATCACAATGCTCATAAATACAGTAAATCTCTTTGTAGTGTCGACTATCAGGCCAGCAGCTGTATCGAGGGTCTTCCTCCTCTTGGAATGCATAAGGCTTGATTACTAATGAAGACCCAAGTTCTATTTTTTTACAGTTGATTGTTGTTGTTTCTCCAAGTTTCCCCGTAATGATTATTGTTTATCGATTGATAAATTTTATGTTGAGGGAAGCTTTGGGGGTATTTTTCAATTTTTATGCGAATTTTTTAGGATAGCATGAGCTGACATCAAATTTGAACATAACGTCACCGATCTACTAGATTTTCTTCTTGAACTCAAGAGGAAACTATTCCTTGGGGTGAAACTGGAAGACTGTGATCGTATGAGATTATTTCGTCTTAGTGAGGAAGCAGAAGTAGTCATGATCATCTTAGTGGTGCCAGTCGACTGAGTAGATAGTCTCATGATTTGATACTTCCACATTTTTATGCAAAATGGTGAAGTCATGGTTGTAGATGAGAATGGTACCTCTGGTGAACACTGCAAAATGAACATTTCTGATTGAATAAATGGCTTTAACACCACTTAGTTTATGCTTCAGCTCAATCCTCTCCAGGAAAGGTTTTTACTCTTCCAGGTGGTATTTGCAAAAAGTACCATCCTTGTTGCAAACAATAGCCTTGTTGAAGGGGCCCTCTTTATAAGGGTATATATACTCCACACTCTGATAGCCATCCAGTTGAATCAGCTTATCCAATTGCATAGTCTAACGGTCAACTATGGCAAGATAAGCCTGGTTGAGACCCACCAGAAGCGAATGCTAGTTTGATGCAATTGCATTGATTTTAATATCCCTGTGATTGAGGTGATTGTCAAGAGCTATCTGCCTGAAACAAAGTTAGCGGGTTACTGCTTTAAGGGGAAGGTCGTAGTGATAGAGAAGATAGTTAGAGCAATAGTAGAGACTGCTCTTTGTGAAATGAAGACATTGGGGTTTGTACCAGTTTGGCGAAAAGGTGTATATCATGACAATGTGATTATTATATTGAAAAAATCATGGTTTGAAAGCATCACTATGGGGCTCTTGATAGTCCCATGGACTAATAACCTCGGCTGCCTCTCGCTAGGCAGCAGCTCTTATCATTTTCCTGCAGCTCTGAGCCCTTCTATTGGCCATGTAGGCCTTTATCTATTCTTTCTCAGGATTTTTTTTCTTAGGACTGTCTTCACAATCTGAAACCTGAAGGTGCAAGGTTTTTTCAAGCACAATTATATCTTTCTAAAAAATTATGGTTCGTCTATGATTCGACATGGTAGAAATAGATCTCGAATGTCTTCTTGGTTTGGTCAATGATCTCTGTGGAAAAGCCTTGTAGTTATTGTTATAGGTTCTTTGAAAGAAGTCGACTTGACTGTTGTTGAGATGACTTTGTTTGAGATTATCTTCTGTGGCTTGTCGATGGCTTTTGCTGCTTGGCGATTCTGGCTGCTTGCAGACAAAAGTATTTTTGGGTGTAGGATTTCTATTGTTTTTGGCGAGAAGGTTGAATTGTTGAGTGTTGATTTTATGGGCTCGTTGCTTGTGATTGTTGAAAGGTATCATCTAGTTGAAAGCTATTCGACTTATCAAAAACTCTTTCTGTTTCATCGGAATAATATTATTGTAAAAAATTTATTGGGAAAAATCACAAAGGAGGTCTCTGCTCTCTTGACTATTATGCCGAAAGATGTATTGCTAAAATTAAAGAATAAACACTCAGTAGTAAGATAAATCACAAGTTCAGAGGAGCTGGAGTTCCAGGACTACCAGCATTCCTTCGAAAGAAGCCCCCACCAGACCTTAACTCGAAGCCTCCAGACAGTTCCAGCCTTTTCCTTTGGGACACTGAATTATATCCTTGCCCTTCGGACATATTTTGCCGTCTCTTGATAATATAAACCACATATCTTCATAGAAGCAGGCTCCGAGTATGTTGTTGAGGTCAATTTCCTAATTGAAGGAGTTGTGGATCTGTGGACCAACCTTGATGGTTTACAGGTTTCCATTGTAAGTGACTGCTTCAATATTGAGGGTATCTCTGTCTTGCTCAACTTTAAAGTTGACAACTCTATCTTTGAAGGAGAAGAGAAGGCTGTCCCAAGTGAAAGTTTTTAGGTCGAAGCGAGTAATTGCCCCCTTGTAGAAAGAAGTATAGACTTTATCTCTGACGATCTGAATATTGGTGACTACATCTAGACTACTGAAGTAGTTGGTCTATTTTCCGTTCCAATGGACATAGATGCTTCCATCGGCATAGGCTACCACAAACTGACGATCGTTGAAGCACTAGAAAGTAATTATATATTTGTTGGGAGGACTCCTATGGACTATTCTGTAGTCATCTTCATCTATGTTTATTTTGACTTTGTGGGTTACTTCTTTGTTGTAAAATATACTTTTGTTTTGGCTCTCCTGAAATTTCTTGTTCTTGATGCAATGCAGCAGGGTTTCAAGGGTGAATAAGTATATCAACCCGTCACCTCCAGCCGTCCAAATATTGTTGGCTTCGTCAAGCATAATTCTAGCCACATACCTCTGGTGCTGAACTGTTAAAACATAGGATTCCTTGACAAAGCAGTCAAACACGATGAGCCTTCCTTATTCATCACCACAAAGTATATAGTTGCCGTTGATTCTGCACACAGCCCTCACACTATAGTCAATATCGTAAAAATACTATTTGATCTAGTAGCTTGGCTTTTCGACAAAAGTAGGAATATGCAGATACTCTAAAGGGTTAGCAATGATCTTTCGGACTGTTTCGGGTTCCTTCTCTCTTTCAAGCTCAGGAATTGACTCACGAAGGCTGACATGTTTGGATGGTCTAGATTCTGTTCTTTAGAGCTCCTCATGGATGAATT
>Ga0100385_1004292_pt1 | contig 12314 bp, 11 predicted proteins | sample CryGeymeta201509_FD_81543 | JGI IMG/M metagenome (GOLD analysis project Ga0100385, IMG submission 81543) | Groundwater microbial communities from Crystal Geyser aquifers in Utah, USA - Crystal Geyser metaG 2015-09 | ecosystem: Environmental > Aquatic > Deep subsurface > Groundwater | place: USA... | reverse complement strand
TCGAATGGTATTCTGGCCTTCGTAGTTTCTAAATCCTTCTGACATAGACCTATATTAAAATCAATATATTAACTTTTCCCTATCGGAATAACAGAACATATACTCTATTCGACCTTATTCACACTCAATATATCCTTTCCTATACTCCATCAGAATTGTTCATTTTCTCTCCTATTTAAACTAATTCATAACCTTTTATATAATCAAAGAATAATAAACCAATGTTGAAGCAGCCCTCCACCAACGTCAAACAAACCAATGTCGCTTACATTCGATATCGAATCAACAACAAAATGTTCGAAATCGTTTGCTATCGTAACAAAGCTGTCAATTGGAGGAGTGGATTGGAAGAGGATCTCTCAGAAGTTTTGCAAATTGAAGAGGTCTACGAGAACGCCTCTCACGGCACAGTGACGAAAAAGTCAGATTTGAACAAATTCTTTCCCAACAAGAGCAAAACTGAGATATTGGAGATCATTCTAGAAAGAGGAGAACTGCAAGTATCTGACAAGGAAAGATAAGTTCATCTTTCCTCCATTCTCTCTGACATAGTCAAGATCATTGTTGAAAAGTGTGTGCATCCCGTCACCAAAAGAAGATTCACTCCAGAGACAATTAGAACAGCTATCAAAGATATTCATTTTCCAGTAAAACACGATCAACCTGCTAAGAGGCAAGCTTTGATGTGCATTAAAATGCTTCAGCAAAGATATAAAATTGCAAGAGGCTAGATGAAAATCAGAATTACCTTTGAGAATAACAAAAAAACAAACCTTTAAGCTGCTCTACACAAACTATAAATTGAAGAGTTCGAGCAATAGTAAGTCAAAGGCACCTAAATCAGCAGAATCTACAACATAGAGCCTAAGGTCTATCATGAGCTGAGCCCTATTTGCAAAAAAATAGGAAATGTCACTGTGGAAGTTTTAGTTGGAGTTATGGTCAATGAAGAAAACAAAGGACTAGAAGCTGAGCAGTTTAGCGCCCTTGAGGTTCGGGATGATGTGAATGAAAAAGAAGGAGATTAGCCCACTGTTGAGGAAGAAAAGAAGGAGGTCAAATTTTAGAAAAAGAAAGATACTAAAACAGAAGAGAAAGTACTAAAGTGCACAACCTGCGGATAGACTGCAGTTTTTGGAACAGCACATGAGCAACGGCAACATTTTAAAGCTGAATGGCATGTAGAGAACGTTAAACGAAAATCAAAGAACTTACCTCCTTTAAGTGAATAGGAATTCAAAGTAGAATTGTTCAACAAAGACTTCAAATGATTTCTACTTTTTATTCCAAATGACTTTTAGTAATAGCTCTTAATATAAGCTCTGTCAGAAAATCAATTCGCCACTCCCTTCCATCATATTTCTGGCTGCTCTTTGCGATCGCCTGAAGTAACTCTGTCCCTTGAGATCTGTTGAAAAGGCACCTCTTCGAGAAGATGTGTTAGTGCTGGGCCTCTGTGACCAACTATCTTTATTCCATGATAGTCTGAGGTCTGGTTTGACAAGAAGATCCCTTTCGGATGCTCTTTTTACATACTTGCTTCTTGATGTTTCTTATTAATTGAGGAAATTGGAAAAACTGGAACTTCTAACTCCATACCTTAAGGATCCTTTCTCAGAGAGATGAGAGGCTGGTGTCAGAAAGGAGTTGTTTCTGAGAAATTTATTGAAATTAGTCAGCCTCCTTTCTTCATATGGATACTCCTTTTCTGGTTTGTATACTAATCCCATCTTTTCGATTTGTCCTTTATTTTTGCTATTGGAAAAGTAACCTTTGAGGTAAGGATCAGCCAAGGGGTTGTAGTAAGGCAGAGGAACTTCGTTGACATGATAAGTGTGGATGAAATCTTTCTTGGGAGAGGTCTCCTTCTTGCTGTACCTTCTTCTCATCATAATAATTTTAACAATAGATAAATCACCTATTTTTTATTGTTCAACTATTACAATCATTAGCAAATAGTTAGCAAATATCATTTCAAACTGCTCCTCATGATTCTTTCCCCAACTTTTTAGTGCTACAGCACTTTGCTGATCTATTTTGTCTTTTCCCTTGTTAGATCAGAGAATGTGGAGTAAAGAACGCTGCCTGTGATTCTCTATTTTTTCTTTTCAAAATAGCTTTCAAAACTGAAATTTGGTTGAGAACTCTTTTTGCATTTGATATCCCCTAAAATCTTCTTGTCTTAACTTGACATGCGATATCTGAAATGATTGTTCATTTTTTTGTCTAGTATCTGACTTTTCTACGGAGAGTAATTACTCAAAGCAATCGAATTGTATCTCATATTCCTAGCTGCGAATTCAGGATGTTACTTGAGATGTTATTAATATGTGCTGCTATTTAGTTGCTTGCTTTTGTTGGGTCCTTGAAGGACTTCTCTCTTAACATCAATTGTCTGAGATAATCTCTCAAGTTTTCTGGGCTTGCTGACAAATGACACATATTTTCTTTTTCTTTCTTCCTATTGCTTCTCTTCATCACGCATTGCTTTCATTTCTGGGTTCATGATTTATAATAATTCATCATAGGTCTTATTATGGATGTCCCTTTTGATAATGAGAGTGTTGAGTTTTTTCCTTCTTTTCATATCTTTGTAAATCTCAACAAAATTGCCAGTGTCTCCATAAAAATTGATGCTTTCGTTCCTCTTTGGCAATCTAAATTTGATAGTCCTTTTGGGAGCTTCTGTTACGATGCACTCCATTATTTATTGCAAGTAAATTGAGCCAATATCATTAATGATCCATTTAATTTTCAGCTTACTGACATAAATTCGAGAGGCCATAGCGAGATAGTGTGCTATTTTGTATACCATAACCTAGACATACTGACTGGGGTTCTAAACCATAAGTTCATGATCGATCTCCTAAATAGCCTATAGCTCCCGATATCCTTAATCATATTTATTCAGTCCACCTAACAAAATCATGATATCCAATTCAGCTCTTTTGTCGACCTCAAAATTTAGAAATTATGAATCGTAGATATATTCTGAGTATAGAATGCTTTCTGTTTATTTTTTGTACTTGATGTAGCTCTGAAAGTATAAAACTTCATTTTATATTTTATCCTTCATTTGAATCGTAAACATGTCGAACTCTATTTGATTCAACAATTGGCAATTGCCATCTGAATACATGACCAGACAGAAGGGTTATCGTTAGTTCATCTTGTGCTATTAGAGAGAAGCTATCGTATACTTTTCGTTTTTGTGAAGAATATATCTTTTGACAGTGTTTTTGTTTGATTGCAGAAGAGGGGAATTGCATCCTTCTGGAAAGGAAGAAGGAATCACAGTATCGTAATATTTCATGTGCAAAAAGTCAGGATTGACCTTTTCTACGATCTTTTTGTTAAAGTTCTGTTCGAGTTGTGACTTGTATTACCTTCTCATTCTGACGATTGTTGGATAAAGTAGCTTCAAAGGCATAGTGCCTGGAGACTTAAAGATTCGACCTTATTTGGAAGTATGGCAAATCTCAAAGCAATCACCTACAACAAAGAATAAGTCAGGAATGTACAATTTTAGAGAATGACCTCCACTTAAGGTCAAACCATCAATAATTTGTTGATAATTTTGAGCTGCTTCGAGACTTGTTGATTTGAGAATCTAAGGCTTTATTTCTTCAACCTACTCAAATCTTTGGTCAAGACACATCTTGCACCGACATAAGCTTCGATGAGGCAAATGATCTTTCTTCTGAATTGTTGCTTAAAGATCATTTAAGATAACGGGAGAGTTATCAACAGAAGGAAGGGGGACTGAAGCTTGCATTTGATTAGTCTTTTGGAGGAAAGGCATCGATATATTAATTTTATTAGCAATGAGGCATCATTACAGGCCCAATCAGACCTTTAGTTCTTTCAAATCTCAAAAAAATACTTAAGCTTCTATTGATCCATCCACTCCTCGAATTCAGAGTTTCCGTCTTAAGCCGTCAAAATCTACTTCATCGGCTCCTGTTGATGCTAAAAATCCTGAGATATACTTCAACAGCGACAAACGTAAATCATATCTAAAGAATGTCATTGATAACTACTTCAACTTCCCTGTATCACAATCTAAAAGAACTTCCATTAGAATACCTTCTCCGCGTTCAAACAGTAGACTCATCAAGAGGAACGATGTGTATACCAGTCAAGGCATCAAAAAGAGACCTGTTATTTCAGCAACAAACAAAGCTTTTCAGTTTAGCATAAATGCTCTTTAGTCATCAGACCAGCTACCCATAATCAGCTAGGTTGGATTTAATAGAAGACCGATCAGTTCACAAAAATCTCAAAGTTCAGGATTTTTCAGAAAGCTTGATCTTGAAGACAGCCTATTCAACGATAGTAGCAGATCCATCCATGACTCTAAAATTTTCAATCAATAAATGGCAGATTTTTAGAATAAAAGCAGCAATCCTCAATCAAGTCATCAAAAAAGCAAAAAGATAAATGTAAGGGTGTTCGCAAATGACAAAGATGAACAGCTAATTCGTGAGAAACAAATTAAAAAACTAGGATATAACGTGTTATGGCATTAGACCTAACAATCAACAGTAGTTGTCTATCCAAAAGTCAAAAAATTACAAGAGATATGTTATTCAATAATCTAAGACAAGAAAGGAGATGACCCTCTGGTTTTGATATACCCGAAAGAGTACTACTTTCGGCTATTTGCAAATTAATGTGAATAACTCAAAGATATTCTGGTCGGTATGGCAAAGACAATTGCAAAAGGCAAAGGAATTGTTTCCTGTAATCAGATCAATATAAAAAATATTATTAAGCTGGAGGAAAAAAGATTTTAGATTTGTGACTGGAGTTGTGCTGCGATTCACTAAAAACTCAAAGTTCGAGAGAGATAGTTCGATAAATTTCACATTCCATACTGTAAGATTGAGGATAAATGGATGGTTGCTCCTTAATATCTGGCTCCTGAACTACTCAGAGCTATATAGCTGTAGTCTTACGAGCATCTATGGGGTCAAAAAGGAGGAATTTCAGCCTGTGATGTCTGGTATTTGTATACCTATATAGGTCTTTAGGATGTCTTCTGCTTGAATTAATTACTCTGATTCCATTAGGTCAAATAAACCACTGTGCAATCAAAGGAGGATCCCATTCAAAAAAAGGTATTCTTGGCATCAAAACTCCAACATCAGATGGATTACTTCAAAAACACAAATATTTTCGTACTCTTGCTCTAAGGCGAATCAAAGAACATATCCAATAATTCAAGTTGACTATCCCTCAGAAGATAATCAACCTCTTACCTCAGATGATATAATCAGATCCTGCAAAGCGAATTTCGGTGTCTGAAATACTTCAGATTCTACAATGATATTGATAAAATAAACTGAATAAACTATCACATATTTGGCATCTGCCCCATGTCCCATCCTGAATGGTTGAGCTTGAATTCATTATTTATGCTAAAATTATTTGGATAATTGCCCCTACAAGGTCTGCCCATCATTTTTTCTCCAAGATTGAAATCAGCTTGATCGTAGTATTATCCTCTTTCGCCTCTTTTGGAGCTTCTTCCCTCAGTATAATAACTCAAATTCTGATTAGAAGCACTGGGATTAATAGGAGGTTGGATGCGACTTTTGTATTGTGGCTTATAGTAGGCTGGTTTTCGATTCTGAGAGCAGGTATCTTTGATGAGATCAGCCACATCAATGGCATTTGGATCAGCCATATATAACTGCCTTTGCAAGCTGATGATTTACCCGTCAAGTTCAGCTATATTTCTTCTCAGTCCCATGATCTAGCTGTTGTAACCTTTTTCCAAGTTAAGAATCGTATCCTCAAGTTCCAAAATAATCTATTATTTCTGAGCTAATTTCATTTCAATAGGTTCTTTAGAGTTGGGGGTTTCTGGGAATTAATTATGGTTCTGGCTTGGCTCTATATCACTATCTCTATATGGCTTTTTATTATTTTCCATTTCCTCAAGGATTTTGGTTGTTGTATCGTTGAAAGCTTGGCTGCTCTCAGCTTTTGCTGGAACTTCAATTTAGATATAAGTAGGCTTTTAAGCCAATCTTTTGTTGAGAGTTTCAATAAGCTAATCTTGTTGTTCACATTGTGTGATAGCTGCTATGAGTTTTTGCTATAGTTAATGACATTTGTCAAGCAAATGTTATTTTTCGTTTTGCAGTTCCTAAACTTTATCTTAATCATTTTTATTGGGCTTGATATTATCTTATCCGAGCAAGCCCTAAAGTTATTGAGTATACTAGTTGCCTTTGTTGGTTTTTCGCAAATTAGTTAGTTCCTTGTCTTTTCTTTCACTCTCATCTCTTAGCTTTTATATCTATTCTTTGAGTTAAGATACCTCTTCAACCATTTTCACTGAGTATTGATCGGTTTAGCGTATTTGTTGTTTGCTTTTGAATTTATGAGGAAGCCCAAATTGATATCCAGGTTCTACATCCAGAGTATGCCGGAATTGTCTTTTTCTATCTTATTTCTTTTCTGAGATGATTTCGAACACTCTTGAAGGAACCCCATCTCCGAACATTGATATGGATTGTCGGATTTCCTACAATTTGCATTGATAAGATTTTGTATTTTACTCATTAATCTCCTCAAGTTAATCAATAATTTCATTCTTTTACTTGATTTACATACTCACTCTATACATTTAAGCCTGTAAATTTGCATTCTGCTCAAGTAAGCTCTCCATCGTGTCCTTCAATTGCACATTCTGATTCTCATAATCATTCAACTCTTGTCGATATTTTTCACCAAGAGCTTTGACAAGAACTTTGATCGCTTTTTCGTTAGTTTCATCATCAGAGTACATCATAAGTTGAGACAACAAATCAGCGGTAGTAAGTTTTTATTCTCTCTCCCCTCCAATACCACTTGACATTTAGGAGAAATATTGCGAGCTCACCTGTTCACTTGGAAGCCATTTTTTACCTTATCTGAACTCTTGATAATCATGTTTAACACTCTTGGTTCGCTTCTGATAATCAGACAGTTCATGTTCTTCAAGAGAAAACCTTTCATCCCTTTCAAAACGTTCCTTTTGCTTCTCTAACTGAGCCACCAGCTCCTCCTATCTAATCTTGCTATTTTTCAACTATTACTCAAGCTATTTGATTTTTTATTCTTTTTCAGTTTCAAAACCTTGACCTATTTCTTTCTGCATACTTTTTGGTAGCATGAGTGAAGTTGGAGATTATTTTCCTCCTCTAAGAACCTAAATTTATTTCTCCAAATCTTATATCACTTCACCTTTGGCTCTAAGTTCCTCTTGCAGATGTTACAGAACCTCTGTCATAGTGTTGATATCTTCTCTATCGTCTTCATTGCGATGATCCAAAATACGCTCTAACAACTATTTAGCCTTTTTCTCAAGTTCTTCAACGTGTTGTATGGTATGTTGTTTCTTTTCTAGCATGTTGTTGTAGTCTTTTTATGCCACTGATAGCATTTTTTAGAGTTTATTTTTGTGCTCAAGGACACCTTCTACTTAATGATTAGCTTATTAAAGCTTTTTTCCAACTGCTTCAAGTTATGCAGTTTTTTCAGTCAAAATTGTTTACAAATCATCCACCATATTTCGACCTTCCTGCTCTATTTAAACTTCTTCTGCTGTTTTGGTGCGAACAGATTATCTTCTGCTCTTTTATTCAAGTTTTTTCCTTAAATTTTAAATTTATTCGTGAAGCTCAGCCATAGTTTGGTTATTTTCTTCAAACTAAAGAGTCATATTAGAGATAGTTTGCTATTTTTCGGCAATGAGCTTATATAGAGTTTCCTTTTCAATATTATTATTGTTGTTGTTTCCATCTTAGATGGCTTCGAGTTAACACAATCGAGTAGCTTGATCATTCATGAATTAAGATAGCTCTTGAATTGTATTGTCTTTTGCCCTTATAGTTTCTTCAAGATCATATATTTTCTCTTGAAAGGCTTTTTGTTCTTCTTCTCTAGATTTAGTGGCATTTTCCTTATTTTTGAATTCTTTTATCCCTGATTACACTAAATAACTTTATTTTGAAGTGCCTTAACTTTTAAATTTAAGACCCTCAGATTTTCTATCAACACTTATTTCCTGACTTGACTTTAATTCTTCAATTTCAAGCTATCTGATTTATATTTTCTTTTCTAACTCCTCAACAATTCTTCCTTTTTCCATGATTTGTTGTTCCAACCGTTCAAGCTGCTCAAGCAAATCGGATATTCTGGTTTCGTATTTATCACTAGCTTTCTCACTTAAAGAAGATGAATACAGCCTTCCATCTTTTTGTGGCTACCCTTTTTGATACCTTAGAAGTTGTTCTTCAAGTTCAGCGACCCTATCAGCTTGCTCGTTCATGTATTCGGAAAGTTCAGCAATGGTTTGTGCTTTTCCTTCAATTATAGAATCGTAATCGTTTTGAGCATCTTATTTTTCTTTAATTATTCCTGTTAGTTTCTATATTTCATCTCTATTTTTGCCAATAATGTTCCTCAACTCCCGAATAATCTCAATATTCAAATTAATTTCTTCCTAGAGTTGGCTTTTATCCTGAGGATTATTTTTAATTTCGATGCTTTTGGCCATGATACTGGTTGGATCTTCAGAAGCTGAGGGTGATCCTTCTTCCTCATAGTGAATGTTGACCGAAGAATCATTCTTTGCCTTAATCAAATCTTTCAAAATACATATGTCTGTGTCCATCTATGCCTTTTATGCCTCCAAGACAGCTATTTGCTTGTAGCATTAGGCTAGAGATTATGCTATTTAAGTGTAACTTTCCTGTTTGTTTTTAATAATTGCTTCTAGATCCTCAATCTTTTATCTAAGCTACTCTATCAATGTAGCATCTTATTTTTATTCCGATTTGATTTATGAATTTTTGGACATTTAAATCGAATTAGAGATCTCCTTTTGTACCTTTTCGTTAAGATATTATCTCATTTCGGAAAGATTCAACTATCTGTTTTAAACTACTGCAGACATTTAGGCTAGCTTGATCTATAAAATTGATTTTTCTTCAAAAAATGTTGTCTTTTACTTGATAATCATTTTTAGTTATTCATCCTTTTTGTTCAACAGTTCTTTAAGATGAGCCACTTAATCTTCTTTGGTTGATAGTTTGACACGAACTTCAGTGATTTCTTGCTCTGAATGAAAGAAAAATTCCTAGGAGCTTATCAAATCTTATTTTTCAACCTATTGAGAGGCTTATTTTTTGTCTGCTTCATTTGATTATTCTGGTTGTAGTTTTGCAAGAAGTATATCTCTTTCTTTCTCCCATTCTTACTGGAGTAGTTGATGTTGAACCTACATTTACTGAAACTTTTGATCATATTGCGAGCACTTGGCTGTCATTTAAGTCAAAAACTATCCAAGTTCAGTCAATGATAGTTCTTTGCTCACAATTACTTGGCTCAGACGAGCATTCTCTTACTCAAGCGATTCACATGTTCTTTCCTATATCTTTTATTCTAAAACTGTCATCTTTTAACTTTGAGTCTGAAGAAATTCAGACAACTCAAGTATTGACTCCTCTTTTAAGGCAATCATAGATTCTAGCTACTTGATTTTGTTCTCATACATTTATTTTAGCTCAGGACCAAAAGAAGCATTTTATTATTTCTTTTGATCCAAATTATTCCCCCTTATTTATCCTGATTCACTCCTTATATTATTTCCTTATTCTTATTATTGGGCTTTTGGGTCTCTTTCTACTACCTCGTTATTATCATTTTCTTCCTATCTTTAAACTTAATCTTTAACCTTGACCTCATTGATCTACCTCAACTGTCTCTGGATTTATTCCAATTGCTTGTCTTTTTATTCCAGCTTATTTTCGTAGTTATTGATCGTATTGATGCTTTCAGAAGTCAGCTGATTGATTTTGTTGGCCTGTTCTTACATATATTCAGTCAATTAATTAACGGTATTGCTTTTCAGCTACAATGATTCTTGCAGTTCTTTGATTTTCTGCTCAAAAACACTGGCCTCTTCTCCCTTTGCAGATGTTTCATCCTGCTGGTTTTTTTAGAGACGGGTGTAGTTTATCAGTTATTCCCTCGCTTCGATTAGTTGACTTTATAGGAGAACAATGGTCCCTCCTTTTTCTTCAAGATCAAGCTTTAGTTTCTGAATAATGCGATTGCGCTATTTGAGTTCATTTTTGAGTTGCTGATGTTCTACTTCCTGGGTGGATTTACTGTCTTCTTATTGGATGTATTTTTTGCTGGGGTGTTTCTAGTATTATTTGAGTTTATTTCTGTTGTTTTCGATTTGTGCCCTGAGAGCACTATTTTCTTAGCTGACCTGCTAATACTGCTGAAACATGATTTGATTCTATCTGTTTTTTGAGTTAATCTAACTTTAAAGTCCGCTTACTAACTGCAATAACAGACTGTTCTGATTCTTTAACTCCTCCATTGTCCTTACTTTCAATATATTATATCCCAATCATCAATCATATCTATTTATCAACCAAACAATATATTTACCTATTAAAATAATATGCTCCACACATACATACTATCATCAAGAAGACAGGTGGTCAAGCATGCTCCTTTGTTCCTAAAAGCCCCACTTTATTTTGTATTCTAACATATCCGGCCAAGCCAACATTGAAAGATATCGTCTCTAGCCTTATTAGCATACTTACATGTGCTATGTAGTACTTTGATAGTTTCAATAGCTCTGCGTCTTTTAAATTGACCCGATTTTCGAATACCAACTTTCTCAATAGACCATGAAGGACCTCCTCAGTTGGTCTTTCTTCATAGTTCATCTCGAAATGCTACTAAAACACTCTGAATTTTTTGATATAAGCCTAAGCAAAATGATTTTTGAAGTGATATACTGGCATGTGAGGATGGACTTTGTTTGAGTACTCCCCAAAAAAATATGTTTGAGCATTGTAGTCAAATTTTTCGAGTTCCAGCTCATTTATGGCTTCAGATCTTCCTTTCTCTTCTTTCTACGTGAGTAGTGATATACCAATCTTGCCTTGAGGATTTGAAGATGCATCGCCATCCAGTTTTCCTAAAACCTATCCTCACTTTTGATTAGAGGAAATTAGTTCTCCAGAATAGGGGATTCTTTGAGATAAGCAAACATTTATTTGAGAAGCAAATATGTTGGTGATCTGAATAAGAGATCCTTGGTACTTTTTGGTTTGCTAGAAGATCATACTAAGAAAGCCAGGTGACACGTCTATCTACACTTCTTTAGGGACCTTCGCGATGAGTTTATCTATGAGTTGGCTGCTGGTGCAAAAAGTTCGCCTAATATATTGGCTCAACATTTAGATTTAATACTATGCTATGATGATATTGGGCTATATGTGTGATAGGATCAGATTAGAATAAAAGGGTTGTTATATAAGGACTTACAGGTCAGAAATAAAGATATAATAATATGGGTGTCGGAGGTAGCTCACCAAAATTTTCACAGGAGTAATACAAAAAATTAGATACAGGCAAACCGATTCTTCTACCTGGAGGCATTAAAATCGTGAAGAACAAGCATACAGGCCTACTCGAAGGAGTACCCGAATAATGGGCCAAGAATTATGATTTACCCTTCTCTATTGACTATACAAAGGTCAGCAGCACTCGGACTCTCCCAGAACCGATTCGAGCTGATGAGGATCTTCCACCTGGCATACTTTCCCTCATCAACTCACAACCAATTCAATTTTCACTGTAAGTATTTTCTTATCTAGGCCTTTTGGAGCTCAGCATAACTTCCATGTCGAAGTCGACAAACAAGGTAACTTCAAGAACTTACCAAAATAATGGGCTCAGCAGTTGAATGCTTCCGAGCAAGACGCCGAATAGCTCCATTCGGACATTTTGCAAAGTCACATTTAAGCTGAGCTCCTTTCCACAGAATAGTTCAACGAAATGATAAAAAATGTCGTCTTCATCGAAAGTAACCCTGCTAGCTAATTTGTGTTTCAGAAAGAGTTAGGAAAAGGCGCAATGTGCAAGGTCTTTTTTGCCTACGATCGCAAATAACAAGACAGGAAATACTATGCCTGTCGAATCATCAAATTGAAAGATCATCGAACTCTCAACAAAATTAAAACAGAAATAGCTGTGATGAAGTTGTGCAACTCTCCTAACTTGACTCAGTATTATTTCACATATTACTATAAAGAGTCACTATTCATGTTTGTGGAGTTCATGGATGGAGGAGCCATGGTTGACTTTGTCTACCACTACATGAAAAAAATCCCTGAAAATATCATCTCGTACATTCTCAGATAAATGCTTCTTGGTCTTGATAGCCTACATTCTAGAAGGCAGCTCCATCGTGACCTAAAAAGTGATAATGTCCTCCTGAGTTTACAAGG
>Ga0100385_1004290_pt1 | contig 12315 bp, 7 predicted proteins | sample CryGeymeta201509_FD_81543 | JGI IMG/M metagenome (GOLD analysis project Ga0100385, IMG submission 81543) | Groundwater microbial communities from Crystal Geyser aquifers in Utah, USA - Crystal Geyser metaG 2015-09 | ecosystem: Environmental > Aquatic > Deep subsurface > Groundwater | place: USA... | reverse complement strand
GCACAGACTGACCATGGGAATATGTTTGGGGCCATAGACTTCTATAATCGTTGTAATGATGCAGGAATAAAACCAATTCTTGGGTCTGAAGTATATTTTACTCCTGGTTCAAGGCATGATCGAAGTGCAGCAAAACGAGCAAAGACAGTTGGTTCTCAGGATGCTGAAGAATCTTCAAGACAGATTCACCATCTTATTTTACTTGCAAAGAATAATACGGGTTATAAGAATTTATGTAAGCTCTTATCTCGCGCATATATGGAAGGCTTCTATTATAAGCCACGTACCGATATTGAACTTCTTCGTGAGTACTCTGAAGGTTTAATTTGTACGACGGCCTGTCTCAAGGGAGAAGTCGGATATAACTTCTTTACGGGGCAAGACGATCGTGCAATCAGGGCCATTGAAAAACTTCAAGAAGTGTTTGGGCCAGATGATTTCTATCTCGAGATTCAGGAGAACGGAATTCCTGAACAAAAAATTGTTAATGAGAAAGTTATCGACTACGCTCGAAAAAATAATATCAAGCTCGTAGCAACTAATGATGCTCACTACATGACTCCTGAAGATGCTACAGCTCAAGAAGTTCTTCTATGTATTCAGACAGGAAAAACATACGCAGATGAAAATCGCATGAAAATGACGACGCAGGAGTTCTACTATAAGACTCCTGAGGAGATGAGAGCGGCGTTTCATTACTGCCCAGAAGCCTGTGACAATACATTAGAGATAGCTGACAAGTGTAATGTAACTCTCAAATGGACAGATGATTCAGGTAAGCAGATTTATCATCTTCCAGATTATCCTATTGATACAGGAGAGTCGCCAGCTGAGTACTTTGAAAGAGTTGCAAAAGAAGGACTTGAAGAAAGGTTTGCTGGTCCTCACTTTAGAAAATTAATTGAGCAAGATAATTGGGAAACAGAGTTAAAGCAGCAATACTATGATCGACTTCAATACGAAGTTGATATGATTAATCAAATGGGATTTCCTGGATACTTTCTAATCGTTGCCGACTTCATTCAGTGGTCTCTTCGAAATGGAATTCCTGTTGGACCAGGACGTGGTTCCGGAGCAGGATCATTAGCTGCATATTCTTTGAATATTACAAATATTGACCCTCTTCCATATAACCTACTTTTTGAGAGGTTCATTAACCCTGAGCGTATTTCGATGCCAGACTTTGACGTCGACTTTTGTCAAAGTGGTCGTCAACGAGTTATTGAGTATGTAACTCAAAAGTATGGTGAAGATAAAGTTGGTCAGATTATTACATTTGGTAAGCTTCAAGCGAAAGCCGTTGTAAAAGATGTGGCCAGAGTTTTTGATTTATCTTTTGCTGAAGCAAATATGATTTCAAAACTTATTCCTGATGAAATAGGAATAACTCTTGAGAAGGCAATTGATACCGAACCAAAGCTTCAAGAGTTAATTGAAACTGATCAGAAAATAAAGCAAATCTTTACAATCGCAAAAAGACTTGAAGGTCTTTATCGTCACGCTGGTATTCATGCGGCAGGTGTTGTTATTACCAATGAGCCTCTCGTTGAATATTGTCCTCTTTTTAAAGGGTCTAAGGGCGAGAAAGTAATCCAGTTTGATAAAGACTTTGGTGAAATGATCGGTCTTGTTAAGTTCGACTTTCTAGGTTTGAAAACCCTTACCGTTATTGACCACGCTCAAAAATTTGTAAGAAGAGACTTTGATGAAAATTTTGATATTGAAAAAATTGACTACGAAGATAAGAAAGTTTTTCAATTTATTGGAGATGGAAATTCAACGGGTGTTTTTCAGCTAGAATCTTCTGGGATGATCGATCTTTGTAAAAGAATTCAGCCCGATTCAATTGATGATATTACCGCTATTAATGCTCTTTATCGACCAGGACCGATGGGTTCTGGAATGCATGATGAATTTGTTGAAATCAAACATGGACGTAAGCAAGAGTCTTATCCGTTTGAAGAATTGAGACCAATTCTTAACGATACTTATGGAATTATTATTTATCAAGAACAGGTTATGAACGTTGCAAGGATTATTGCAGGTTATACACTGGGACAAGCTGATATCTTGCGTAAGGCCATGGGGAAAAAGAAAATTAAACTCATTGAAGAGCATCGAGCAATCTTTTTAAGTGGTGCTAAAGAAAGAGGTTTTGATGAGAAAAAGGCTGATGATCTTTATTCATTGATGGCAAGTTTTGCAGAATACGGTTTTAATAAATCACATGCAGTTGCTTATTCATATATTTCTTTTCAAACAGCCTTTTTAAAATATTATTATCCCGCGCAATTTTTTGCAGGTCTTCTAAGTACTGAACTTTCCAATACTGAGAAGATAACAATTTATATCAACGACGCAAAAAATTACGACATCAAGGTTCTTGCTCCATGTGTGAATGAGTCGCTTTGGTTATTTAATGTTGTTGAAGAGAATATCCGCTTCGGAATGGGGGCGATTAAAGGTGTCGGCGAAGCGGCTGTTGAAGAAATGGTTAGAGAAAGAGAAGAGAATGGACCATTTAAAGGGTTTGTTGATTTCTGTGAAAGAGTTAATTTAAAAAATATAAATAAGCGCGTTCTCGAAGCCTTGATCAAAGTCGGCGCCTTTAAAGACTGTGAAGCTAAGCTTAATAGAAAGACGATGCTTGAAAATATGGAAATGATTGTTTCCTATGCCAATAAGAAGCAGGAAGAAAAGCTACTAGGGCAGGTTAATCTCTTTGATATGGGTGGAGATGACATGCCATCGATGAACGGCGCTGATATGTTAGACATCCATCACGTGGATGACTTTGATGACAGAGAAAAACTTCTATATGAAGCCGAGTTGATGGGAATTTATGTTTCTGGTCATCCTCTCGATCGTTATCAGGGAGTCATTGAACAGATGGCCTCGATGCCAATTTCTCAAATCCAATCTTTTGACGGACAGGGAAAGAGAGATATGATTCTGGCCGGGATGATTGTTGAGAAGAAAGATATTATGACAAAGAAAGGCGATCGTATGTGCTTCGCTACTCTTGAGGATCTGACAGGGAAAATTGAATGTATTGTTTTTCCAAAAACATTTGCTGAGTTTTCAGAGCTTTTAAGTACTGATGAACCGATAATCCTGACTGGTCAAGTCAACCTTTCTGAAGAGCCTCGTAAGTTTTTTCCATCAAAAATTCAAAAACTTAAGGAAGAAGCAGAACAAAGGGTTACCTCTGTTCGAATTAATGTTAAAATGGAAGGAATTAATCTAAGTCGAATCGATAGATTAAAACAAATTTTACTAGGTTATCGTGGAAGTGTACCTCTTCACTTGGTCTTTGAAAATGATCTTGGAAGGGCCCGAATTCCACTAGGTGAGAGTTTTCTTGTTAATCCAACGCCACAGATGGCCGCAAAGGTAAATGAGATACTTGATGATAACGCTGTTAGGTTTGTAGTCGATGGAAGATTAGAAGAAGTTGTAATTAACCAATAAATTAAAAAACATTCATCATCTAAGGAAGGATATGAAACGAATCGTTATACTTTTACTACTAGTATTAAATGTCTTCGCAGCTAAGTCACTTGAAGGAGAAGGGAAGTTTATCGCACATGATAATGATTCTCTTGAGTTCATAAAAAAACAATTACTCTCTGATGCCTTTAAAAAAGTTATAGATTCTGAGCTTAAAGCAATGGGGCTAGATTATATCACTTTCTGGCAAAACTATGAGCAAAAGTTTGCAGAGCACTTTAAAGAAATAGAGTTAAGTGTTGATCAAAAATTTGCACCAGATGAAGGAAAGAGTTTATCAAGGCAAGAACTTGAAAGAAAGTCAGAAGAACTTAGAGATAAGAGACTAACTTCTAAAGCAAAGTTTGGTCGCCTCAATCGTGTGATTAAATCTTACTCAATCACGAAGATGTCAAAGTCTGTAAGGGTTCCTAATTCTCACTATATCAACATTACGGCGCAAGTCGATAGAAAAGACCTTACTGATATTTACTACCGCTTTATAGGAGTCTCAAAGTTTAGAGCACTTAAGAAAGTGTATCTTGATATCTCTTATAGCTTAGTGGATACAAATTGGTTAGAGCTTGGTGTTGAAACTGAATCGGACTTTACGAATGTTGTTGCTGAACATTGGAAAAAAAGCCTCGAGACATCGTTAAGTTCGGTTATCTCCAATGGGGTTGAAATTGCTGATGAGAGCACGAGAACTACAGTCAAGGAGCGACTTAAGAAATCTCGACTTGTAATGCTTGCAGAGAAATCATCAGGTGTTTTTAGTAATGATGAGCTTGAAGACTCTCTCTATATTAATATCGAAATTAGCATCAGAAAAACTAATCTTGATAATGAATTGAACAAAATCAGCCTTTATTTTCAGGGTGGATTTGTCATTACAGATTTAAAAGACAACGGAGTTATTGCTCACTATGACTTTCCTCCTGAGAAGTCTGTTTTTGATACAACTGAACAACATAAGCTAAACTCAAATATTGCGAGTACTGTCTATCGTCTTCCTTCTTTAAAATTTTCACAAATTAGAAAGATTGTTGAGGAGAGTGTAAAAAATAATGAGATTATAGAAATCGTATTAAAAAATACAAATAGTGTTAATGAAGCTATCAGCTTTGCACAAAAGTTAAAAGAAAAAGGCCTGCTTATTTATATGAATACTGAAATTGCTGAGGCAACTGGCAAAGACATCAAAATTGAAGTTTCCTTTTCTGGTTCGAGAACAAAGGCCATTGAGATATTAGGAAAAATGGTTTCTGAGAAATTAACGGACTCAAGGATTGTGACTAAGGATAATCTTCTTCCTTTTGTATTTAATATTGTTGGTTTAGAAAATGGAAATTCACCTGAGGTGAAGGCCGAAAATTCAACTAATGGAAATTAATCATGCTTAAAAAAATTTCAAGCTTAATTTTAATTTTAGCAATGTGCTCATGTGCTACTGACGTCGTTGATAGAACGAACCATGGCAAGAGACCTCTTGCCGTTTCCAAACAATACTTTAATGGTGTTAAGAAAAGAATCGCTCTGGTTGGATTTTTTAATGAATCTCCCTACGGTGGAGAAGATCTCGCTGTTACAGCAACAGAGGAATTACGTCGAGAGCTATCTCGCGCAGGTCAATTTATTATCGATAGCCAGGCCTCACGAATATTTGGATCTTCAAAAGAAATCTATGCAGGTGGAGGAGTAAAGCTTGTTCAAATGGCAAGGAAAGCTAAGGACTCTGGACTTAACTTCGTTGTCTTTGGCCGTGTTATTGAAGCGAGAATTAGAGAAAAGACTGATGAAATTGGTGTTGTAAGGCAAACTAAGGCCTATACCGAATCAAAGGTTGAAATTAGAATTTTCGATGTCAACGCAAATAAGGAAATCTTCACAGAGACAGTAAGAGGCTATGCCGACGATAGTAGCTTTAGATTCTTTGTGGCAGATCAAGAATCTAAACTTGAATATCGAAGAGACTTACTTCGATATGTTGTAAAAATTGCTGTTCGTAAAGCAATCCCACAAGTTGTTAATCTGGCTCAAAAACTTGAATGGGTTGGTCGAGTCGCTAAGATTATCGGAACAAAAATTTATATTAATGCAGGTCGATCTGCAGGGATCAACATCGGTGATATTTTAAAAGTTGTTACTGAAGGTGTTGAGATCTTTGATCCTGAAACAGGGGCCCTGATGGGAGTTTCTAAGGGAGAGATAAAGGGAACGATAGAAGTTATCGACTTTGTTGGCCCAGATGCTGCTATCGCGGTTCTACATTCTGGAGGATCTGTTGCGGAGGGTGACTTCGTTCAGCTATATTAATGTATAATATTTTAAAGAAAATTCTATTCAATATGGATGCAGAAGTTGCACACGAAGCAGTCGTTAATCTTTGTCACTACTTTCCACACACGGCAAATGTGCTTGGAAGAAAGCACAAGGACTCTGATAAATTTAAACTTAGAGTTGGCTCACTTGATTGGACTTTTCCAGTTGGTCTAGCTGCTGGTTTAGACAAGAACGCTTTTTGCTATCCTTTCTTTTCTCATTTAGGTTTCGGGGCAGTTGAAGTTGGAACTGTTACCCCTTTGGCCCAAGTTGGAAATGAGAAGCCTAGGCTTTTCCGTTTAGTGCAAGAGAATTCATTGCGCAATAGTATGGGTTTCAATAACCTTGGAAGCGAAGTCATGCATGCAAATCTTGCGAGGCTAAAGCATCGAGTTGTGCCTCTTGGGGTGAATATAGGAAAGAATAAATCGACTCCTGATGACTTAGCTTATGAAGACTATGCCAAGCTCTATCACGGACTCAACGACTCTTGTGACTATATTGTAATTAATGTTTCTTCTCCAAATACGCCAGGACTCAGAGGCCATCAGACGACTGAAGGTCTCGAGCAAATTATCAATGGACTTGGAAAAAGAGAAGAGAAAGATATTTATATTAAAATTGCACCTGATCTTGATGTGTCTACTGTTTTAGATATTTGTGAAGTTGTAAAAAAGCACTCTCTTGCTGGGCTTATTGCTACAAATACGACATCAATTCCGGAGCTTGGAACTGGTGGTGTTTCTGGAAGTATTTTATATGAAAAGGCCCGAGATATAAGACTTAAGTGTATTGATGTGTTAAAGGAGACTCCTGAGATATCTTTAATAGGGGTTGGGGGATTTTCAAACTTTGAGCAAATGAAAGAATACTGGTCATCAGGTGGAAGAGCTATTCAAATCTACAGTTCCTTTATTTATAAAGGACCACAGTTCTTAAGAGAAGTAGAAAAAAATCTTGAAGATGAATTTTTGAAGTATTCTGTCTCAAATTTTGAGGAATATCTTGTTTGTTTGGTGAGAAAGTAAGATGGAAAACACTTACTTTGATGAATCATTTTTAGAGCGACCAAGTAACTTAGATGAACTAAAGAAAGAATTAATAAACTTAAATCAACGTCTCGAAAAAGAAAAAGACTCACTAAGGATTATTGATCTAAATTTAAATATTGGTCGATGCTCTCGAGTTTTAAACTTATGTGAGCAATCAGAACCAAACCTTTTGTGTGCTTATGATCAGGCTAAACAGTATAAATACGCCGATCTCTTTTTTTCTGCCAGTAAGGAATTAGGGATCTTATACTTCATCCAAAAAAGATATATCAAGGCAGATGAGTACCTTTTGAAATGTGTGAAAATCTCTAATAAGACTCAACAATACAAGGACCAGTTAGCTAAGGTTTTTCTCTATATGGCCTTAAGTAAGAAGGATCAAAAGCAAATAAGTTATGCAAAAGACTACACGCAAAAGGCCGTTGAGTTATCTATCGAAATGGGAAAACTTGATTTGCTTGAAGTTTGTAAGAAATTCTTACACACAATCTAGTTACATATTGAATCAAAAGTTATATTTCCGCTCTTATTCTTTTTTAAGTTCACATTAAATGCGTTAATTATCTTTTCACTTTTTTCAGAACAAATACTATCAAAAGCTTTCTTTGCTTCTTCTTTATCAATACTTAGAAATTCAATTTTTTCAATAATTTCAATCTTTGTATATCCATTGGCATTTTTGAGCTCATCATTAATACTTCCAAGATAGGCTTCCCTTAGGTAAGGATCCTGCTTAGTTGCATCATCAAGTAAAGCGTAGAAGCTTCCTTTTACATCCTCTTGAATACTGCTTGAGATATTAAATAATTTGATGATATCAGATTGTTCACTATAACGATTGAGATATAGCTTTAGAGCATTTTCTTGAACTGTATTATTTTGACTTTGAAAAATTCTTTCAAAATCAAGATCATCCAAATTATACTCAAAAATATTAGATTCAGTTGATACTAGATAGAGTAGTTTTAAATTTCTCGCGAGTAATTTATCTGCGACAGTATTTTTCGGATCAAAGTACCCATCTCGATCAGCAGACATGGAACAAAAAGTACTTAAGCAGTCTGTGATTTGCTTAATCAGTTCCTTCGAATTTGCATATATTGTCGTTGGTGGCTGAGACTTAAAAAATTCTTCTTCTGACTTTGAGAAGTCGATGACCTCTTCAAAGAATGCAGACTCTGACATTTCCTTTTTTAATACAGTTCTTAGCTTTGAGATATCTGTTTTCACAGGAGTTGGTCTTATTTCACTTTTTTCCGGCTTCGATACAGTCTCAACTTCTTTTTTAATTGAGTCTTTATTTTGTTTGGGCGTTCTTTGGAAATAAAGTAGGGATGCGATGATAACTAAAGGAATTGCGAGGATAAATATTTTTTTCATGAGATATTACCATAATGGAAGTTGATATCTTCCATTATGGTTTGTAATTTAAGTCTTTTCAAGTGTTACTATTAAGATTTTAATATGGCCTGCACTTTTGAATGAGATTTTCCATCAGCATTACCTTCATTAAAGTTTTCGATGATTTCATTAATGGCATCTTTAACTTCTGAAGTTGTTTTGAAAGAGATACTGTCAGTATAACCAACACTTTCACTATCAATAAAACCTTTTACTTTTTCAAGATTGTTCTTGAAGTGAAAGTCAGGATGTCTCTTAATTGACTTTATTTCCGTTTCAAGTTTAGTGATTTCATTCTGATATTTTTCTTTTCTCGAACGACTCGAAGTAAATCTCATCTTTCTTGCTAATTTTGAGGCTTCTTTTTCGAGCTCATCTAGTTGAGTTATATTATCAATTCGACAAGATTTAGAAACTTGTCCTTGATTATACTTTCCTGACCATGTCGCTCTTACAAGCTTGTTTAAATCGACTTTTCCATTGCTTAGAACACATGAAAGAGCTTTTTTGCTATCAGTGCTATCATAGTATAATTTTTTAAAACCAGCGTGGATGAAGTTGAGGCCATAATCAAAAGTTTTATCTATTGACTGGTAATATTTTTTTGCAATAAATTTATCAAAGTGCCATCTTAGAGATAATTGGACAGGACCAATATCTGTACCATCTCCACCTCTAATTATTTGTCTAATATCCTGATCATCTTTTACATCTGAGCACTCAACGATAAATGGAGTCTCTCCACCTTTTAAGTACTTCTTAAAATGTCTATAGTTTGATGGGCTTTCAGTATTTGCAATGGACTCTTTCTTTTCTTGTAATTGAATATGAGTGTAGTCATCAACTAAAATATTTCTGAGCTTCTCAAAGTTTTCAAGATCAGATTCCTTAAGAATCTCTAATTGTCCTCTTTCTTCATTAGTTATAATTTCAGTTTCAAGGTTTGCCTGAACATTTTCAAAAATTTTCTTCTTTGTCTGTTGAAACATGATATCACCAGAATTGGCAGCTTCATGACAAAGTCCCTTTTCATCTTTTGTTTCACGAAAGCTCATGTAGAGTCCTTCATGAAGTGGAAAAGTAAGAGAGAGCATCATGAAGGCATTGTAGGCTTCGTGATCTCCGTACTCGAGGTACTTTTTTGCAATTTTATGGGCCGATGTTAAAAGTGCCTTCATATATTCTGTACCGTACTTATTTCGATCATCTTCAGTATTAATCCAAATTGGAGCTTTTAGATCAACCTTTTTATTAATGGTGTAAAACATCTTGTCCATCCACTTAACGTGGCTAGGTGCTTCCTGAGCGTGGCCTAGGTTAGCGAGTAGAATTGCGGTAATTATTGCCGATCTTATTGGTCTCATCTGGTTCTCCAAATTAATATCATTTCCAGCAAAATACCTTAATTTTTAACGCGTTGCATCGAAAATGCTCTTTTGTGTAAATAATACCTGAGCTAATTACTTGATATTCTGTCGATTTTGCTAATTTGATTGATTGATATGTCGATATATAGGGCATGAAGAAGCTACTACTACCACTATTTATAATGTTTTTCTATTATCCATCCTTAGCACAGAATAAGACTCCTGATTATTGGAAGTGCAATAATAAATCTGGTGGATCCTGGAATTTTGGACGTGCTCCTAATGTCTGTGATGTGGATCAGTTTATTGATGCATCCTATGTGAGCTCTGTGTATGGCCCTGCTATTTTCGATGACTCTAAAGAAGTTACCGTTGAGAGGGCCAGATATATGTCTGAAGTTTATGGACTAATTAAGGACACTGCTCGTTACTATATCGTTTCAAGAAAGCCTGAGGTTAGTGAAGAGGAGATCCTTGAGTTTATCCAAGCTGCTTACGCGATTGGGCACCAAGAAAGTTATTGGAGTCATTATCGTATTCCATCGAATAAGCGATTTCAGTATATGCGCGGTGATTATGGCCATGGGCATGGAATTTTTCAAGTCGATGATCGATGGCATTTTACTGCAATAAATCAGGGAAGAGGAGCAAACCTTATTCTTAATATGGTCTACTCTCTAGAAGAGTATTACGATGCTTGGCAACGTGCCCCTTCACAAAGCTGTGTTAACGGTGAAAGAGACTGGAGAGCAAGAGCTCGTTCTGCTTATAGTGCTTATAACGGTGGGGCTTCAAAAATCTGTCGTTTCACTAATCCAAAAGACAAGTGGGCACGCAACGATGAAGGCTTTAGACTCAAGTATGACGATCGTTCTTGGGAAAGGTATGTTGATGACCTTGATAGAGAAGGTTATTTAAATATTGAGTGTGCTTATAATGAGGGAGAAAACTGCAAGAAAGGTGTGAATGAAGCACTACCACGAGAAAATACAATTTATCGTTCTTCTTCTTTAGGATCATGTGTATTTAAAAATGATGGCCAAGAATTCTTTTGTTCATCAGCAAATGAAGCATGCTTATTTACAAAGCTTAATGGATCGAGTTCCTCTTATTCGATGGGAGTCTTTAAAGACTTTTGGGATGAATATCAAGTTCAACAAGTTCCTGATGAAGGGTTGTGTTCTGAGATTAGTGGCATTTATTCGGCAGGAACAGCGCTTGAAGTCTTAAAGAATATCAATGTTAGAAAAACGCCGGCAGGAGAAAAAATTGGAGTTATTAAAAGTGGTTCAACATCTCAAATTGTAGGCGTCGATATTTCTCATCCAATTTCTCAAGATCGCTACTATAAAATAGTTTATGGAAAAGAGATTGGGTATATTTTTGCAGGAAATAAGAGTGATTTTGCGAGTTGGGCAAGGCAAACACAAAAATCTCTGACATATAAGCTCTATGCTATTGCTGGTGATTACGTTAAGGCGAGTGACAGCTTGTCATCTGTTGATGATGAGACTATTGATCTCGAGGAAGGACATGTTTACCAAGTGGTAGATAGTTCTGTTGAAGGTCATAAGCTTTTCTATATTCTCGATGTTAATGGAGTTGAAGCTAAGTTCTATGCGGGAAATTTTGAAGCAGTTAATATTTCAGACTTCTTCACTTTATCAGAGAAAGCTGATGATGAAGATCAGGCACCACTACCGGATGATCCTAAAGATGAAGTACGTTATGGTCGATTAAGTAAAAGTATCTGGTGGAAGAAGACTTATTCTTGTCCGGCGACGTCATGTTCAAAAGGCCCAACTTTTAAAGGTCCAAAACTGACGAGCAGTAAGTTAGAAATTTCCGAAGAGAAGCTAGGTTGGTACAAAGCTACTCAAAAAGGTAAGACTGGCTGGATTCAAGCTAAATATGTTTATTTATATTAAAAAAGGTTGATAATGAATAAAGTAACTTATGGATTAATTTTGTTTTTTAGTGTGGTTGGATATTTATTCTTCTTTCCTAGTTCTAAAGAAACAGTTGGAAGCTTACTTGATTATCGAAATCCTTACACAAGAAAGCCTGCGAGCATTTCAGATGCACAAGAAGTTGTGGAGACTGAGAGTGTTGATCGCACAAAACTTCAGATTAAACTTTCAAAACTTTACACTCTAAAAAATTGTTATACAACTGACTGTGATATTGCGAGTAGTGATTCTCGAGAGTATGAATTAACGATTGGCTCTCAATTAAAGCAAGAGTTATTAGCTTTCTATGAAGAGGTATTAAAAAGTGGACGAGTCTCGACTGAGATCGAAGATGTTGCTCTTGAATTTTTGGCCATTAATGATGGGCATGTTAAAGAAGCTGCATTGCTACTACTAAGTACTCAACCCCCTTCTCAAGTTGCTTTAACTGGAATTATTGAAAATGTACTTGACTACCATGATCCTAATTTAATCGGTCTTGCATTGATTGAACTAGAGAAATACAAGAATGAAGATTATCATATTCAAATAAAAGAAAGCTTCTTAAAAAACTTTAGAGAAGGGAGTCTTCTTGTGAAAGAAGCATTGGCAAAAGGTATTTATAAATTTGTCAATCAAGATACACGCTCTCAGTATGAGAGTATTCTTAATAATTTGCCAAAAAACTCTCGAGTCAGAAAGAACTTAAAAGCTTCTCTTGAAAGATATGACTAT
>Ga0100385_1004279_pt1 | contig 12338 bp, 10 predicted proteins | sample CryGeymeta201509_FD_81543 | JGI IMG/M metagenome (GOLD analysis project Ga0100385, IMG submission 81543) | Groundwater microbial communities from Crystal Geyser aquifers in Utah, USA - Crystal Geyser metaG 2015-09 | ecosystem: Environmental > Aquatic > Deep subsurface > Groundwater | place: USA... | reverse complement strand
TGCCCAAGTCAATTTAGACGAACCTCTGAGCGTCGACATCGGCGATCGATTTTTTCGCTCAAGTGCTGATCCGAAAGTCGTTTACACAATCCCCATCGGCCTCTACCGCACCTCAAGGTATTTTACCAAAAAGCAAGGAGATCGCCTCAAGACCGAATTCATGCTGGGCCTGTTTCCAGACCAAATCAAAGTGGGACAGAAAAAAGTGAATCAAGTCGAAGAAGGTAGTAAGCTAAAGGTCTTCAGGCCTGTGGAAGCCCAATACATTGGCGAATCCATGGATATTCCTCATGAGTTTGATCCAAAATTATTTGGAGCGAACGGCTTCGAAAATCTTATGGGCCCCACACACGTCTACCTAGACACCAAGAAGAGTGCTCGCGTTGAGTGGTATCATATCTTCCCCCTTAGTGCGAAAAGTCTCATCAAAGAAGTCTTTGGGCGACGCTTTGGTCAGCAGATTTTTGGGGATCATATCGGCTCCATAGAATATAGCTTTGTTTCCATAGCCGCTGGCGAGAAACGAATTACAAAAACTCGAGTGGGTGTCTACACCTCCGAATCTCATTTGGATATATACGGAGAACTTCCACCCTCACGGCTCAACGACATGCAGATAAGCTCAGCCATTAGTGACCATAAGCTTCTGCCCGAGCCTTCGAGAGATCCCATTCCGCTAAAGATTACGGATCACCACAAAACACCTTGCTGGGAAGAGTCCATTGAGATTGGAGAGTTCTGCCTCGGGAAAACTCTATAATTATCTCTTCAGGTCCAACCAAAAAGCGGGACTCTGCCACCACGCAGAGCCCCGCCATCACACCACCCAGATTAGGAGGAATCTAGGCATACTGTTTTTTGTTATTATCTCGCGCTTAGTTCCGTCGATTTCAGACGATTACGAATTTTGCTAAGAAGTTTATCGGCAGCATCCTCAATCGCTTCACGAGAAGCTTGACCAAGCGGCGATTGCTTCGCAGAATCCAAATCAAAATCCAAGGCTCCAACATCGATGTCTACTCCAAAACCACCTTCTTTCGTCTTGCCTTCACCGCGCACTGAAGCCAAAACGGCACCGGTGCGCACATCAACAGCCCTGATATCTACCCTGACCTTAGCTGCAGCACCCTTGCCCCCAACCTTGACGCTTCCAAATCCGATAATCTTTCCAACATCAATGGAGGCCCCGTTCTTTTCTGCGCAATATTCAAACTCAGTGACAGCACCCACAAAAGCAATGTCCGCACTCTTAAATTTACCCTTCTCACGAGTTTGCGCTTCTTCTGAGTTCACGAGCTTAAATTCTTGTTCATACATATTGTTGATATTCTCACGATCCAAAAGCTCTACGCGGCTATCCTCAGACAATCTCGTCATTAGCATTTCCTGAAAGGCGGAGCCAAGATCTCTCTGCCAATGGGCCCATTCTTCGTTGCGGCAATTGCTGTTCCCTGTTTTGTTTTCGAATTTTGAAACGGTGACCTTCGTCTTCGCCTCAATTCCAAACGTTGTTACTGCCAAAATTGTTAAAATAATTGATTTCGTTTTCATAGTTACCACCCTATAAATTTAATTTGTTAATGTTTGTGTGCTTAATTGATTGAGATCTGATTGACAGGAAGAGACAGAACAATAGAGGTGCCTTTATTTTTTGCACTTCTTACCCTCACTACCCCACCCCAGCTATGAACTAAATCAACAGAGGATGAGAGCCCGATGCCATTGCCATCAGGTTTGGAGCTCATGCCACTAAGTGCCATCAACTTTTCTTGCTGAGTCATTCCCACTCCATTGTCTTGAATCTCAAGCTTCAGTTGCTTCTCCTCAATGTAAGTTGTCAAAGTGATTTGAGGCGACGAAATGTTTTCACAAGCCTCCAAAGCATTCGCCAACAAATTGAGAAGGGCACGCTCTAGCTCAGATTTTTGAGCCACCATGTAGGCTTGTTTGGAAGCCATACCAAATTCGTATTCAATTTGAAGTTTCGTGAAGTCAAAGAATGAGATCTTCACATTAGACTTGCGATGAGTTTGAGCAAAAACCTCTAAGCACTTCTTAGAGAGCTTGCGAAACTCAAAAACATTCATCTGCTCACGAACAACAGGAGGAACTGCAGCCTGTGGATTCTTGTGAAAATCCAGATACTGCATGGACATATCAAGGAGCCGCCTTGCGGACTCATTCAACACACCATTAGTCTCCGGGCCCCCAGAACCCCTTCGCGTCTCATTAAGCACGCTTTGCAGGGCCATCACCGGCCCCCTTAAATCATGAGCAAATCTCCTAGTTTCAGCTAGCAGCCGCTCGTTTCCATTATTGTTTTCCATTTCACCACCTCCGTGTTTTGTTGTTTTAGGTAAGCCGAAACCGTCTGTTACGAAACAGCGCTAAAATCGTAACTTTTTGAACGACTTACCCACAAAAACCTTGACCTAGGTCACAGAGCTTGGGCACAATACAGGCACCAAGCTCTGGCTCCCAAGAGGCATGAAGGTCGTTCCGCCAAGAACATCAACCTCCAAGCTTCTACAGCCAGGGCTTTTTTTATTTGTTAATCTCCGGGGCCATCTCCAAGCCCACCTCTCTTACTCGCCTCACTACTATCATTACCCTGCTGTCCCTGTTCAGGGTCTCCAGAACCAATACCACCTGCAAGGCAATTGAGAGCTATCAGCGCAACAATCATTATAGTTAACCTACCGATTTTGTTTAACATCATCCTCATAACGAAGCGCATTATGCGGAAACTCATGTTTCTGGTCAATAGATAATTCAAATATCTAATCGGTTTAGCCGATAAAATTACTAGGTATGCCCTCTTCAAAATCGAGCCCCCAATACAAGGCACTTATTTCCGAATTGAGAAATGAAATAGCCGCAGGAAACTTTACCCAAAAGGAACTCGGAGATGAACTCAACCTAAAACAAAGTAGTGTTTCTGAACTTCTCTCGGGAAAATCCAACCTCTCAATGGATCAGTTTCTGAAAATTTGTGACATATTGGCAATTTCCCCTCACAACATTCTTAGAAAAGCTGAGGTTAAGAACACAGGAAAAATAAACGCAACTCCTGAAATGGAAAAAACGATGTACAAGTCGCACATTCACGTTCTTTGTTACTGTGCATCTAGCCAGGTAGTCGGGGTTGAAGATATTCATCTACACAGAACTCCCAAAACAAAAATAAAAGAAGCTTTTGATGAGCTTGTGGAAGTAGGCTTACTCAAAAAAATAGCGCTGAAATATGTCCAAAGGGACCCTAATCTAGTAATCGCGCCGTCGAATAGAGAACAATTCACAATGATCCACCTCGAGATAATGAATCGTACCTACAAAATGTTTGAGGAGCTCAAAAAGAGCAACTCATTCACAACCCCAAAGTTTAGATTTTTCCAAATTGATAGATTTTCATACTCACAAATAAAAGATATTGAGAGTGATTTATACAAACTTTACGATAAAGTTAGTAGATACATGATTCAGAACCAGTCTAAATCTTATTCCAGCTCGGAAAAACTTATTCTTTGGAATATCCACATGATGAGTATGCCAGTCTTGGACGCCCCCCATGTCTAATTCTCACACTCAAGGCGTTTAAATGAATACCGACAATAATCGTATCCTTTGGGCTCGTGGAATTAGCGAAACTGGCAATGCGATTCGCCAAGCAATTCTAGCCCTAGCAATTCTATCGGTAAGAGACAACCCAAACGATGTATTCACAGCAGAGGTTTTGGAAACTATCGGCGTAATTGCAATAATGCTAGTTGGACCATCTTTTATAGATAGAGTGAACCGAAAAAAATCCCTTGTTGCATCTGATATCTTTTGCGTAGCAAATGCTCTATTTTTATTCCTTGGCGCTCTACATAATTCTATAGAGGCTTTATTTGTAGGATCATTCTTTACGACATTTTTCGCATCTTTTTATCAGTCAAACCTAAAAGCAATGACCGCCGAAGCTGGTGATGGAGATATTAAGAAAGTTAAACATGGCCTGAGCATGATTCAAATTAGTGTCTTGATAGGCGCTATAGTTGGACTTTTGGGAACCACATTTGCTCTCCCAAAATTTGAACTAAAGTATTTCTTTTTATTCGATTCATTAACTTTCATCGTATCAAGTGTTCTGGTTTACGGAATTAAAGAGACCTCTAGTGTAGATTTTCCCCAAAAAAAACCATGGATCGAGTGGATCGAAGGCCTCAGATACAGCCTTAAATTCCCCACAATAAAGCTTGTGATTTTCTCTGGTATTTTCGGAGGAATCACCTATGGAATCTTAGAGTCCACCAGCGTCGTTCACTTGAAAAACTCCGTCGGACTAGACGACTTCTGGCTAACGGCAACCAGAGCAATCAACAGAGTTGGCTCAATCGCGGCGTTCGTCCTGATGTTTTGGGCAAGTAAAAAATTTCCGAATCTCAAAGGGCAATTTTGGATCTTAGCTGGCGGCGTGTTAGCAATCTTGGGAATATTTTGCATGAGCTCTCACACTCCTGTCGTGTTTATACTGTCGGGATTAATTCTATTCCCTGGAACATCCTTCTTAAACCCATCTCTATCGGCAGTTATTGGGGCATCAACCGACAAAAATTATCTTGGTAGGGTATTCACATTTTACAGCTTAAGCACCTACATTGGAGTTCTATTTGGAAACTTGATAGTCTTCCTTGGTCGAAACAATATAACCACTGGGGAATGGCTTCAGGTAAGTGCATACATCTTTGTAGGGCGGATTGGACTCGGCATCGCAGCACAAAACAGATACAAACAAAAAGCTACATCTTCCGCTTGAGCTCTAATAGGTCGCCGTCGTCGGGGTAGTAGCGCATGGCCATGGAGAGTTGTTGTTTGGCGCGTTCGACTTCGCGGCGGTCGATGTAGAGTTCGATGAGTTTTTTGTTGGCGCCTAGGTCGCTCGGGATGATGCGGAGAACTTTTTCGAGGATTTTTCGGGCGGCGGTTTTTCTTCCGCGGGACAATTCGAAGGCTGCGATTTTCTTGAGAGCGGACACATCCTTCAGGTCCAGCTCAGTGATCTTTTCCCAATCTTCCGCAGCATCGATGATCCTTGCGATCGACTCATAATATGCTGCTCTTACTCTGTAGGCTGCCACTTGGTCCGTACGATCAGCCTGACGATCTCGAATGATCGTGCCCAGAAAGTAGTCCACTTGTTTTTGAAACTCTTTCTCATCTCCAAGTGCGACCATGTCTTTGGTACGACCAGACTGATTTCTAGATTTCTCGACATCAATCAAAATCTTCTGACTCATCAACCACACATGAAACACACGAAGTCTCAAATTGTAATCTTTCGGAAGTTTCTTAATAGCCTGCATGCCGTGATAGTAAGCCCTGCCGTATTCGCCACGCATCTCAAAATTTGAGGAAATCAAAACATGGAAGTCTGGATTGTCACGAAGTCGATCGCTTGAGTGTGCGATGTGTTTGTTGAGTGCGGCTACTTTTTGGTTCAAGCACTCTTGCCAGAAACTTTTGGGCTTGCCCTGATATCGATCAGGCACGCTCACTAATTCCAAAATATCATTATGGAGAGATTCGACACCTAGCAATCGATCGGAGTCGCCCATGCTCTTAGAGGCTTTGTCCACTTCATCTTTGGCGTTTTTGCATTCCAAAGCGAATGTAGACGATGCCTGAAGTGCAAAAATAACAACAGCAGCGGCCACCAGTTTCTTGAACGTCAATTGCAGAGAGATTTTCCCGATAATCACACCCCTATTTTAACAGACTCTCTATCGCAAATAACAATTAGAGTTCCATTAAGGTCAGGAAATTTTGACGTTTAAAGAGGTAAAAACCTGCAAGAAGCACCAGAACAACCACCCGCCATCAGCAGCACGGAGCTATAGCCGATTGGCACGGAGAACTACACGGAGAACTACATGGTACGCTTTTTCCAAGACGGCCACTTTTTGAACAAAAACCATAGCCCCACCAGGACTAACAAAGCGGCCATTACGATTTTAACGTTCTTGAAGTTTCCCAAGATCACATCACCATAATATCCAATCAAAATTATTTGTGTTGGCACCGACAAAAGAGCAGCCGTTCCATCGATGGCAAGAAACTTCCACGTGGGAACTCCGAGCATTCCACAAGCCATGTGCCCTGGAAAGCGAAGACCTGGTGTGAAGCGAAAAATTCCACTAGCCCAGTAACCGTATTTCAGCGTCCACTTGCGCACACGCAAAAAGCTCTTCTTCTCAGGCCAATGCTTGAAGCGCGGCTTATCAAACAACCAGCGGCTTCCGTGCCTTCCCAGCATGAAGATTAACAAATCACTCAAGACCACCGCACCAAAACAAACAGTGGCTAACGTATACAAGTTCACAGGGTCCCCTGCTCCCGGAGGATGAGGGTAGAGATCAGGGTGCATGGCCACATGCCCAACTAAACCAGCTGATATCAAAGTCATTTCTTCGGGGATCGGAAGACCAAAACTACTCGCAAACATGAAGAAAATGATGGCTCCGTATACAAGTGTAGGATCATATGCCTTGTCAGCAAACCAGGTGATCAATTCCACTTCAGAAAATCCAAACATAAGCCGTGGACTGTTCCTACTGCAGCAAGTCCATAATCGAAAGCTAAACGCCTGCTATTTTTCAAAGACTTGCGCCGACAGCACCTCCCCCCTAGATTTAACAAAAACTAACGCTTTGCGTCTGTGTATAAGTTACTAACGCTGCACGTTAAGCACTTGATTCCCAGAAGAAAACTCTGTCATGAACTTTCATTTAAGTTTGTACAGAAGTTTTAACTCCTCAAACCCACTAGAATCACTCATAACTCACTCCATGGCGGAAAATAGAAATACCAAACTCACAGAAAGATTAACCGTTGCTAGCGCTTCATTAGCTCTTGCGACCATCGTATTGGGCGCGAGCTTAAGTGCAACGGCATTCGCTGCAACGAAAGACCACGTTCTTGTTATCGACGAAGGTGTCGACCTCGTTCACTTCGAATTGAAAAATCGCGCACACATCAACTCAAAAGAATTCAACGGTAGAGCTAACACTGATGATGACCGTAACGGATTTGTTGATGATGTTTCTGGATGGAACCTTATTTCTAACGACTCCGCCTACTTCCCACTGCACGTAAGGGAAGTCTTCGTAAAAAACGACGCCACTGTGGAAAAACTTCTTGGCCTCTACAATCGCATTGAAGAAGGCGACAGAGAAGCCATTGAGTATGTTTATGGCAATCCTGATATCGCAAGTGCGATGAGTTATGTCCTAAGCAAATCTCACGGAACACACGTTGCTGGAATCATCGTAAAATACGGCAATCAAAACGCTATCATTTCTAGCGCAAACGTTTTCACACCTTCTTCAGCTGAAGCTTCAACTCCTTCTGAAGATCCGTCTGCAGCTTTAGCGATGACTCGAACCATGATGAAATCCTCAGGTGCTGAGATTTATGTCGAAGGTCTCGAAACCTTGCTCGCCTCTCAACCTTTAAGAGCATCTGAAATCATTGCTAATGAAGGCGCAAGCACAGCGGCCACTAGCGTGTTTGATGATACCGATGGAATCAGAGCTTACGTCAACGACAGCGCCCAAAAAGACCGTGCTGAAAAACAATTGATGAGCCGATACCTCAAAACAACTGGTGCTCGAGTTGTAAACCTAAGCCTCGGTTTCGCAAAAGTTACTTGGAAAATGAGACTTGATGCCATTTGGGATGAGTACCTTGAGAAGAACAATCTCCCCGAAAGCACTCCGATGACTGCTACTCAACGCGCTAACTACAACAAGCTCTTGAGTATCTACTCAAATTCAGAAGCGAACTGGAACTCTTTCTTCTCCAACAACCCTCAAACACTATTTGTGGTGGCTGCTGGTAACGACGGAGATATGCAAGTTCCTAACGCTGGTAACAACGCGATCAACGAAGTGGCTCCTGCAAACTGCGCAGGCTCCAACTCAAACGTTATCACTGTTGCTGCAACAACCCCTGAAGGAGTGATTGCAGACTTCTCTAACTACAACAGCCGCCTTGTTAACATTGGCGCTTGGGGTGTAGCGGTTCCTTCAACAGCTCCGAACCACCACCATGTTAAAATGAGCGGAACTTCAATGGCGTCTCCTTATGTTGCTGGTGTTGCTTCTGCCATGTTCTCAGCGAACTCTCGATTAACTGCTTCTCAGGCGAAAAGCATTTTGATCAACACCGCTAGCCCGAAAGCTTCTCTTCAAGGAAAAGTTTCCAGCAATGGAATGGTTAATCCAGCAGCAGCAGTAAGCGCAGCCCGCGGATTAGGAAATGGACTAGCTCTTGCGGACATCGCAAGTCCGTCGGCAGATAGCAGAATTCTTCCGGGCTTCGCACTGCTTCCTGAGTTCACAAGAACTCTAGATACGACTCTCCGTGGAGAAATTCACGCGACGTCTGAATTGGTAAAAAGTTTCTTAAGATAGTTCCTTAAGATAGTGTTCGTTGTTTCCTGTGAGGGGGAACAATAAACCCCTGAAGTCCACAGCGGCTTCAGGGGTTGTTTTTTTCTATGACCACTGTGCTAGCGAAAAGTACCAGAGCCAGGTTTCACTAGCTTTTTTTATTCGCCATCTACCGGTCCGTCGACAGGCATGACACCATCTTGGTCAGAATCCTGAGAAAAGTAGATGTTGTCGTCGAGAATTTGCTTAAGTTCTTTCTTCAAGGTCAGGTCTGTTGTCATAACCGAGTCTTGTTGAAGGCGGTTTTTAAGATCGGTCTTTTCTCTTAATATGTAGTTTATCTTGCGCGCAATAGTATACTCAGACGCGATAACGGACGAACAGTTTTTAATGATTCCATAGGCAAACTCTAAGGCCAGGTCCAAAAGCATTACGGTTGATAAAATCGTATGATCACATTTTGCTGATTTTTTAAGTCGGGCATCCAATAGCTTCGACAGCACCTTCTGGTTCTCATCTTTTGGGGCCACAAGAAACACAACCAGCGCACCAAGCAACTTTTCATCTGCCGGTGAGTCTTTCGAAGAAAGGACTTGTCGTGCAGTATCATAAAATTCAGCGCTATTATCTAGAATGCTCGCAACGACTGCAGCAGAAATCAAATCTCTCTTGGAAGAACTAAGCTCAAACATTTTGAAGTTTAATGATCGAAGTAGATTTGGATCTTTCTGAAACAACTCACGATGCCTAGCAAGAAAGGTGGCATACTTCTGCACAAAAAAATAGATGTCTTGAGACGGCAGCTTCTCCAGCAAAGCAGTTAAAGTTTTCATCTGATCAAGATCGAGCTTAAGCTTTTCAACAACCATTCGCGTAAACACCCTTGATTTCCCACCACCTTCAGGATCATTAAGCCAAAAATCTGCCAAATCTTGGGTGTTGTGAAGTAAGACATAACTGCCCAAAAGATTGAGAAAGACTTTTGAATCCTCCCCAAACTCCGCTTCAGCTGCACTCAAGAATCGCTGCATCGCCTTAATGAACTCTTTACCATAACTCTTCAATATAAAGTTTTCGGTTCGATGCCCCCCCAACAGACCAAATGCCTGAGACACAATTCCTACCACTTCAACAGATTTTGAATTCTTAGTTTTTAACTGTTTTGCCTGGTGGTCGAGCCAACTAGCAAATTTGCGACGCGCCTCTAACGAATACTTTACTTGCATCGCAAGCACCGCGATTGACCTAATCGAATTTTCCGGATCACCACTTAATGTGTTGGAACTCAAAAACTGGAGGACTTCAGGTGAAAACTCAAATCTTAAACGACCCAAAAGCCTTAAAACAATATTAATAGACTCAATCGTTAACTCACCTGAAATATAATCTAAAACCTCTGCAGGCAATTCTTCTCTTCTCTGCAAAGGCTCAACGACAGTTCCTTCTGTACTACTAATTCTACTAAATGAAAAAAAGGATCTGGGGTCGATTTTGCCATCTATAACATCTCCTGGATGCGTCGGGAAAGACTTTGGATCCCTCAAAACTTGCATGGCGAGCTCTTCCACTCCTTTGCCATCAATGCTTCCAGCAAAAGCTGACCAAAAATGGGTGGTCAGCTGAGGATCTCGCACTTTGGAAAAAAATTCTTTTTTCCAGGCATCTACAACTTCCGAATCCCTTTCAGGATTTAACAACTCAGACATGCTCCGTAAATCATACTTAGACTTCATGGTGTAGGATTGGGGCATTCGAGAGATCAATTTTATGCCAACTCTTTTTCTAAGCCCAACAGGCAAATTTGATGTGGCCTCTTTCAAACAGTTTTTGATTACTGTTCCTAAGATATAAAAGTCTCCTCCATCAGCAAGTAAGATGATGATCTGCCTCGGGAAGAAATACCGTCTCGCCAACCCTATCGCCTCTCCGCTGTTCACTCCGAAACCATCTGCCATGATCTCCTCTAAAGCCGAATGCTCGACATCAGACAGGTCCGAAACTTCCTTCGCAGCCAAGCCACAGACTCCCTCGTCAGGAACTAATAACCTCTGATGGAGCGGGGCAAACTTAACAAGGCCCACCAATAGAGGCTGAAAAACATTCGGCACCAAGACAATCAATGCCAAAATTAGCCCGAGAATAGAAGCGAGTAAAAATTTGGGCCTTAGTTTGAGCTGTGACTTTTTAGAACTATTTTCGGTCATAATAGTAGTGCCACTATCGCAGCTGTCATGTAAGCAGCGAGGTTTCCGGCAATCATAGCCTTGAGACCAAGTTTGGCGAGGGTTGGTTTTTGGTTGGCGGCCATAGCGCCGATACCTCCGAGCTGGATTCCAATGGATGAAAAGTTTGCGAAGCCACACAGTGCATATGAGGCGATGATCAGGCTTCGGTCTGACAAAACAGACTTTGCCTCTGCCATATGAACATAAGCTACAAACTCGTTAAGAACGACCTTCTCACCAAGCCACGTCCCTACCCTCGTGATATCCGCAGGATCGATGCCCATCAACCAAGCAATTGGCTTGCACAAAAATCCGAGAATGCTTTGCATGCTTAGCGCATCTGGTGCCATACCCAGCCATTGCCCCAAGTGTGAAAAGCCAAAGTTAAACATTGCGATCATCGCAATGAAAACAATCAGCATAGCGCCAACATTCAATGCAAGCCCCAACCCTTCAGTCGTGCCTTTCGCAGCAGCTTCTACAATGTTGGATTCCTCTATCTTCACCTCTACATTACTTTTGCCCATCGTCACTGGCTTTTCCGTTTCAGGAACAATAATTTTAGCAATAGCAATCGCAGCTGGAGCACTCATCACACTAGCGGTGACCAAATGGCCTCCGATGTTCGGCACAGCATCCTGAAGCAATCCCACAAATGCAGCCATCACCCCACCTGCGATGGTCGCCATCCCGGCAGTCATCACAGTCATAATTTCGGATCTCGTCATCGTTGCGACGAATGGCCTCACCATTAATGGAGCTTCAGTTTGACCTACAAAAATATTCGCCGAGGCCGAAAGTGATTCCGCCCCACTCGTGCCCATGGTTTTCTGCATGACCCTCGCCATAACACTGACTAGCTTTTGCAACACCCCAAGATAGTACAGCACTGACACCAAAGCGGAGAAGAACAAAATAGTGGGAAGAGCCTTGAAGGCAAAAACATACCCATGTTTATCAAGCATCAAATCAGCAAAAAGAAATCTTGCGCCTTCGTCCGAAAAAGATAGCAGTTGTGAAATCGCAGAATTTAAGAACTCAAAAACAAACGCAAATACTCCTGGCACACCAAGAGCTGGTATTCCTAAGATGAGCACGGCAAAAATAAACTGGAGCCCCACCCCCCAAAGCAAAATTCTAGTCGGAAAAGCTTTCCGATTTTCAGATAGCAGCCAGGCAATCCCCACAAAGACACAAAGCCCCAACAAAGGGATGAAACGTGACAGCATAAATTATTTTTCCTCTTTTACGGGCGTGACCGCGGTCCAGGCCTCGCCCCTTGGATCCGATACCGCAGTGAAGACTCCCGAAGCAGAGTCGCGCTCGACGAATTGAACACGACAACCCAAATTGCTGTTATTGATCTTGTGCCCCATCGCTAAAAGTTTTTTACTTGTTGCCTCAGGAAGACCTGGAGCATCGACACGAATTTCATCGGGAGACCACTGTTGGTGGTAACGAATCTGGGAAACCGCCTGATATGGGGTCATACCGAAGGCAAGACGATTAAGAAGCACCTGAGAAACACAAGTGAGAATGCGAGTGCCAGACGGCGTGCCCAAAGAAATTATGGGATCAGTGCCCTTGAACACGAGGCTCGGAGTCATGCTGGAAAGAGGAGTCTTCTTCGGAGCCACCAAGTTGGCGGTGCTTGAAGCCGTTGCTCCATACAAATTCTTCG
>Ga0100385_1004271_pt1 | contig 12350 bp, 8 predicted proteins | sample CryGeymeta201509_FD_81543 | JGI IMG/M metagenome (GOLD analysis project Ga0100385, IMG submission 81543) | Groundwater microbial communities from Crystal Geyser aquifers in Utah, USA - Crystal Geyser metaG 2015-09 | ecosystem: Environmental > Aquatic > Deep subsurface > Groundwater | place: USA... | reverse complement strand
TGGCCTTCCTGCGCCGATCCATCCCCGCTCTTCGTTGCTCGTCGCTCACATACCCCCGGTATGCTCGCTCCTCGCGCCTTGCGAGCGGGGCGCCTCGACGCAGGAAGGCGATCAGTTTATTTCCCTTCGGACACTTAGCCCTGCATACCCCAGATCAGGGAAGGCTCAGCGCCGTCACCGTGCAAGACAAGCCCATCTTCGTCGTCAGCGACTCCACCGGCGAGACCGCCGAGCGAGTCGTGCGCGCGGCCCTCTTGCAGTTCCCGCAGCATCGCGTGCGAGTGCGCCTCTTCACCCGGGTTCGCGACCGCGAGGCTGTGGCCGAGGTGCTGGAGAAGGCACGCGAGCAGGGCGCCATGGTGGTGTTCACCCTGGTGCGCCTCGATCTGCGTGAGGACTTCCACCAGGTGGCGCACGAGCTCGGCGTCGAAGCGGTCGACGTGATCGGCTCGCTCATCCACAAGGTGGGCACCTTCCTCGAGGCGGCTCCGCTCAACGTGCCCAGCGCCCAGATGCCGCTCTCGGAGGAGTACTTCCGCCGGGTGGAGGCGATCGAATTCGCGGTCAAGAGCGACGACGGCAAGGAGCCGCGGAACCTCCGCCGCGCCGACCTCGTGCTCACGGGCGTCAGCCGCACCAGCAAGACACCGCTCTCCACCTACCTCGCGGGTCGCGGGTTGAAGGTGGCGAACGTGCCGCTCGTGCTCGGCGTCGAGCCCCCGCCGGAGCTGTACGAGGTCGCGCCGCACAAGGTGGTCGCCCTGACCATCGCCACCGACTCCCTGCGCGAGATCCGTCAGAAGCGCCTCGAGCAGCTCGGCATGCCGCCCGAGGCGAACTACGGGCTTCGCGATCACGTCCGAGCCGAGCTCGACTTCGCCCACAAGATCTTCAAGGCGCATCCCGAGTGGATGGTGATCGAGGTGACGGGTCGCGCCATCGAAGAGACGGCGACGATCATCCTCGAGGCGTTCAAGGATCGCGACGAACGTCGGTTCGTAGCCGCGCCACCTGCCTGACTCGGCTGCCTGACTCGGCTGCCTGACTCGGCGTGCTCAGCTGCCGTCGCGCGGGGCCACGTAGGCGTCGGAGACCGTCGTCATGAACTGCGCCAGGATGCCGTCGGCGACTCGCAGGCGCCGGCTGAGTTCGCGCGCGATGTTCATGACCAGGAGCGAGTAGGCCTTGAGGTCGCGTCGATAGAGCAACCTGTCCACGTGCTCGCTGGTCATCTCCAACAACATCGTCGGCGCCACCGCGCGCACCGTGGCGGAGCGAGGCTGCACGTCGAGGATGGACATCTCGCCGAACCAATCGCCGGGACCGAAGAGGGCCACGCGCACGTCTCCGGCGCCATGCCCGCGCTTGACGACCTCGAGCTCGCCCCCGATCACCAGATACATGGCTTGGCTGTGGGAGCCCTCTTCCACCACGGGCTCGCCGATCTCGACGTGACGCGTCGGCAGCTCGCGCGCCAACAGGCCGAGCGTCTCCTCATCGAGCCCGCCGAAGAGACCCATGTCCCTGAGCATGGCCGAGGTGACTCGAATGCTGCCGGCTCGGTCGCTTTCTCTCTTCGTCACGTTCGGCTCCTTGGTGGGGAAATCGTCGCCCGTGTGGCACAGGCATAGCACAGCCGTCGAGGGCCGGGCAGACCTCCAAAGGGCTAGCCGTTCGATCCCGCCGGCTTCCTAGTGACGAGGGTGACGAGGAGCGTCCCCAGACACGGCCGCACGGGGAACTTGTAGGCCATGGCTACCGCCGACTATGCTCGGAGGGCTCGGCGACAGCCGCGTTTGGTCCTCTAGAACCCCCAGTCTCGCCGGCGACCCATGGATCTCCCCAGGCCTTTCGGTCAATACAGCCTGTTGCGCCGCTTGGCCGTAGGCGGGATGGCGGAGGTCTATGTAGGCAAGGCGCGCGGTCTCGGTGGCTTCGAGAAGCTCGTGGCCATCAAGGTCATCCACCCGCGCTACTCCGAGGATCCGCACTTCCTCGACATGTTGGTGGACGAGGCCAAGCTCGCGGTCCTGCTGAACCACGTCAACATCGCCCAGGTCTTCGACCTCGGGCAGCACGAGCACACCTACTTCATCGTGATGGAGTTCGTCGAAGGCGCCGACACCTCGAGGTTGTTGGCCCGGACGCGCGAGCTCTCGAAGAAGCTGCCCTTCGACGTGTGCGCCCACATCGCGGCCGAGGTCTGCAACGGCCTCGACTACGCGCATCGTCGGCGTGACTCGGAGGGGCGCCCCCTCGGCATCGTGCATCGCGACATCTCGCCCCAGAACGTGATGGTCAGCTTCGCCGGCGAGGTGAAGGTCGTCGACTTCGGCATCGCCAAGGCCGCTCAGCGCTCGAGCGAGACCGAGGTCGGGGTGATCAAGGGCAAGTACTACTACATGTCGCCGGAGCAGGCCTGGGCCGATCCCGTGGACCACCGCAGCGACATCTTCTCCACCGGCGTCGTGCTCTACGAGCTGCTCACGGGCGAGATGCTCTATCAGGAGAACAACCTGCCAGACCTGCTGGCCAAGGTGCGCAAGGCGGAGATCGACCCACCGTCCAGCGTGCGCCACGGAATCCCCGAGGAGCTCGACGCCATCACCATGAAGGCGTTGGCGGCGCGCCCCGAGGATCGCTACCAGTCGGCCTTCGACTTCGGTCAGGCGCTGACCCAGTTCGTCTACGGCTTCAACGCCTCCTTCGCTTCCGGCCGCATGGCGGCGCTGATGGCGGAGGCCTTCTCGGACGAGCTGGCCAAGGCGACGGCGACCATCCGGTTGCCTTCGGCGGAGCAGGTGCTGACCTCCAACATGACGACCGACGGCGGTGGCTCCACGGAGGAGCACTCGCTGCCACCCATGAACGCGGACGACTTCCTGCCCGACTCGGCCAAGAGCGTGATCTTCGAACTCGAGGCGGACGAACGCGACCACATGACGCGTCGGGACATCCCTCCCTATCGGCGGCGCGCCAACCTCGCGGCCACGTCCGACGAGGCCCGACGGCAGACCGGTCCCGTGTCCATCGTGGAGTCCCTGCCCGCCGTCGACGAGGCCGACGAGGAGGAGGACCGGACGATCGTGCAGACCGGTGGCCCGGAGCTGTGGCGTTCTCTGGGCATCGGGCGCCCGGCCGCACGACCGAAGGACGACGAGAGCGACACCAGCAGTCCGGGCTTCGCGCCGGAGCCCACGGTGGTGGACTCCACCGGCGATCTCGCGCGGCGCGTGCGCGAGTCGTTGTCCGACAAGCGCACCGGTCGCGGCGTGGCTCCGCCACCCGTGGCGCGCCCATCCGCGCCCCCACCCGTAGCCCGCCCATCCGCGCCCCCACCCGTAGCCCGCCTGTCGGCTCCGCCACCCGGGGTGATGCCGCCTCCGGCACCCATGCCCACGCCACGCCCTGCCGCAACGCTGCCCTGGGGAGGCGCCCCCGTTCACCACTCCCCACCACCGCCACCTGGTCCCGCGCCGCCCGGCTCGATCCCAGCGGCGGATCCCTTCGCTCCGCCTTCCTTCCCTGGGATGGATCCCTTCGGCCCGCCGCCCCCCCTCTCTGCCGAGCCGCTGCCCGCGGTGGCCAACTTCTCCGCCGCGAGCGCGATGGTCGCGAACCTGCGCCGGCGCTGGCGCTGGGTTCTGGGCCTGGTCGTCGTCGTGACCGTCCTCGCCTTCGCCTTCGGCGCGCTGCTCTCTCCGGGCTCCCCCGAGGCCACGCTCTCGATTCGCTCGACACCGGCGGGTGCCCGGGTGCAGCTCGACGGGCACGCGCTCCCCGGCCTGACGCCCCTGGCGAGCGTTCCCGTGGAGGTGGGCCATTCCTATCATTTGCGCGTCGAAGCCCAAGGCTATCGACCCACCGAGGTCGTGTTCACCGCTCGCGCGGGTTCCCAGGGGCAGACCGTGTCGCTACAGCGCCCGCGGGTCAGGCTCAGGGTCGAGGCCTCCACAGCGGCGCTACGGGTCAGCATCAACGGCTCGGAACCCCAACCTCCGCCTGTGGAGATTCCGGGTCTGCTGCCGGGCAGCAGCGTGCGCATCCTGGTCTCGGGACCTGGAGACGCGCCCGAGCGCGAGCTGTCGCATGTGGTCAGCACCGACGATCCCAACGTCCTGAACGTCGATCCGCCGCCGTCGGCCGCCGTCCCGGAGCCTGCGCCGCCTCCAGGTCGGCCACCGCGTCGCCCGCACATCTTCCGGCTCCCGCGACACTGAGACGCTAGGGCCGGGTGTCGACGCCGAGCCAGAGGTTGTCGATGAGCCGGGTCTTGCCCACGTGGGCGGCGACCAAGAGCACGCCTTCGTTGACCTCTCCGTCGACCCGTTCGAGCGTGTCCGGAGAGGCCAGCGCGACGTAGTCGATGCGATCGCAGGCCGGCTCCACCTCCTGGCGAACCAGCTTCGAGAGCGCATCCGCGTGGCGTGTCCCCGCCCGCCAGGCGTCGTGGGCCAAACGAAGACCGCGTGCGATCCCGAGCGCGCGTTCACGCTCGTCGCTCGCGAGGTAGCGATTGCGCGACGACAGGGCGAGGCCGTCCGCCTCGCGCACGATGGGCATGCCGACCACGTCCACGGGCAGGTCGAGGTCTCGCGCCATGCGCTCCACGATGCGCCACTGCTGGAAGTCTTTGCGACCGAAGTAGGCGTGGCAGCGGCCCGTGTTGGCGAAGAGCTTGGCGACGACGGTGGTCACGCCGTCGAAGTGGCCGGGACGGTGCTCCCCCTCGAGTTGCCGCGTGATGCCCGTGACGCGGACCTCGGTCTGGAAGCCCGCCGGATACATCGCGTCTCTCGCGGGCGCGAAGACGAGATCCACGCCCAGCTCTCGGCAGGCGTCGAGATCGGCCTCGAGCGTGCGCGGGTAGCGATCGAGATCCTCGCCAGGCGCGAACTGCAGCGGGTTGACGAAGATGGTCAACGCGACGAAGTCGGCGCCGTCTCGGCGCGCCGCCCGCGCCAACGAGAGGTGACCTGCGTGCAGGGCGCCCATGGTCGGCACCAGGCCCACGCGTCCGCCCTCACCCCGAGCACGCTCGCAGGCTGCGCTGAACTCGGCGCGCTCGTGGCAGACCTCCATCATCCGCGCGGGCCGTAGCCGCCGCCACGCGCCTCGACCAGGACGGGGGCGTCACGACGCACCTCGCCGAAGCCGTGCGCCTCTTCCGGGAAGGCGCCGCTCTTGACCTCTTCGCAGTAGCGCGCCGCCGCCTGGCGGCCGCTCTCGAAGAGCTCGGCGTAGCGCTTCACGAAGCGGGGCGCGAGATCCTGCGTCAGGCCGAGCAGGTCGTAGCAGACCAGGACCTGGCCATCGCAGTGCGGACCGGCGCCGATGCCGATGGTCGGGATCGAGAGCGCGCCGGTGATGCGCGCCGCCAGATCGGTGGGGATGCCTTCGAGCACGAGCGAGTAGGCGCCGGCTTCTTCCACGGCCATCGCATCCGCGAGCACGCGCTCCGCCGCCGCTGCCGTGCGACCCTGCACGCGGAAGCCGCCCATGGCGTGGACACTCTGGGGCGTCAGTCCGACGTGGCCCATCACGGGGATGCCCGCCCTCACGACTCGTTCGATGGTGGGCGCCGCGTCGATGCCACCTTCGAGCTTGATGGCGTGGGCGCCACCCTCCGCCAGAAAACGCGCCGCGTTGGTGAGCGCCTGCTCGGGGCTGAGCTGCCAGCTCATGAAGGGCATGTCGCCCACGATGTGGGCGCGTCGCGTGCCGCGGGCTACGGCGCGGCAATGGTAGATCACCTCGTCGACGGTGACGGGCAGGGTGGAGTCTCGTCCCTGCACGACCATGCCGAGGGAGTCTCCGACCAAGAGCACGTCCGCGCCCGCTTCGTCGAGCATCCTCGCGAAGGTGGCGTCGTAGGCCGTGATCATGCTGATCCGCTCGCCCTTGCGCTTCATGCTGCGCAGGGCCGGGACCGTAACTCGGCGCACGAGGCGCTCGTCCGTGGTCTGAGTCATGATGCTGTCGTTCGGCTGGTCGCGGCCGGGTCGAGTCCCGGTCCACGCCGCTACACGAGCACACCCTAGCGCGTCATGACCCACGCGTCATGTGCTCTGGCGCAAGCCGGGATCGGGGGGCGTCGCTGGCAGGGCCCGAGGTCCGTTGCGAAACTCGCCGCGAAGCATGGAGCGGCGAAGTCGTCGCTGGATTGCTGGGGTTCGGAGTTCCCCGCGGAGGCCCGCGAGCGCCTCGACGCGGTCTCCGTTCCTGTCGAAGTCACCGAGTCGGCGCCGGCGACGGATCGCGACGCAGCGGTGCTGTGAGGAGAAAACGTGACGCTCCAGATCCTGGCGTCGGCGCAGGCGAACTGGCTGGTGCACGTGCTTCGCGCGCTGGATCGGTGCTGACGCCGCTGTCCTCCATGCGGGTCTGGCTGGCGATGGAGCCTGTGCACATGGGCAAGAATGCGCTGCGGATGTTGATGCGGAGTTGGCGCCGCTTCGGACCAGCCTGGCCGACGAACCCGGAGTCGACTCGTCGCGATCCTGACCAACTTCTTCATCAGCCCCTTCCCTACTGTGGTGCGTATCCTGCGTACGTCGGATACTTGTGAACGTTCATCACGCGGAGCATGTGGACAGCCAATGCTTCCTGTCGGTTAGGTGCTTCCTGCATACCCGCTTGACGATCAGTCCTAAACTGGGCATCGTGGTGGACACAAGCTGGAAGAAGACTGGGACAGTCTCGGTGCATAGATCAAGGTCGCTGCCAGCGTGGTATCCTAGTGCACGACTGGAAAGGCACAGTGAACATGATATTCGATAAGAGACTCGACAGGCTGTGGCTCGGAGTTGTCTGTTTCCTCGTGCTTGCAGGATGTTCGTCTCAGGCGCCCGGTGTGGCGGCTGATGCTGGAGAAAATCCTGAAGTTAACAGGATGTTTTCGAGGCAGCGGTCACCAGATGACCGTGTCACTATTGGCATGACAACGACAGCTGCGCAGACGGACGCAAGCGATAATAGAGCAAACGCTCTTGGAGTATTGAGCGTCGGTCCAGACTATGTTGTCACCGGCTCCGATGCACATGTCACGTATGTGTATCAAGAGCCAACCGGGACGCGTATGCGCTATGGAGGTGGCGAGAGCGACTCTCTTCGAGCTGCCGGCGCATATCTCCGACCATCACAACGGATGGCGATCGGAGTCGTCGATCCACACCCGTGGTATCCTTTGGGAACTCGACGACGTATTCAAATACACATTTTCAAATACACATTGCCGATGTGGACCCGAACTCATCACCCCTGTCGAGATACAAAATTGTTCACAACTACCCGCTCGCATACCAAAATGGTACGGGAATGATGCGCGGCTTGTCAGCCGCTTCATTTTATGATGCAGATGGCAATATTGACGGACTCTTCGCAGCGATCGACAACACCAGTCCTCCGTCGATTGTACTTGCAGAGGTTCCTGGAGACAGCACCACCAACGAACCTGTGATGACGAATCTTTCCGGCCTCTTCCTGGCAGCTCAGATGGCTCCAGCTACGCGTCCTACATTGGCCTATGGATGGTCCGGCGGTGTGGGGAAGATGCTCTTTGCATACAATCTTGATTGGTATCATACGCAGTATATTGACGTCGGATTTATCGTCCGTTTCCCTGACGGACACTGGTCTTGGAACCATAGCTACTATCTTTTGGCATCTGGACCATTGGGCGCGTGCAGTCAGCAGATAGACTTCGACATTGCATCCGCTTATGACTCTGCACATAATGAGTTTGCGCTTGGCTGGTTCTGTCACCATGCAGGTGGAGCATGGTCAGCCCTAATGACGAGACTCGACTGGAACGGACAGCCGATTGACTCGACTCCATTCATGGCGCATGTGGATTTTGACTCACTACATACTGGCCCGCAACTTGTGTTCAACGTCGACAGGAGCGAGTACTTCTTCACGTTTCAACACAATTCTGCGTTGGTCAACAGATCGCCGACCGGCTTGGATTGCGTTCGGATCCCAGGTTCCACAACTACCTGCGTCGATTACACTCCTGCGTGTACGGGAAATGACGCATATGCCACATCTTCAGACTACTGGAGCGGGGAATCATTTCGGTTTGGAGCACCCTGTTCCTCAACAGCTTGTGGGATTGGAACGGGTGTTAGTCTAGAGATGCATGCCGGGGGCGACCCGGGAAATGGAACCTGTGCGAGCGGGTCAGTATGGAGCCCAGAGCCCGGGCAGCTATGGCCCGTTCGTCCGAGTGGCGAAGCATCTTCAGCGCACGCTTATGTTCGTGGGCCCGCTTCGTTTGTCACAGCAGTTCTCCATGTATGGGAGAGACCGGGGAGCCCGACCGGGCTGCTCCGGATGAGCTTCGTGGATGAACCTCCCTGGCATGCATTTTACGAGTAGTCGAGGTTCGTCTAGGAGCTCTTCGTGTACGATATTTCCGAATTTCGAAAGAACGATAGCGCTGGTTTCTTCCGCTGGACTCTGGACTTCACGTGAGCGCATCTGCGCGCCTTAGGCGCCATGTGCCCGGAAGTGTGCCAAGCCTCCTGGCACTCGTCTCGGCGCTGGCCGCGGTGATGCACCAGGTGACTTGGTCGCGCACCATCGGTCTCGCGCTTGGCAACACCGCATGGGGCGTTGGACTCGCCCTTGGCATCTTCATGGCTGGGGTGGGCATTGGAACCTTGTCGGCGCCGCACTTGATCCGTCACTGGCATCGCCTGCACGCGTACGTGGTCTGCGAAATCGTCATTGGAGCCAGTAGCCTGGCATCCAATTGGGCGCTGCTGCACGGCAGGCTGCCCAGTCAGTATCTGGGCACGGCGAGTTCTGACCTTGGCTTCGTGGCCGACCTTGTCGGAGTCGTAGTGATGCTCGCGGCACCTGCGCTCGCCATCGGCATGACGTATCCGCTACTGGTGGCTGCCTCGCAGCAGGCGTCGGGTGAATCCGTCGCTTCGGACCTGTACGTAGCGCAACTGGTGGGCGCGGTCTTGGGCGCGATTCTGGCCGCCACAGTCATCGCGCCTCAGCTTGGGCTACTTGGACTAGCCACGATTGCCGCGGCTCTCAACTTGCTCGTCGCGGGGATTGCTGCCATTCCGGCGGTCTCCGGGACGCTGATGCAGGTCCGACCAGCGAAAGGTCAGACCAGTCCAGAAAGGGGTGAGGGTCTGTCTACAGGTGTCGGACTGTTCGCGGTCTCGGGTGCCGTGGGCTTGAGCCTGGAGGTCGTCTGGAATCGTGTTCTTTTGCCGTACGCCGGTGTCTCCATCCTGTCGTTTGCAGGGATCGTGGCGTGCTACGTAGGACTTCAAGCGGTGGGCATGAGCTGGGCGGCGCGGCGCGGGCCGAACCTCGTGAAGTACGCGACGTGGGCGGCTGTATCCGCCGCCCCGCTGGCGATCGCAAGCCTGTTCTGGCTATCGCACGAGGGGAGCGTTGCGCCTGGCCGTATGGACGCTCCGCTCACCTTCACCGCTCGTACTCTGCTCGCTGTAGTGCTGCCTATGAGCCTCCCGACGCTGGTTTTGGGGATTGCGCAAGCAGGCGCGCTGCGGCTGGCCTCCAGTACGCACAGCGAATGTGCTCTGGGGGTTGCCCGGGCCGTGGGCTGGGGCACGCTAGCTAGCGCCGGCGTGGGCGCCTGCGCGCAACTCGTGCTTCTGCCGGCCTTGGGACCGCGATTGACCATTGCGGCCGTCGGTCTACTGCCTGTCGGCTATGTTGGCTTGCGTGGCCAAGCCATAACGGCAGGTGTCGCTGCTCTTGCCGCAACGGCGAGCGTACTCCTGGCACCGGGACCGGCGAACTTCTTGGGTCCGGCCTTCGACGAATTGCCCGTGCTCTTCGCTGAACACGGGGTGCAGGACACCGTGGGCGTGGTCTGGGTGGATCAACCCGGCGAGCCACGTATCCGTCGATTGGTCTCCAGCGGGGTGTCCTACTCGGGTGATTCGGTATTTGCCCAGCGCTACATGCGCTTGCTCGCCCACTTGCCGTCTCTCGCCGCCCGCAACAACAGGCGTGCCTTGTTGATCTGCGTCGGCACGGGATCCACTGGCGCAGCCCTTGCCACATACGGATACGAGTCCATCACCGCCGTCGATATCAGCCCATCCATCCTGCGCCAGCTCAACTATTTTGTGCACGTCAACCAACCGGTGTTGACGGATCCCCGCGTACATTTCGTGGTGGACGATGGCTATCGTTTCCTCCGCACGCGGCAAGGCCACTACGACGTGATCACGCTGGAACCACCTCCGCCCCGAGCGCCGGGTGCTTCAACTCTGTATTCGCGAGAGTTTTACGGGCTGGCGGCTGGCCATCTGAGCCGAGGTGGCGTGGTGGCCCAATGGCTGCCGCTGCACGGACTGAATGGCGTCGAACTGGCGGGCCTGAGTCGCACTTTCGCGGCGTCCTTCAGGTATGCTGCCATCTACCTTGCGGAACGCAACGAAGCCATCCTACTGGGCAGCGACGCTCCCATCGCACTCAGACAACCCGCACGTCTCGCGCGCCCATCCGTGAGGGCGGACCTGGCTCGCATTGGGGGGTCGTCACCTGATCCTCTCACGGACACGCTCTGGTCTCGACTCGGCGCAACCAGAATCCGACAAATCCGCGGCCCGGCCGTCACTGTGAGCTGGCCCTATCCGGAGTATGTTCCGCTGGTCGGTCTCGGCACACCGACCACAAACGATGTCTTCGCCGAGCAAGTCGATGCGTGGGGGGACTCCGACCGCAGCCCCAAGACCTTCGCGTCGATCGTCGGCCCAGCCGTACCGAGTTACCTTCGGGTGCTCGGCCAGCGAGCCCAGCCACACGATGGTCAACGAGTTGTCACCGCAATGCAGAGCCTGCGCGGCCTCCGCTCGCACGATCCCTATGTACTGTCGATGTTTCGCACCGGTCCACTGCTGGAGGAGCGTATCACACGCCTGCGCCGCGAAGGTCTGTCGGACGAGGTCGCGGATGAGGTTCTGCACAGCCTCGAAGCTCGTGATCGCATGCTTCAGTAAGTTTTCCGCTGGCGAATGCACACGGCGATCCAAGACCGTGCCGATCTCCGCCGTCCTTCGGAGAATGATCCTTTCGGGCGGCCGGCGCGTCCAAGGCTGTCCCAAGTGTTAGCGAGCGAGCCAGCTCCGCTCTCCGTGAGCCAAACGGGCGCGTGATCGATCACTAGGGCTCGTCGCCGCGAGGCGGCGACACGCACATCGAGCCAGGCCACGCGTCAGACCTCGGGGAGAGCCGCGAGGCGCTCTTGTACGTCGGCCGCGAGCTCCTCGTCCTCCCCTGCCAGGGCGCTCGCACGCGTGAGCATGCGCCGGGCTTCGTCGTTCAGACCCAGCTCGGCCAGGAGTCGCCCCGCTTCGCGATGGCAGCGAGCTTGGAGCTCCCGACGACCGCCGCGCGCCAGGGAGGCCCACAGATCCGCGGCGCGGTCGAGCTTTCCCGCGGCCTCGTGCAGCTCCGCCAAGGGTATGACCGTCTCGGCGGGGAAGTCGACCACCCCACGTTGGCTGAAGAGACCGACCACCGTCTCGAGCGTGGCCGTGGCCTCCGCAGGCTGTTCGGCATCCTTGAGCGCGAGTCCGAGCTCCGTGAGCACGCGCCAGTCCGGCTGTTGCTCGTCCATCACCGCCGCCGCCGAGCGCAGCACGTCCACCGCTTCGTCGAAGAGCTCCTTCTGGCGCAGGAAATTGCCCATCAAGAAGTAAGGGCGCGCATCGCCTTCGAAGGCGTCCACGGCGTCGCCGAGGTGCGCCATCGCCGCCTCGAAGTCACCGGCCGCGTCCTCCAGTCGCGCGAGCTCGACGTGCGCCGAGAGCCGAGCTTCTCCGCCCTCATCCGGATCGAGGGACTCGAGGAAGGTCGTGAAGGCCTCGGTCGCGCCGGCGTCGTCGTCCAGCATCAAGCGCGCGCGTGCCACCTCGAGCCAGAGGTAGCGCGCGATCTTGGCTTCGCTGACGAGCGCTTCGAGCGTCTTACGCGCAGCCTCGTACTCGCCCTGATGCATGTTCACCAAGGCGGCGAAGAGCGGCTCTCCGAGCCTGTCGTATTCGGCGCCCTGGGTCTCCTCCCACTGCCCTGCCAGCAAGGCGATCAGGGCGTCGTCGCCGAGCACCTCTTCCTGGGGCACCTCGCGCTGCGCGTCCTCGCGTTCGAGGGAGTCGAGCAGTCGCCTGGCCTCGGCCCGCAGCTCGGGATCGATGGCCACCTCCAGAGCGCCCTCGAGTTCGAGCTGGGCGAGGTCGGGCGCCTCCTGTGCGAGCTGTCGCTCGGCCTCCGCGATGCGCCCCTCGGCGATGCCGTCGCAGCACTCGATCACGCGCGCCTCGAGCGACGCGCGATCCGGCTCCGGCGCA
>Ga0100385_1004258_pt1 | contig 12368 bp, 6 predicted proteins | sample CryGeymeta201509_FD_81543 | JGI IMG/M metagenome (GOLD analysis project Ga0100385, IMG submission 81543) | Groundwater microbial communities from Crystal Geyser aquifers in Utah, USA - Crystal Geyser metaG 2015-09 | ecosystem: Environmental > Aquatic > Deep subsurface > Groundwater | place: USA... | reverse complement strand
CTCACCCCTTACTTTAACCGCAATCTTGCTTTAAAAAAAGGAACCATCCTCAAACATGCACAGGTACTTGCACTCTCAGCAGCTGAAGCCAACTCTGTCTGTCTGGCTAGCAATCAGATTGGCCTTGAATCTGAAATCATAGCCATCAACAAGAACATCATGACGAAAGGAGATACAAATATTCATTGGATTCATGAATATTACAACTCACCAGAAGAATATCAAATTTTTCATCGACCTACAATACTATAAGGGAAGGAACTTGTGAAATCTTAAGAATAAACAATATCGCTTCCTTTTGTTAACGTTGATATCAGGAGATACAACCATCTTTCAATTTCATCTCTTGACTAAAATAATCAAGCTCAACAACATTCTATATCAGGACCTCAGGCTATAGTATTTCAGCAAAGCAGGGACCAGCTCAATGGATAAGCTCTGATTGATTGGCGATTTAATTAAGGTAAAATTAGATTGCTTGAAGAAGTAGTCAAGTATTTTCCTAAAACATCAAGCTTGATTGAATAGTACACTAAAGATCTTCAGAAAATGTTCAAAAAGTATCCACGACTTATTTCAAAACCTTCATAATTTATTCCATCCAAAGACATTGAAAATGAGGAATAAGACTAATTACCTTTCGAGCAGGACTTTTACAAAAGATTTTTTAGGTATTACAGAAAATAAATGCGTGCTTTATAGGAACAACTGTATTCTGGAAGAAGTCAATCATATGAGTGGGAAGAACGACCTCTTGATGTTCATAAACTTAATAAGTGAACTATATATTTTTGATTGATGGACTAAGCAACACTCAAAGAAAAAATCAACATTCCAGAGCTAGACAAAACCCTGAAGACGAGTCTTTACTTCAATAAGCTTCTTCAACTCAATGGTGCTCACCTTCGTTCTTTTTAGACTGTCCACATCATGATCATGTACTTCATCACTTATTCCCTTAAGTTGACTCATCAGTTAACACCAGCACAGGTACTGACCATTCTACACAGCAATAAAAGATCAAATAGTATGTGCTATCACTTGAAATTCCTACAGGAGGATGGACCTGCAGTTCATACTACACCCACTACTCAAGTTAGAATAATCCATACAATATTCCTCATATTGTTTTCACCTACTCAGGTATTCCTGCCAGCACATAGCAATTAATATTCTCTCAATGGTTGGAGGACTGGATAAAATAAATCAAAAATCTTGTCTTTAAAGTGTAGCTAAATGCCAAAAGCCAAATGGCTCATTTTCATCTTTCCGCAATTCTGATGAAGCAGACTTGAGATTTGTCTACTCGGCTGTAGCTATTTGTCATAGTCTTAATGACTTTAGTGGAATCAATAAGGAAAAAACAGTAGAGTATATTGAGAGCTGCTTCAATTTTGATGGAGGATATGGCCTCAGGCCTTTCTGCTAATCTCATTCAGGAGCGATTTATTGTGCTCTAGCTTCACTTTCAATGCTCAATGTGGCTCCAAAGCAGGATAAAAGAACTTTGAATTTTCTGGTCAACCGTCAAACTTTCAATTTGTAGGCTCCTGATTACATTGGAGTTCAAGGAAGAGTTGGAAAATTTCCAGATAGTTGCTACAGCTTTTGGGTTGGGGCTTCAATCAAAATTATCACAAATAAAAACCTTTTGAACCCGAAGGTCGAAAATTATATTGACCTTTGCTATAAAGAGAAATAACGTAGCTTTGGAAAATTCCCTAACAGCCAGTTAGGCGATCCTGTCCATACCGCTCACTCAATCGTTGGGATCAAACTTTGTCGAAGAATATAATAGTAAATCAATCTAGTCAAAGGCAGTCTTGAATGATTCATAAAATTCCATACGATCAATCTTGTATTTCAGGCTCTTTTTATCGTAATTTTCTTTTCATCCTTGTTGCGCCTCGAAATTTTTTTGTATTGCTAATACTCGCGCATCGCCTTGTATAGAGAATTTCTCTCATTCTTTTTCTCTAGACTTATATGAGAAAGCTTCTTCTACATTGCCTGGTTCTCTTTGCTGATTTGAGTTTGCCTATCCTCACGGATTAAGCGATTTCCAATGAGCTTAGTATTCGATATTTTGGGTAATTTCGTTGAGCTTTTCTAAATTTATTGAACCCTCTTCATACAGTTTTGGTATTCAATATCAGGTGGAAAAACTTTTGCAAAGCTTTGAATTTTAAGCTTTCTAGCTAGATCAAGAGCATGGGTTCGACTATTGTTCACAGTATAGAGAGAGTTCGATTTGTTTTCTAAAGAGCGCAGACGCTCAAGAGATTTTTGGTGCTTTCGGTATCGTTGATTTTGAATTTCATCGAAGACAGGGTCATGAATTGCCACCCTTGAAGCTGCTCGGCTTTCTTCCATAGAGAATATAAATTAGCAAACCGAATAATAATTTGGATATTTAGATGTTCATCACCAACCTTTTCCTTTCTTGATCTCAGCAGTAGGCTTCTTTTCCTCTTTTCTGGGCTCAGGCTTTCTCTCTTCTTTTTTTTATCCAAAACCTTCTCCCCATTTTTTCTTCTCAGGTGCAGTGGATGTAGGTGGAGGAGGGGCGAATACAGCTTTTTTCTATGTATTAACTGGTTCAGGGACTGGGGATTTCACTTCTTCAGCTTTTTTGCTTCCAAATGACCATTTTTGATTATTATTTTCCTCCCTTGGTCTTTCTGGCCTCTCAATAGCAGGGATATCCTTTTTGGTTTATTATGGCTTCTTTTAGGGCTCTGCAACTCGGTTAGTGCCAATACCCCACTTCCCTTCTGCTTTTTTAGGCTCCTCTTTGTTATCAACTCCTTCTAATTTTTCGAAAATGTTGTTGCTTGCAACAGGTTTTTTCATTATTGTCTGAGGAGACTCTTGTTTCTTAGCAAGTGTAGGGACAGCAGGCGTATTTTCTACTCTTTTCTTGGAGAAGCTCCATGCTCCATTTCTATATTATTCAGTTTCAGCCCAACGCTGCTGTTCCTGTAATTTAAGCTGTTGTTCCTTTTTACGCTAAATAAAATAATAAATACCTGATTTTCTTCATGGAGGCTCTTGGCCTTTGAGATGATCTTTTCTTTGAAATTTTCTTCAAGCCTTTGATAATAATCTTCCATATCCTTATCGAATTGACTGTAAACCTTTTTAAGTTCAGACTCGACTCTGTTTTTATAAAATTTGGCGAGATTCTGAAGTTTAGCTTTCTGTTAGTTATGATCTTGGTGGTTTTTCTTTGCGGAATCCAGATGCGTTTGCTGGACTTCTTTTTCTTGTTCAGGAGAAAGAATGGCATCTTGAACTTTCTTTGCGAGGAGATCTCTACGCTCACGCTCAAGATAGTCCACATGAGTGAAGGCTTTTTTAAGCTTGGTGTCCTTGTTATTGGTGATTCTGCGCTTTGTCAGTTCCATATATTGCTTGAATGTTTCCAGATCAATATTTTCGATTTCCTCATCAGTTAAATTTTAGATTTTCTTATCCAAAATACGAACGACTCTTTGCTCCTTGATTTCCATGATATCCTTGATTATAATCTTTTTCGCAGCCAATAATTTATGAGCTTCTTCACTCTCTCTGATCCTTTCAGCCTGCCTTACTTTTTCTTCATTTTATTCAGCTTCTCTTCTTTCTTGATCTGCTTTCTTTTTGGCCAAATATTTTTTCCTGAGCTCAGGTAGTTGAGTTTTGATTTTCTTCTTGAATTATTCAATTTTATAGTTTCTCACATCCCAAATGTATCTCTCAGCATTTTCAATAAAATCTTCAGCTTTTTTTCTAATGTGCTGCTCCTCAACAGTTCTTCCTCGCTCGCAAGCAAGAGCAACACTCATAAATAAATTATGGAATTCTTCAGAAGGATTGACTTATTGACTCTGATCCTCAAATACAATAATTCCTTGACTTTCATCAAAAGTAAAATCAATGGCTTTTTGGCGATGAGCTAGAATAAGCATTTTCTTGATTTCATGCAAAGGAAGAGGAATAAGTCTTTCAAGGGATTTGATACGGATACGTTGATATATTTCTGCGATCGAAATTAGCTGCTTATTGATCAAACATGCTTGAAGCAATTCCTTGAAGCTGTTGTTCTTTTATCCAAGACCTGAAACCATTTCCAGTCCTTTTTTGAGAGATCCAACCCCGAATTCCAAAAACATGAAGTTCCAAAGTTGTCTGACTTGTGCAGATGCATTTTCCAGAACACCTTTTGAGACCATTAGTTCTTCAAGATGATTTCTATCAGGGACCTTAGTGCTGGTGATTAACATTGAAGATAATTTTTCCTGGATATCTCGAGACTGTTGACTCTCGATAGTTAGTGTCGGAATAATCAAGATCGAAAGAAGAAGTTTATCAGCTTGATTTTGTTTTTCTTCTTGACTAAGACGTGGCTTAGTGAGATATGAAAGGTAAAAGTTATAAAATGCATATGCATGATAGTGCCAGAAGTTGTTTTTGCTGAACAATAAGGCAAGGTTTTCAAAGTATTGGCATCGAAGACTGTTTTTCAGAGGGGCTTTTCTAATTTTCATGAGAGTATTGATGTCTTCCAAAACAGTAAATGCTTCTCCCCACAAGCCAAGTTTTGTTGCAACTTTGAACTGTTCCATTCTGATTTCGATGTTTCTAGTATTCACATCTGTCTTCTCAATGTCGATATAGATGGTCTTTTCTTGATAAGTCCTATCTCGTTTATTGAATGCGCTTTGGAGGCCTGTCCTAAGAGAACGGCAAAAACTTTTGAATTCTTGGACTCGATTGTATCTGTCAACAAAATCAAAGACTCGAGTGAGGGTTGTCATATAGACATCTTCTAACTTTTGGTTAACTCTAACTGTCTCCACGATGGATTTGTACCCCTCCCAGACAATACGGAGCTTGTTCCTGATTTCCATTTCCCTCTTAACAACATCTATGTGCATGCTTTGCATAATAATTTCAGTTGAAGGTTCTTCATTCTCAATGTTGGGCAAAGCTCTGATGATACTTATGTCTTCTTTGGAAATATCCTCGTCAAGAATGTTTTCCAGTTTGGTATCTCGATAGTGCTCCAAGACGCACTTAAGAGATTAGGAATATTGTCCTTGAGTGATTGCACGATATGATTTGAAGATATCCTTGACTGAAGAGTGCATGTTAGTTTCGAAGGCCAAGTCTATGAACTCATACTGAATAACAAAAAAAGTACAGCAAGCTTTTCAAGACTGAGACTCCAGGTGATTTTGCGCTTGGTGGCATTGATTAAATATTAGTAGGCAATGGAAAGAGCTGCGAGGATTGTGTTTTCGTCTTCATTTTCCTCAGCCGCGATGAGACCGTTGATGTAGGATAAAGTCTGCTAGGCTGACCACTGATTTTGTTCAACTCTAGTCATTCAACAAAGGTTAATTAAAGAATCTTTAATAGCATTAAACCTCAAAAATATGATCTGAAACAAAAAGCAATAATCAAAAAATATTGGCTTTCGTCATGAAGAAGATAGACGAAAATCTGTTAAGAGCCAAAATGTAATAATCTAAATGGAAGAACTTCTCAAACATCCAATTTTAACACTGACTCTCTCAACTACTTTCAATCCCCAGCAATGGCATCGACTCTCAAGAGAACCACCCCCAGTTTATCAGGCCCAAATGAGAGCGATTTCCTAACTCCTCGATCGACATCTACCATAACTTACCATAGCTTACTATCGCTTCATTCAGAACCAACTGACCCTAAACCTCTGGCATAAAAATTAATCGCAACTCCGCATAGTAATTCAACCCTACCTATTCGGGCAGCACCCTGAACCTGAAGTACAGCCACTTAGATTAAAGTCTACACCAGTGAAAATACCCTGTAGAACAGAACCGACAGCAGTAAGAAAATACTTTGCATAATCATGTGGTTCGGCCAGACTTCCATCCTAAGCTGATAAGGAACCGATTAACAATCATAATTTATTTATGGAGACTTTCAAAGCTTGTCGAGGGAAGAAATATGTTGCTTACGACTATGAGAAGCACATGAAATACAGCAAAGAGAAGGTAAAATACAATAAATTCATCAGAAACAGCCACAGTAGAAAGAAAAGCACCCCAGTAGCCAAATAACACTCATTGTAACGATTTGAAGAATGGGAGCTCGGCAAACATCACAAAACTTCTTTAGTCAACTTCAGAAGAATTTTAGAAGATATCAATTTGAATAATTAAAAAGGTCTCCATAAGATGCTGAGAAAGCAAGGAACCCAAAAATTAGTCTTAGTCAATCATCAGCGCAAACCCATCAACTATTATCTGTCAGATAATAATCGAAAAACTAGAAAAGCACTTTATATCTGATCTAAATTATATTTTACTTCAAAATACTATGTAAACCAAGGCATTAGATGTATGCCTCAAGCTTCTCAAAAATAGATGGGGTTCTCTTTTCCAAGATCAAGTAACCAATATCCTTGCCTATGGATCAGCTGCAGTCCCACAAACAATAGATCGACAAGTACTCGCATCCAACACTTTGGATTTGATGATCGAGGTTCGAGACAGCAATATCTTCCATCGAGAGCTATTGTCTTCAAATAAAGAAGATTATGCTGGCCTAGCCTGGCTTCTAGGGCCTGCAATGATGTAGTTCAGTCAGAGAAATATATTTCCCATGCATTCCAATCATATCGTGCTTGGCGACAAGAAAGTGAAGTACTCGATAGTTGGTATGACTGCTTTGAGAGAAGATCTGAGAGGATGGAAGTATTTGAGCTTTGCTGGCAGGCTCCATAAAGCTGTTATACCCCTACAGCCTAATTCTGAAGGTTTTGACAAAGATATCAAGTTCAATAGAGAAGCAGCGTTATCAGTAGCCTTGCTACTTTCGAAATTGAATCAATAACTATCAACAAGAGATATCATGGAGTAAATTGTTCAGCTGAGCTATACTGGAGACATTAGATTCTCTGCTGGAGCCTAAGATCCTAAAAAAGTGCAGAATATTGTCACCCATAGCTGGAATCAGCTCAGTTCAATTTACACTCCCCTCTTGTCAGAATTAAGCCAGAAAATACCAGGCATCAAGTTTAATGGTGACACCTTGAATTATCAGTTGTCACCTCCTTTTTTGGCAGAACTATTGAGACGACTTCCCAGTCATCTTCAAGAACATTTGGCAACCATCTATGGAGGGCCAAATCTGGTGCAAAATATTCTACTAGCGGGAATAGGCGACCTGAAAGGCGACATAACAAAATATATAAGGAAAACAAACTCTAGCAGTTCGATGAGAATGGCCTACTAAAATTTACTGACTGCCTCGCCAATCAACAATATAAAATATTTACTATCGAAGTTTGAGAAGGGTAGAAAGACTGATTGATTATATTGTAACATCGATGATTAATAAACCTTAATGGAATTCAATGCTAGCCAAATAGTTTTTAACAATTAGCTGTAAAAGAATAATGTGAGAGTTATGTCAGCCTCGCCTATGCCCAATCATAGAACCGCGCATGCAAAGTCAGCCTACTATGGTATCAACCAACGGAACAAGATCATGCCCAAACATCAGTCCATGAAAAAATCACAAGATAGGCAATCTTAGAGTACCTATGTGAAGAAAAATAAGTATCAGACTGCCGCCAGATTCAAGAAATTAGATCACAGTCGCGGTGAAGGGTTTATCAGTAGCAACCCCCTCAAAGACTACAAGAGACAGACCTTACGTCGAAAAGTGAGAGATAATCTGACCATCAAAGAAGAAGGACTCAGGGCATTTTATACAAAAGTTGAGGAACTGTAAAACTAATATTCGATGTTGTGTCAAAGTGCTCAGTTTTCTCAAGCAGCCTAAGGTAAATCCAGTGATATTTAGTCGTCGTTAGGCTTCTCAATTATGCAGTTGATTTCGATTTACCAGAACAGCTTCTAAGAGCTTTGAAAATCCTTGCGGACATTTATTTGCTGACCGACAACCTAAAAATGGCTTTATTTTACTTCAACCAAACTCGTGAAGGTGCTTTGCTGACTGAACATTCTCTACTTCTTGTGGAGTCGCTGTTAGGAATGGCTGAATGCTGCAGTCGTTGTGGTATTGAGAATGAGGGAATCAAGATTCTCAAGAAGGCCTTATAATATACTTGGATGCATCATCTGGAGGAGTTAGAGCTTCGAATATATGATGAAATTGGTAGAATGCACTATCACTTAGGATAGATATAAAAAGCCAAGCAATATCACACCAGACATATCAATGCCATTCATGAACCTATCTATTCTGCCCTTCGACTACTTTCAGCTCAGAGAGTGACAAAAAATTAGTAAATTAACCTTGAAATGAGATACCATGAAATCAGCTTGCTTCTCTTAGTTCATCTGAAAGTGCCTATCAAAAATGTCGTAGATCTACCTTTGCCTTACAAGGCTGAATCTGATTCTGACCCAGTTCGCTCTCATTTTGATATCAGCAACAAGTATTTCATTGGCTAAGATGTGCATACTGCAATCAAAAATCTCATGAACAATAACTGGTTCTTCAAATAATAAATAGAAGACCCCTCACTTCCAGAGAGACCAGAAAGTCCCAAGAACCAAAGATTTGCTTTCCTCAATTTTCAACTGAACAAACAACTAAGGCGTCTTGAAGGAAGTGTAGTGAAACCTCGTCAAAAAATGAATGCCAGAAATCAATTTCCAGTCAAGGAAAGTCTATAAGAGAAGATTGCGAGGAAAATAAAGGAACCTCCTCTCGAAACTGACTGGTATGAGAAGATCCTAAGACAAATCAATCGGGACCATAGAAACAAATTGCTTAATGTCAGGGATGCTGTCAGAATCAGAGGATTTAACAAAAAGACGGTCCCACAGGTGGAAGCCATGAGAGACCTGTATAATGGGTTTTTTTAAAGGTGGAGGCCATTTGGAGGTCGTAAACAGAATTGATTAAAATGGTAATTCTTTTATAAAAATGCTGTACTATTAAAACTCGATTTTATTGCTGAGATTATATCTTTATAATGTGCAAATTCTCATCAGGCTGTGGCTCTTCTGATAAGATTACCTGTAAGAACTGTGGATGTGCTTTGTGCAAGCAGTGTCACCGATCCCTCAAGACAGGAGACCCTACACCTTCAGGAAATTCGGCTAACTGCCCTGAGTGCAAGAAAAATTTCAGATGATTTCATACCATTATTCCTTTAATTATCTTTGTTTGATCCTATTTTCACCTCACACCATCTGGTTCTTTGATTTGCAGAAGAATTTACACATCATTTATTGCTTTATCCTCACTCCAAGATGAGAGATTGTAAATTTTCGTACATTTCCCTAGAGCACATGCCACTATTGCCATAGATCTCGATCAGCATTTAAACGGTGTGCATGTCCGTCTATGCGTCGAAACCTCGGAGATAACGAACCCTTACGACCTCTTCTAAAAATATATAGAGTTATCGTGATCCATTTCTCGTCAGGTTGTAGTCTTGGATTACTCTGAGGATCTCACTGTCGGTTAGTTTGCTTATGTCTTTTGTCATTTTGCTGATGACAAGGCGACTGAGCTCAATTTCGATGTGCTTTGTTTCGTTTTAAAGCTCGTATATGTATAGACCTTTGGAGAGAATAGAAAGAGTTGAGACCGGAAATAACGACAGGACTGCTAGTTTGGATTATTCTATGGGCTTCACGATATACTACCGGACAAAGGGAGTCGATACTTGGTAGGTCGGCAACACTCTTAATATGAGTAGGGATAGCAAATCAGCATCAATTTTGATTTTAGAAAGTTACATTTTTAGCTTTTACTATAGAATTCTCCAAGTATTTTCCTCCTTGTGCTCAAATCCGAAGTAGTTCATCAAGGCTGTAACTTGTTTCAGAGACAGTCGATTTACTAACTCCAATGCTCTCTTCTATATATTAGGGTTCATTTCTTAGGGGAGAGATTTGACCTCCCTTAAAGCTGATAGCAAACTAGTTAACTGCTCTTCATCAGCCTAATGAATGGTTGATGCTATTCCCTTTAGTAGTTTGTCAATCCAAGGTTTCTCGCCGATTTTTAGCATGTAGTATGTCAGATACAATTTCGTGTATTGATCGATTGTCATGTCTTGATTTTGCAGAAATTTAGACACATGATTGTAAATAGTCGTTCCTTTTCTCATTTGTCCCATCAGAAAACCAATATCGATCAGCCATCCATATTCCTCTTGCGTGGAAGGGAAAAACTTTTAGGCTTTAAATTCAACCTTGTCCCAAAACTAATCTTCCTCCAGATCAAACTTATAGGCATATACTGCATATTCCCGAAGCATCGACAAGCTGCTGATGATATGAAGAAAACTGCTAACTTTGTGATTAAAAGATTCAAGTTGAACTTGATGTTGATGAATATTGTCAAGCTGCTCGGGTTTTTGATCAGCCGTTTTGTTGAAAGCAAGAAGAATTTGCGTAACTTGCTATGGAGTTGTGGCGCTTTGAGACCAGTAGATAACCTCCTCCAATCCTCCTTTGCCTAAATCTTAAGGAATGTTATCCGAAGCCATTTATTTGAGCCTGATGAAATCAAAGCTGGTATCCATCTCTTTCCTCCTCTCAAAAAAATTTATCATCTAATCATCAGGTTCCTTGTCTTTTTAGTTTTCTTTATCTTACTAAGATGGAGGTGGCACCTTCTGCTCCTACTGTGCTTGTCTACGTTTCTTGAAGAGCGAAGAAATAATGAAATATCGATTGGGAGTGATCATAGGTCTTAGTCTAAACAGACCTGTGAGTTTGGTGAGCATGATATTTCAAATTATTAATTCTGCTAAAAATAGATCAAATAACATGGGAACTCGTCATCGCAATATACTGCTCAGTAAAAGCTACAATATCGACTGATTTCGCTAACTATCCTAATGCAGCACTATCTCCTTAACCAGTCTTCAATATTAACTGTTAAAGTTCAGCCCATTCTAATAAAATCGCTTCTCGTGCTGACTCATTAATATTTCCTCTATCTTCAAGAATGTTGATCCATTTCTCAAGTTCTTGAGGCGATCGTCTTTCAAAGATAATCTTGCTCACAATGGTGTTGATCTTTTGAGTGAAATCGAAGGTTAATTTATGTCCAGAACAATGGTTGATCAGTTGACGATGAAACTGTCTTTTTTGATGGGGTTGCTGGGTGCATTCTAGTAATCTTGAGAATGACTTTATGAGCTACTACCAATGGTTCTTCAATTATAAATTCGTTTGAAAAGCAGTTTAATAGAACGATACTGCTTTAGGATAATTTCTGCATTTAAAATATACATCTCCCAACAGAAGTTGAGCTTCAGCTGTCTTTGAGTAATGCTTTACATGCTCTTGAATGAAATCCAATAAGATGTGTGGATCTGCCTCTTGACCCAGTAAAAATTGAGCATATTCCAGCACAACTCGATGTCTTGAGGAAGGAGATACACGAAGAATTGTTCTATAGACCTCAATAAGGTCGTTATGAAGATTCTATCGACTCAAAATGCCAGCTATTAAGAAGTAAACATCTACAAGTTTGTCCTTATTCTGATAGAGATATTCAGTTTCCTCTAGAAGGAGTTTGAGATGAGCCATTGATTATTCTACTCTTCCAAGAGCTTAACAGCATTGAGCCTGAAGAGCTATGATTATCAATTTACGAGGATCATGAGTCGAAAGCATGGCCAAAACCAGCTCAATCTTTTAAAGAGCTTACGCATAGCTCTCCATGCATATGACAAGGTTTATTTATTTTACTAAAACTCCCAAATAGTCATATTACAGTTCCTTTGAGTATCTTAAGGCTTATTTTGCCAACTCAAATTTATTTTCAAAGCACATTTTTTCAAATTTTTAAGCGAACAAAGAGATATCAAGATTCCGCAATGTAAAACCCCTGACCACTGGAACTGCCAAGTATTCATATTATTGCTGACCATATCTACTTTTCATTTTGATTCCGAGGAGTCGTTCACAATAATGAAACAAAATACCTGTTACTGGTTGACTTTCTGTTCCTTATTCATCTATGAATTTGGAAGGGTCTCTGAGGAAATGTTCAAAAAACTACAACTATCGATGGGTTTCCAGATATGGCGTATTGGCTTTCATGACTTTTTTGAGCTCACGACAAAAACTAACCATTTTAGCCAAGGACAGTCTTTCCTCTTTGTTATTTTAAAGAGATTCAGCCTCATCAAACAATTTTTTTGATTATATTGAAATGTAGTTCCTTCTGTTGACTTATAGAAAATCAAATCCCTTTTTGAGTTGTTAGAGCTGAGACTGAGTTTATTAGTTTGTTGATTTATATGGTTTCGTGAGAATAAGAAGTGTATAACTTTAGTTGCTGCTTTCGAAGTCCTCTATCTTGAAATTTAGAGGTCGAAAGTCAGATCCTAAATT
>Ga0100385_1004256_pt1 | contig 12373 bp, 13 predicted proteins | sample CryGeymeta201509_FD_81543 | JGI IMG/M metagenome (GOLD analysis project Ga0100385, IMG submission 81543) | Groundwater microbial communities from Crystal Geyser aquifers in Utah, USA - Crystal Geyser metaG 2015-09 | ecosystem: Environmental > Aquatic > Deep subsurface > Groundwater | place: USA... | reverse complement strand
CATGATCGTCTTTAAGACCTTTTCCTCCACGCTTATTAGTCGTTTCACCAAATCGAATGTAGGCCATTTCAGTTGTATGAGAAAAACAAAAAGTCCCAATATCGTGTAGTAAAGCAGAGACTCTGATCGCCTTGTGATAAATAGCTGCTTTAGTTAAACATTTTGGATCATGAAGTTCATCGTCAGGAACCGCTCTTCCACATGATTTTAAGATATGGTGAGCATTATGCATTACTCCAATAGAGTGTCCATAGCGAGAGTGTTCTGCTCCATGAAATACATAACAGGAAAAACCTAATTGCTTGATCCATCTAAGACGTTGAAAAAATGGGCTATGAATGATTTCGACTTCGAGCGGAGTGAGATTGATAAACCCATATAATGGATCAAAAACGATATTACTTTTAACAACATCCATGTTGGCCTCAAAAAGAAATCCCCTCGTCCATTTGAGGGGATTTTATACGTAACTATTGTACTTTTCTAGATTTTCTATTTTTCTTTTTAGTTTTTTCGTTGATAGTTTGCATAATCAATTCAAAAACTTTCTTTGCTTCAAATCTTAGGTCATTTTCATGAACGAAGCGGTAGAAGTTTTCAATATCTGCAGAATTTCTAAAATTCTTAGTATTTTTAATTGCTTCAGCTTGGATTAATTCAGTTGTCATATTAATTTCCTCCACGGAATATTTTACTTTTTAAAAAACAATATTACAATTAATTCTCTTGATTACGCTTCTTTTGCGTCAATCATACCGTAGCTGTGAAGCTTATTATATAAAGTTTTTACTGTAATTCCTAAAACTTTGGCTGTTTTCGTCTTATTACCACTCAAATGCTCTAAAGTTTGGCAAATATGGTGTCTTTCAAGATCATTTAAAGTCATTTCTCTGAAGTTCATTTCAATTTTTTCAGACTCTACAACTTCTACAACTTCTGCTTTTACGCAATCTGCTAAGTGATCTTTTTCAATAATTGAGCTTGGTGAAAGAATAAAAGCTCTTTCCATAATTGATTGTAGCTCTCTTACGTTTCCTGGCCACTTATAGTCTAGTAGTTGCTTAACAACTCCTGGTGACATTGATTTTTGATTTTCAACATTCTTATCTTTATTTAAGAAGAAGTTAGCTAGGACTTCAATATCTTCTCTTCTCTCTCTTAGTGATGGAACTCTTAATCCAACAGTAGCGATTACGAAGTATAAATCTTCTCTGAAAGTACCTTCAGAAACTAAGTCTTTTAATTCTTTACTAGAAGCAGCGATTACTCTTACGTCTGACTTCATTGGAGACTGTGTACCAACTCTAAAGAAGATTCCATCTTTCATAAAACTTACAAGTTTAGATTGAAGTCTAACTGGAAGTTTGTGAATATTATTTACGAAAAGTGTACCACCATCACAAGCTTCTACGATTCCTTTAATTGTTCTTGAGCCTCTTGCAAGATCTAATTCTTCTTTCCCAAAAATCTCAGCCTCTAGTTGCTCTTCAGTTCCCATTGAACAATCAACAGAGATAAAAGCATGATCTCTTCTCTCACTTCTACAGTGAATTCTTCTTGCGATCATTTCCTTACCTGTACCTGATTCCCCGTTTACTAGTACATTTGCATTAGTTACAGCGACTCTATCAACTCTCGAGATAAGTTCTTTCATAATTGGAGACTTGCCAATAATTTCTCTTTCAGAGATTTTATAAGTATCAGCAATTTGAATGCCATTTCTTGATTTTAGTAATTCAATTTCTTTTTCTTTAATTTTCTTAGATAAAGACTCATTTAAGTATTTTGCAGAAAGAAACATTTTCATATTTAAAAGTGGTGCTTTAACTTCATTTAGTATTTCAAGTACACCGTTGATATCTTCTCTTTCAAACTTAACTTCTTCACTATTTCTTCTTAGGTGAATCGTACCGATAATTGCACCATCAACAGATACAGGAACACAAAGTTCAGCAACTGCACTTGATTCAGAGTTAGCAAAAATTGGGTCTCTTCCTACATTATTTGAAAAATATGCTCTTTTTGATTTAACAACATGTCCACAAGCTCCAGAAGTTTTCTCATTTCTTACTGAATCTTCAATTGCTCTACCATTGTGTGCAACAAGTCTTGAGCTATTATCTTCATGGATAAGGTTGATTAGGATATCGTCAGCTTTGATTACTTCTGAGATATAATTTGTAAGCTCACCAAAAAATACAGACTCATTTAAAGTTGAAAGAAGTTTAGACGATAGTTCTTCAATTCTTGTAGCTTTTGTTGTCAGTGAGTTAGTCATTGTCATATCTCCCGTTGATTTTTAATCTTGTTTCGCTATGCGTTAATCTATAATAATAATACACTGCGTCTGTATTTTTTACAAGACTAAAATACTCGGGTGTTCAAAAAAAATACGGCAATTATTGAATAAACAGCTATTTAGACCATCTTGGACTTATACACTTTCCAAAATTTTGGGTTAAAGCACCCAGAATTTTGCCTTCAATGTCCATTATGTATAAATTTTGGACGGCCTCTTTGCGGGAGATAACCCTTTGATTTGTAAAAATAATGAACTGTCCATCTTTTGAATAGTCTGGGTCCTCGTTTGAACCAAAATCCTTAGTAAGCCTTCCCAGAGCTGATCCGTCACTATTTACCTTATAGAGATCAAACCTCTCATCCATCCAAGATGAGAAAACAATCTCTTTTCCATCAGGAGAGAAACGTGGGGTCGCATTGTACTTACCTACATATGAGATCCTTTTAACGCTATTTTCCTCGCTTGTTGGAATCATTGTATAAATCATAGGTTTCCCAGGTCGCCCAGAGAGAAAAGTCATTAGAGAGCCTGTAGCATTGATTGAAGGATCGACATCTGGAGCAAAATTTCGAGTTAAACGAGTAATCGACTTTGTAGCGAGATCCATTTGATAAATTTCCGCATTACCGTGTATCGATAGGGTCAAGTAGATGGAGTTGCCATCTTCAGCAAAAACAGCACCAGAATTTATTCCAGCTCTCTTAGAAATTACTTCACTTTGTCCTGTGCCTAAATCAAGAAGCATTAGGTTGTTATTCTTTGTTCTTCCCTTGTTTCTTTCATCGATAAGGCTGTACAAAACCTTTGTTCCATCAGGAGAAACAGATGGAGATATAACTAATCCTTTATGGAATGTTAGCTGCTTTATATTCGCTCCATCAAAATCCATTACAAATAATTCCTTAATCCCATTAGGCATTTTATTATCAGATACAAAGAAAATACGATCAGTGAATATTGGTGCTTTTCCTACTATCGCTTGATAGGCAATTTTAGAGGCCTCGTGGGCGACTCTTCTCACATCGAGTCTTAAATCAATATTAGAAGTTGCTATTTCTGTTTCTTTATCGATATTAAATACTTTAACCGATAGAATTGGATTTTCAGCTTTTGTAACTGCAAGCTGTATTGCATAGTTCAGTTTGTCTTTTCTTTCAGAAAATGAAAGAGAGCCAAAAGACTGGCCTTTAAAGCTTGTTTTAACAACTTCAAAATAGTTTTGATAAAATCTAAAGTCATTTCTAATAATGTCAGCAATCTTTGCTCCCGACGAATTATAGGCGGAAAGAGTTGCATCTAAAGTAAAAGGTTCTTCGACGCCAATTTTCTCTTTAACAACTTGTGCATCTCCAACCGAAACAATAGTCAAAGAATTTTGAGCGGCTACATTTAAGAAAAGAAAAAATGTTATTAGTAACTTCATTGATACTCCTTATAGAGGAAAGCCAAGTGCAATCTGTCCTGTTGAGATTTGATTTGCAATGACATTTGCAGGTGCGGGAAAATTCCCCACTTTTAAAATCGCGTTAAGCGCTCTTTGATCATAGTCTGTATTGCCACTTGATTTAATAATATTAGTTTTTATCAAAGAACCAGTCTTTGAAATAAAGACTTGAATCTGACAGCTTAAATCTTTATTTGATAAGAATCCCGGTAATGACCAATTTTTTCTTACAAGGTCTGTAATAGAGAGTGCGTACTTATCGAGTTCATCTCCTGAATTCTCCCCTCCACTACCGTAGAGCGCAGAACCTTCACTGATTTTATTTCCAAGAGATAAAATCTTTTTAAGTTTATCCCCATTTATTCCACCAGCTCCTGCTTTTTCACTATCTTTTTTTGCTGCAGGCCTTACCTTTGATTTCGATGTATCGCGGTTACTTAAATCTTTTAACATATCTGCAAATGAAGCTTTCTTCACTTCTTTTTTAAAGACTGTATTCTCATCGCCCCCCTGAGGTTCGACTTTCTCCTTAACAACTGGTTTGATATTGATATCACCAGGCGCTTCATCATACTTCTTTAACTCTTGAATGGTCATTTTTGGCATTGAAACAACATCGACACGAATGGCCTTACCAACAATTCTAATTTTTGATTCATCGACATCTGTACTATTTGAAAATATTGAATTCTTTGAAAAAAAGAAAAACAGCGCAAAGAAGAGTGCATGAACTCCAAAAGAAACAAGGTGATAAGGAATTTTGCGATAGTAAACCACTACTCTTTCTCAATCTCAGTTACAAGTGCAATTTGATTAATACCATTGGCCTTAAGATATGACATTAGTTTCGCAACTTTTCCATAATCTAATTTGTAATCAGCTCTTAGGAAAAGAGTTTGGGATTTTGTTTCTTTCATATCTCTTTGAATGAAAGGGATAATCTCAGACTGGAGTATTTTATCCTTACCAAGGTAATACTCCTCTGCTGTCGTATAACTCAATATGACTTGGCTGGAGTTAATGCTCACAATATTTGATTCTTGCGTTTTTGGGAGAACAAGCTCAATGCCGTTAAACATCAAGGGCGCAGTTATCATGAAGATAACAAGCAGAACTAACATAACATCGACGAGAGGTGTTACGTTAATATCCGAGACCGGTCCATTTCCATTTCCACTACTTCCAAATGCCATAATCTATCCGTGTGTTTTCTTAGCGATTATTCTTTCAAGTTCATTTATAAACTCTTCACCAAAGTAAACCATTGATTCAGATGCTTTTGATTTACGACTTCCAAACTTATTATAAAACCATACTGCTGGAATCGCAGCGACTAGTCCGATGGCTGTTGCAACAAGAGCTTCTGCAATACCTGGGGCAACAGTCTCAAGAGTAGCTCCTCCTTGGGATAAACTGGCAAAGGCATCAATAATTCCCCAAACCGTACCAAAGAGTCCTACGAATGGTGTAATTGAACCAATACTAGCAAGAGTTGTTAATGAGTCCCCTAACTCTTCCTCAACTTTGATTTTCGTGGCATTTAAAGCTCTCTCAATCCCTTGCATACCAAAATCAACAAAGTGTGATCGCAGCTTCAGTAAATCACCATCATTTGCATCTCTTAAACGATTAAATTCTTTAAAACCTGCGCAGAATAATCTTTTATTTGGAGAATCATCATAGCTTTCACTTCGATCAAAGAGTTCAGTCATTGAATTAGCTTTTTGAAAAGCATCGTAGAATTCTTCGTTATTGGCCGAAACCTTCTTAAAGAGAATAGATTTTCTTAAAATAATTCCCCATGACGCAATTGATGCAAATACGAGTAATAAAAGGTCACCCTTTACTACAATACTAGCGTTAAGCATGATTTGTAAGATATCTAGAGTTTGATGATTATTCACAAAGTTCTCCTTCTAATAAAAGAAAAATATATAAAAGTAACTACTGGTAAAACACTAAAAACAATCTCTTTTTTAACTGACAACGCCGGTTTAAAAAAAGCAAATTTACTACCCCATACTGGATCAATACCTAGAATAACAAACAGTGGGCAAAGTACAAGCAGGACATAAATTGAGGAGTTGACATAGGATTTTCCAAACTCATAGAAGTAAATAAAAAACAGCATAATAAGTGAAAAGAATGGTAGTCCTAAATTTTCTCCAAATGGAAAAACGACAATATTATAGAGATAGAGAAAGCTACTCGAAATAATAACTTCCTTCAGACTTAACTCACCTGAATTTCTTCTGTAGATTTTAAATACCATAAGGTCGATAAAAAAAACAAAGAAGATCGAAAGGTAGTGAGTTATTGATGGACCGACAGAGAAGAGAACATTCTCTTGAGCTAACGGTTTAATAAAAAATGACAACAATGCAAAATTCATTATTGAGAAAATTATAATCTCCGGATTTATATTTTTCCTGCCTGACGAATCAAAGGCATCGCCAAAATTCTTTATTCTATCTTCGTAAAAATATCGCCAATATATAATAAATGCTATAACTTTCGACATTAGACAAAGAGTCCAAGCGTAATCAAAAATCCAATTTTCAATAACAATTAATCGATGATCTAGTCGAAAATGGAAGAAAGATATTATTGAAATAATAATCAAATGAATAGCCCAAGCAAGGAAATAGAATCCAACGAGTGGGTAGTAATTATTTATTTTCTGATTTATTTTATTAAGCATTATTTCTTACTTGGATCTATCCAGTTCATTTGAAGCTCAGGAGATGGATATATTTTTGCATAATTCTTAAAGAGCAGATTTCCTTTTGCAAGTTCATCTATCTTTTGAATTAAAGTATAATAGTTTTGCCAGAGCTTCTTATTATTAAGAAGTACAGTATTTACATACTTCGTTACTTGATATTGTTGTTGAAAATTAAAACCTTTTGTATAAACAATTTGATCGATCTCTGTCAGTAAACTAGCAATCTCTTTCTTTGGAACAAGCTGTTGAAAAAAATTTGTATTTCTAAGCTTTGATAGTGTCGTTGCGGAGATCATTGATTCAAAGTGCCCTTGCTTAACTCTTATTAGATCCTCATATAAGAGGGCCGCAATTTGTGTTTTAGACAAGTCCATTGTTTTAATAAATGGAACAGAGATGACAAAGAGATATGAATCTTTCCCCATCGGAAAACCAAAATGAGTAATATTACTGCTATTAAAAAATAATAATTTAAACTTTACTCCATACTCTCCAACATCCTTCAAAAAACCTTCAAAGGCAGGAATCATCCCGTAGTCAGGTCTATTGAAGTCCCACTTTAAAATTGGAGCATTCTTCACAAGCCAATATTGAATCATAATACTCCAAAAATCATCTTCTGATGGAGTATTATACATTGCCTTAAGCTTCTCTTCTTTTTGAATATCGGCTTTTTTCTTTTCTATCTTCTTCTTTTCCACAACCTTTTCAAGACCATCCTTTTTAAGAATACCTTTAATATTGTTAAAATTAACAAAGTCGTTTTGAATTGGTAATTCATCAGCAAAAGTAAGAATCGAAAAGATTAAAATCAGAATTAGCTTCATGGCATCGAGTTCCCTTCCACTAAAAGGTCTTGAAGTTTTGCCCAGTAGTGCATATCAGAGATACCTAAATTAAGCTCTTCAAAGAACTTCCGGTACTTGTCCTGGTAACAATCACTAGGTTTAGCGTCAATCAAATGATTTGAAAAAATATAACCTTCGTAGTTCGCATAAGTAACAAAAGAAAATTGATCTTCTGTTCTTACAACCTTTAAAGGTTGTCCACATTCAAAGGTCGTAATGATTCGTGAAACACGTGAAGCATTTTGATGAATCTGGCCGTAAGGTTTAACAAGGAACATCGTTCGAGGAGCAGCAAATGCTGAGGTAGATAAATAGATAAATGTAAAGATTGCAAATACCTTCTTCATTATGTCCTATACCTTCCATCTAAACTGAATTGTTTCCCACTCATGACACTGAGGACAGCGCCAAAAAATATCGTCTGAGTTAAACCCGCACTCTTTACAGTAATGCTTAGTTAAAGTCTGATGCATATTATTTAGCATCTCTTTTACTTGAACAACGGCTTCATCGTTCTTTTTAAGGTCTATTAAGATTTTTATAAATTCAGACTTTAAAACTTCAGATTGTGCCTTATGATTTTGAATCCAGTTGTGAAGAACATTGTATGCCTCCTCCACTCTGTTAATTCTTTTATATAATCTTACTTTTGTCAGGATAACTGATTCTGAAGCAGTAAGGTCCGCATCGTTAAGCCCTAAGAAATAATCCGTTAAAATTTGCAGTCTTTGAAAATATTTTTCTTTTATTGACTCTTCACCTTTAAAGCCTTCTTCCAAGGATTCAAAAGCAAACGAAGCATACATCGGTTGCTCTTTTAAGAGTTCTAAGAGATAGAATTTTGCTTCATCGATATTCCCCTCATGTAGGAGAACTCTTAGTTTTAATATTTTTGCCGAAACACTTGGAGCAAAACGAAATGCATCCTCAAGATCTTCTTCACATTTACCAATTGCACCCAATTCAAAATTCCACTTAGCTTTTTGAACTAAGATATGTGAAATCGTTTCAGACTGATTTTCATGCCCTACTTTAGATAGCATTATTCTATAATTATAGGCCTGATCCCAATCACCAGTATCTTCATAGATACGACATAGGGCCTGAATTACTTGGTACTGATCACGATTTATTTTTAAGACGTCTTTATAAGTTTCAATCGCCTTATCAATAAATCCACCTCGATCGAAATCGACAGCAAGTTCAGTAAGGGCCCTTAAACGGTGAGCCTCAGAAATACTCTCTCTTGCAATAAGACTACGATGAATTGAAATGGCTTTATCAATTTCACCATTTGATCTAAATAGACCACCAAGAGCGAAATAAGTATCAATTGTTTCTCGATTAATATCAACTGCGCTTAAAAATTCTTTAATCGCGAGATCTCTATTTCCAGAGATTAAGTATTGAGTTGCATTTAAGAAAACTTTAGACTGCGCCTCATAGATAGAGTTACGGTATCTCTTTGAAAGCTTCGCTCCCGTATCCTTTTCGATAAGGTAATGGTAAACAAGAACAATCGTAAAGCCGATTGCAACAACAGAAAGTAAATTATTTTGTAACCAGTTTAAATAAAATTCCATATTTATTTATACATCATCAATGGAGTATTAGAGTTTTTAACCATTTCTCTAACATACGTTGATGCCTCTTCGAGGTCCCCGACCATATCTAAGAAACTAAATTTCTTTTTCTTTTTGATATAGTTTAAATTCATCTCACCTTTTAATTTTAATTCTTTGTGAATATTTCTAGCACATGCCCAAAGTCCACTAAGTTCATCGACAAGACCTACGTTGAAAGCATCTTCACCCGAAAACACTTGTCCTTGAGCAAGATCAATAATATTTCCCTTAATTTTATCTTTTCTTGTTTTCTCGATATCTCTAATGAACTGCTTATGAACACCTGCTGTCATCGTTGTCATCAGCTTGAATTCTTCTTCAGTAAGAGATCTCGATGGCTGTCCTATGTCTTTATATTTTCCGGCCTTAATTGTCTGAGGATTTACTCGTGCAAATTCATAAAGCTTTGATAAATCCATAAACTGCATGATCACCCCGATCGAACCAGTTATTGTTCCAGGTAATGCACAAATCTTTCTCGTAGCCGCTCCAAGGTAGTAACCACCACTTGCGGCAACAGATGAAAAGCTTGCATAAACTGGCTTTCCTTCTTTTCCCTTACTCGTTGTGTATGAATCATCAATTCTTCTTATTTCGTCATAAACTTCTTGTGTAGGAGCAACTGCACCTCCTGGAGAATTCACTCTCATCACAATAGCTTTAACTGATTTATCTTCTTCTGCTTTTTGAATGAGTTCGACAAGGTCTTTAGAATCAAAAATAACTCCATTAACTTCAATCACTCCAATTGAATCAGAACTCTTTGATGAGAGATTAAAACCTCCCCCATCGCCGTCGACATTTTTGAATACTTTAACTGTATAAACCGAAAAGATAACAAGAACGACAAAAAATACTGCCACTAGACTCATTAAACCAATAACTGCTTTGCTTTTTTGCTTTTGTGCGGCCAAAACTCACTCCCTGAGTAATAATCGATAATTTATTAATATCAATAAGATACAATGACAATTTTCTCAAATTTAAAGCCATTCGTAAACTTTATGATAGATTATACCGCATAAACTAAACTCTTTCTTTAATATTCCGATAAAATAAGAGAAGAACTTGGAGTATTTTATGAAAAAAATGATATTGTTGACTTTTCTAATCGGACTTACAGTTTCTGCTGAGACTTATGAAGCTCCAGCAATGGAAAAAGTTGAGTGGAAAAAACCGAAAGTAAAAGTCTATAAAGACAATACATGGGCCACCGAATATGACTTCAAAGACAAGAAAGCCCCTACGGACGCTGAAGACTATGATGTAAATTCACCGGAACGTAAACCTTCATCAGGTGAAGAAGAGTCAAAGCCAAAATTTTGGGATTTTAAATCTGTGAAGTAATATTCTCTTCATTCCAAAGATTTAATTTTTTATCCATCTCACTTTTTAACTGACCACAGGCCGCAAGAATATCGGCTCCTTTAGTGGTTCTTATCGTACAAGTAATTCCACCCTTCTCTAACTGATCTTTAAACCAATTAATTCGAGTAACAGATGGTCTCTTAAAGCTAGATTCTGGATATTCATTAAATGGAATGAGATTAACTTTTGAAACTTTCTTAGGCAGTAGATCAATCAGCGCTTCGATGTCTTCAGCACGATCATTATACTTATCAATTAGTAAGTATTCATATGTAATATAACGATGAGCCTTAAGTGGTATCTTCTTAATAGCATCAAGTAGTCTCGTTAAATCATAGGCCTTATTAATAGGCATTAACTCACTTCTAATTTTATTATGAGCAGCATGAAGAGAAATTGCGATATTAATTGGAGGAAAATCATCAAGCTTCTCGATTTGAGGAACAAGCCCTGAAGTCGATAGAGTGACTCTTCTCTGTCCAAGCCCTAGTCCTTTTGGTTCAAGAAAAACTTTTGTAGCATTCTTCACATGCTCAAAATTATGCAGAGGCTCACCTTGTCCCATATAAACGATATTAGAGAGTCTCTCATCTTCTGAAACATTTTCTTTAAGCCACTTTGTAACAGCAAGAAACTGTCCAACAATCTCCCCTGCTTCAAGGTGCCTCGTTAGTCCCATTGTTCCCGTGTGGCAAAATGTACAACCAATCGCACACCCAACTTGCGAAGAAATACAAAGAGTCTTTCTATTATTTCTTGCAGGTATCATTACAGTTTCAACAGACTTTGAATCTCTCATCCCAACAAGAAATTTCCTTGTTCCATCTTTTGAGTGCCCATTCCAAATAACTTTTGGAAGCTCAAATGAAAATCGTGAAGACAGGAATACTTTAAGTTCTTTAGAAATATTGCTCCATCCTTCGACATCAAAGACCAGCTTTTCGTAGACCCAACTAAAAATTTGATCAGCATTAAAGGCCTTGTGACCATTCTCTTTTAATAACTCTTTTAATGAGTCTAAGGGAATTCCGTAGAAAGATGGTTGGTCAAATATTGCTTTCAAGTAACATGCTCCAAATAAGATAGTGATTAAGCAATTAGTAGACCACAAAATTAACAAATGCAATGACTTAGGTAATTGTTATACGAAAGTGACACTATTTTAGTATTGAATTTCACGGACTTATCTGTCATCCTTTTAAAAGAACAATAAAACAAAGGATTTGTTTATGCTAAAAGGCTTAGTAGGAGCTCTTGCGACCGTTTGTTTATTCAGCACAGCCGCTAATGCAAAATTATTGAAATTTCACAAAATACCATCCGATACCAATGTTCTCAGAACAATAAAAACAGGTAACCCTTCTCAGGAAGCAATGGGTAACCGCTTCAACATCCTCGTCTGGAATATGTACAAAGGTAGTAATGAAAGCTGGGAAGACGATTTTAAAACACTAAGTAGTGATGCAAACATTATCATTTCTCAAGAGATGTATCTCGACAATAAGATGTTCAATGTTTTTAAAACTCATGGGGACTTCTACTATAACATGGCTACATCATTCTTCTACAAGGGCGAAACGAGAACAGGAGTTGCAACAATCTCAGATCATCAGGCTTCATCAGTCGATTATCTTCGCTCCCATTACAAAGAACCAATTATTAGAACTCCAAAAGTAGTTATGATCTCCACACATCCTTTAGCTAACGGAGAAGAGCTTCTCATTGCAAATATTCATGCTATTAATTTTGTCTCAGCAAAAAAATTAAAGCATCAACTCAAGGAAGTTCTACAAAAAATTAAACAACACAATGGTCCAGCGATCTTCGCAGGAGACTTCAATGTCTGGACAAAGAAGAAAACGAAGATGCTAAGAGAGCTTATGAATGAGGCTCAATTAATTGAAGTAAAATATGAAAAAGATCAAGATGATCGTATGACGATTCTTGGAAAGGTTCTCGATTATATTTTCTATAAGAATCTTACTCTCGTAAAGTCTGAAGTTCTTGGTGAGATTCAAGGAGCTGATCACAAGCCGCTAACGGCAACGTTTCAAACCTTAT
>Ga0100385_1004245_pt1 | contig 12390 bp, 6 predicted proteins | sample CryGeymeta201509_FD_81543 | JGI IMG/M metagenome (GOLD analysis project Ga0100385, IMG submission 81543) | Groundwater microbial communities from Crystal Geyser aquifers in Utah, USA - Crystal Geyser metaG 2015-09 | ecosystem: Environmental > Aquatic > Deep subsurface > Groundwater | place: USA... | reverse complement strand
TGCCCTTCTGATATTCGGCACCCTCCTTCATCAGCTCTACATTGTCGAGAGCCATCTGTGTCGACTCCGCTTGGGATGCCAGCACGGCATTATTGGCCCCATATCCATACAGCGTCTTGAGCTGGTTCTGGAGCAAGGCGGCGCGTCGAAGGTGAATCCGTGCCTCCTCCTTCTTTCCCTCCTTGTTGGCGTCGTATGCCTTTCGCTTTGCCGCTTTCATATCGGTCTCAATTTTTTTGGCCCGTTGGGCCTGCGTGCGTTCGGTGTGTGCCATCTTGGTGCGAAATTGGTCTCCGCGATCAGGCCGCTGCGCACCCCTACTACCACTGGTCCGATTAGATGAGGGGACTCCAAACAGGCGTCCAAACAATTCCATGCTCTGGTTGTCCTTCTATTGATGCGTATTGCGTGGCGCTGGGTTGCGGGGCCTTGTTGTTGTTGGTGGTGATGGACCGTGATGGGACCGTTGAGTGACGTGATCGTCGGCACCGCGAATGCTACATTCTCATAGCAGCGTTAAAGTAAATAGCAGGATGCTTTTTTCATGTGCGTTCTTTGGTTTTTTGTATGATCATCTCGTGAATTCGTGGATGCGTGGGCGTGGGAGTGGCGATTCGTTATTGGACTTTTGGCTTACATCATTCTTCTTTCTTGTGTGATAAGCACAACCTTCTCATCATGAAGAGAAGTCACGACTCCGTTTTTGGCAGTCCGTTGCGTCACGGATTAGACGCGCTACCGAAGGAGCTATGGAACGCGGAGATTTTACAGTGGCTACAACATGCTGATCCGGTGAGTTTGGCCCAGTTTCGTGCCGTATCGCGTCGTGCCGCCCAGTGGATTCCAATGTCCCGGTTGTATTTGACGGCCGTACAAGAAGATGGATGGGCACTTCAACGCGTTCCGGAAGCTCTGAAGACAGAAGCCGTTTGCCTGGCCGCTGTGCAACAAGATGGACAAGCCCTTCAATTTGTTCCGAAAGCTCTGAAGGCAGAAGCCGTTTGCCTGGCCGCCGTCCAACAATATGGATGGGCACTTCAATTCGTTCCGAAAGCTCTGATGAAAGAAGCCGTTTGCCTGGCCGCCGTGCAACAAGATGGGACCGCCCTTCAATTTGTTCCGAAAGCTCTGAAGACAGATGCCGTTTGCCTGGCCGCCGTACAAAAAAATGGGAGGGCCCTTCGATTCGTTCCGGAAGATATGAAGACACATGCCGTTTGCCTGGCCACCGTACAAGAAAATGGATGGGCACTTCAATTCGTTCCGAAAGATATGACAGAAGCCGTTTGCCTGGCCGCCGTGCAACAAGATGGGAGCGCCCTTCGATTTGTTCCGGAAGCTCTGAAGACAGAAGCCGTTTGCCTGGCCGCCGTACAAGAACATTGGAAAGCCCTTCAATTCGTTCCGGAAGCCCGAAGACAAAAAATAGTCCGCCTAGTCAACGTACTATAGAATAAAAAAGTTTCGATGAGACTTGGCCTCTACCCGACTTATTATGGATGGGGGGGGGGTAGAGGTGGGGCTTAAGTCAGAAGTTATGCATGTATGCAGATATTTACGCTCAAGCACATCATCGAAGTGGGTATTCTACAGGTCAATCATAATCGTTCATAGAGGGCAAGGTGGACACACTTCCAAAAAACTTTTTGGGTGCCCACTTGCTTGTTGTTTATTTTTCTCTGCTGGCATCACACACAAATGTCCCCCCCCCACATCATGTACTCGACGCAATGTTGTTCAATAATCTTGCCTCACACACATACACACGCACATACACATACACACGCACATACACATACACATACACATACACATACACATACATACACACATACCCCCCCCACCATGTACATTACACAGACCCACCACACATAACCACATCCTAGCTGAACACCTATCATCTGGCCGTCAGGTTGCACCGTTTTTATCTCTAACGACTCATTTCTTTACTCGCTAAAAGTTGAACATCATCCTACATCATCTCTCGACGCCTCCTCCCCCCGCCTTCTCCCTCGTTCACTCACCCATCCATACTTTCTTTCTCGACGAGGAGGTGCTGACTTGGGTAGAAATTATCATCATTTTGCGGCTATAAAAAAAAGAAGGAGAACAATTAATGTTAAGACATCCTACATTTTCGCCCGTCAGCACGATGACAATGCTATCGCCTTTTCTGACCACCAATACCGCTGGCAACACAGGATTATCCGCAGTCGAGGTAGGGCCGAACCTATCTAGAGCAAGCCAGCGTCCAAGCTCGCCACCTTGCAGCAGTGAGTGTTCTCTATTTCCCAGGTCCGGACGATTGCTTTCTGCTAAAAACAATATTTCCCACAATCTGCATCATCCCCACCACCATCACCATCGTCATAATAACAACAGCAGCAACATCAACATCAACAGCAACATCAACATCAGTATCACGCCGATTGGTACCAGCAACCAAAATAGCAATAACGGCCCGCACCTAGAACCCCAGTGTGATGTGCTCAAGAACTTTATGACATGCCGGGAGTCTGTGCAGATTGCCAAAAAGTGTCTTGACCGCCTCAAGGATGACTTTTGCGAGTCCCGTCACGCCTTTCGAGAGTGCGAGCACGCTCTCGAAACAATTACTCTCCAGGCCACGGCGTTCCAGCAGTATGGAGAAGGATCGGCGAATGTCGATTCACCTGCTTCGGTGAATCGACAGCAATTTTACCAGCACAAATTTCATGCCTTGCGGGACCATCTCACGCTCCTCGAGGGTCGAATTGATTCGGCCGATAAACGCTACCAATATGCACAGGTACGATTAAAGGAACTCACCGGCGAGACTGCGGCCTTTCTAGGCGTACGCAACGAAGAGGCACTCAACACCCTGATCACCATTATCGAGGCCCCACTACGCTCCGCCATGGATGCCCAGACAGAAGCGGTCACCTGTCCGCTATGCATCGACCGACCTTACACACACGTACTCTGCTGCTGCGGCAAGCCCGTCTGCAGCAGTTGTCTGGAACGCTTGCGGCAACACGTATGCCCCTATTGTCGGCAGGAAAACCCAACCGTCCGCGAAATCCGTCTCTAGTAATTATCCACAGCAGAAGAGCCCTACTTGCCTTGCATCATATCTCCTTACAATCCACGCCGAGTCATCCATATCCTTCCATGAAATGAAGAGATTAGACAGGAAGACAAACCCACACACACACACACACACACACACATACATACATACATACACACAGAGATAGGCACAAAATAGATTGCGAGAGAAAGAAGCTTAATAACAATGTAGTGTCTAGACCAAACGTGTTTTTTGTGGGAATACTAGTAAATATATCTATAGAGGATTACCAAATGTCCATGTGGTGGTGGTGGGGAATGGACACCATACAGTCTCTGCCTATTTTAGAAAAGCCCTCGTCGATCTGGGAATCGATCATAAATCAATCAATCCGTATGGCGAGGACGTTTCTTGTCATGCAATAATGCAGCATCATCATCATCATCATCATCATCATCAGCATCAGCATCCTCATCAGCATCCTCATCATCATGACCATCATTTTGCTCGTTATCGCGTGGACGCTTGCGAGATGTTGTGGCGGGCGAAGGTGCTTCTCTGCTCTGGCTCTCGGCCAGTGTGCGCATGAGACTGCTGCAGTCGTCGTGATGTGAAAACTGGGCCTCCAGATCATGCATGGAGAGATTGAGGCAGTGCATGTGAACGTGCAGGCTGTGGTGGATACGCATCTCAGACGCCTCCAGTACGAGGCTGGCCCTTCGCTGCCAGAGGGGGGCATAAACATTGATGCGCTGCTTGGCCAAGTCCATGAAGCCCTCGCAGACCGTGTAGAAGAGACGAAGTTTGTCCATGGTGTGGTAGAGCTTCCAATAGGCCTCGCGGCCCCGTGATAACTCCTGTTGCACCATGATTGGTGTCCCGTTCGTCTCCAGGGCAGTGAGGTTTTGTTTGATGGACTGGTGCTTCAATACAAGGCGCTGCGCATCATCAAAGTCCATCGTCCGTCCGTCCTGCATGATTGCTCTCTCAAACCGCCTAGTCTCCGCATCTATCCTGTCCACGTCAGTGTGGAGCGACTCAAAAGAAGACGGGATGCCATAAAGACGTTCCAGGTCCACCGCCTGATCCTGCACCGTCTCCACCGCGTCCATCACTTCCTCACCGAGTCGCTCAAAGAGACGCGGTGCGTTGAGCAGCACAAAGTCCTCATCATCATCATCATTCGTCTGATCAAACTCCAAGAGATCAGCGTATGCTGGATCGGCACGGAGTGTCGCGGTGACCTCGGGGACAGCCATGTGGAGCGGCTTGGGCTTGCGGAGAGGGGCCACATGCTGCGGACGAATGCCCAGGTGCACACTGTGAGGTGCCATGAGATATTGGCGGGGAGCCTTGCCTCCGATCGTCCTCCTCAGTGCATCTGAATTCGGACGGGACACAGAATTCGGAAAAGTCGCAAAGGCAGACGCAGGCGTGTCTGGATCATCTCGCGAGGGATCATCGTCACCATCATTGTCATCATCATCATTATCATCAGAGCATGATGCAGATGCTGATGGTGTTGTGGGCAGCATTTGGGCGTACATGCCGGAATAGCTTTTCATACCCTTGCCTCCGTAGCTGCGGCGGGCGCTAGCCAAATGCTCTTCCTCTTGGACGCGCGTCATACTGGTCGACGCACTCATGCTGTGTGAGAAAGACGAGAGGATCGCAAATGTTCTCACCCGACTTTGCAAGAGAAGGAATGGCTGACCCGAGTGGGGTTAATAAAAGGAAGGATCGGGTGGGGGTGAGGGGAGGCGCAGGGGGGGGAGGGATAACAGACAAAAAGAAGCATGGTGATGGTCAATTGTGTCTTTATTTTTGGTTGTTTTTTTTCTAGAATAACGCTCGAATAACAGGAGGAAGGAGGATTAGCAGTGGGGGGGGGGTGGAACAAGAGACAAAGGGTTAATCAACATGGGTGAAAAATCGATTTTGTGTTCACTGCTCCTCCTGATTGGTTGTGCTTGACTTGGCCCCGCAGCTGTGGCGATCATTACAGCTCATGCAAACGTACGCGCCGCGGTGAGGTGGATAGATGGGGACATTGTCGGCATTGTAGAGCTGTCGCTGGTGGTGCGTCTCGTTCCAACAACCCGGACATGAAGGCGAGCCCTCACGTCTCTTCTGCTTGGTCCTCTTGTGACAATGGTTACACGTGCGACGTGGGATACGCATGGTGCCAGCCACGGAAGGACCACAGAAGATGCAATGATACTTGGGTCCAGGCCCAGGTGGAGCAGGAGCAGGAGCAGGAGCAGGAGCAGGAGCAGGAGCAGGAGCAGGAGCAGGAACAGGAACAGGATCAGGAGCAGGAGCAGGAGCAGGAACGATCACAAATGGAGGAGGAATGACCAGTGCAGGAGGAGGTGTAGCAGGCACAAATACAGGCACAATGAGAGAGGCCGTCTTTGTGGAATCCAGCATCGACCAGAGCGAGCATTCATCTCCAGCCAGCAGAAACCTTGTCTCTTCTTGCTCTCCTCCTCTTCCTCCTCCTCCTACTTCTTCTTCTTCTTCTTCTTCTTGTATAGAAAGCCATGCTACACGCTGCACAGGCGATACGATGCTTGCCATTTGAAAAAGACGTCTTACCTGCAGATAACGATCAGTGAGGCCTGTAACGTGATCCAAGGTATTGGAACCACGGCTCTCAAAAAACTCGTTGCGCAGATAATGAAGCGCCTTCAGAGTTGCCATGACCGCCTCATTGGGACACTGCTCCACAATGGCAGGCAGGAGATCCTTCTTCTCAGTATGCGCGACACGTGCAGCATCGGAGGCTGAGGGAGTTGTCGAGACGACCTGTAGCTGTTGTTCTTGTTGCAGAGGAAATGCCGTTTGAGACAGTCGAGCCTGCTTGTGAATGGCATCATGCTCATGAGAGGGCAAGCTGTGCTTGCGCTTCCGGGTTGTGTGTTTCTTGATACCATCATCGTTGCTCTTGCTTTTCTTGTTCCTCTTCCTCTTCCGCTTCATCTTCTGCTGCTGCTGCTCATGCTGGGAGGAAGAGGGCAAGGAAGTCTTCGTGTTTGCAGCGCTTGTGGACTTGACACTAGCACTGCTACTACTGCCGCCATCGCCATTGTAGGCAGAAGATTCGTCGAAATGAAGGCCGCAGAGAATCGTAGTGGCCTCATCGTCCAAGAGTGCCTCACGGTCCGATGTTGTACGGTACTTTTTGCGGAAAGCCATCATCTCATGACAGACAAAATAGGGCACGGCATCGCCTTGCGGTTGGTGCTCTTCTTTCTGCGAAAAAGAGGAGGAGGAGGAGGAGACAGAGGGTACCTCCAGCCCAAGAATGCAGGCACGCAGGGTGCCAGGCTGGAGGAGACCGCCGTTGGCCATGACCCTGCCACGCTGCATCATTAGATCCTTGGCATTTGGGAGCAGGTAAGCCGGCAGCGTGTAGCGGTCCTTGCGAGCAATCCAACACTGCTTGTAGGCCATGCTCGAGTATGGAACACGGTAGCCATGTTGGTAGGCGTGGCGCTGTGCTGCCATTAGGGTCGGGTGGCACTCTGGGCGCGGACGGTAGTGCACAAGAAGGCCCATGTTCCAACCCAAGCGGGCCGCATTGGGGCCAGTCGGAAAGTCAAAACCCTGCATGCAGAGCGCATTCCAGATGATGAGGCTGCCACGGCGCACTGGCATGGACACACCATGCGTATTCATGGTCTCGTAGACATTAGGATTCACATACGCTTCGCCCGAGCGCTTGAATCGGAGCAACGAGGAGCTGCTTCCGTGACCCTCTTCATCCTCATCCCCATCCTCCTGCTTCTTCTTCTTCTTGTTCTTCTTCTTTTTCTTCCCCTCATGTGTCCTTGTTGCAGCATCGTCACCAGTGTCAGTAGTAGCAACACGAAGCATATCGTGGGCCACGAGATGCTGGCCGACGCAGACACGGACGCACGAGGACTCGGTGATGGCCACGAACCCGAGGTAGGCATTACGTTTGCCGTCCTGCGTCCGCTCACGTACGTCAGGCTGCCAGTGCACATCGAGATCGTTCATGTAGAGGCTGTTTGATGTGGATTCAGACGTGCAGTCATTGCGGCCGTAGACCAGTATGGGAGAGTCCACCACAGTCAGCATGTCCTCGCGTCCATGAAGGCGACAGAAGCTTGGGTTGGCCAGCTCGCGCAGCTGCCACATGCTTTCGGCCTGTGCAAGCGGATCAATGATGCCCTCACGTCCCTGCCAGTGTTTGTAGAAATCAAACGAGGCCGGAAGATCGCGACGTGCCCACTCTGGTATGGCACCCTCGACCTTGGGCAAGCAGAAGCCGCCCAGCTTGCCCTGGTGACTCTGCCAGGGATAGAAGACGGCGTTCTTGCCCTCCTCGCCGAGTTGTTGAATCGCTTCCTTCTTGACGTCGGAGGCATGCTTCTCGCGGAGACGACGCGACGACATGCATCGGGACTTGGGATCATCATCGAGGGCCGTCGAGAGTTGCACAATGCAGCGGATGTCCTCCTCGGCGGCACGGAGCTGCTGATCGCGAGTGCTGCACCAGGTGTCATCAGGCGTGACCACGACCACTCCAAAGGTGTTGAGGAACTGCCGTGCCGCGCCGTGCTCGTCCTCGAGGTCCTGGGAGCTGAACTCACGCACAAACCCTTCCTCATCCAACGCCTCTGAGGCGAACTGAGTCGCCGTACGGTGCATCACGTCTGCCCAGTTGGATGAGAATAGGCTAGGCTCCAAAAGAGATGAGATCTTTTCTGGGGCCATCGCAGCAGCTCCTGCTGTGGGCGGGGCTGGTGCATGTGTGTGTACGTGTGCGGGCACGGCTGACACGAAATTGCCGGAAAGTAGCTCATTGCTGGTTGGGACGGGTTTTGCTATCTCAGCCAGAGTCTCTAGCATAGGATAGGAAGCTTCCTCGTCCTTCATTGATGAGAGAGATAAAAACGAAGGAAGCAAGATGAATTTGAGAGAGAGAGGATGGGAGTGGAAGATAATGGGGGAAGGGTGGTACAAGTAACATGAAATGCTCGGTGGGCAAAGCATGGGAATTGGTTGTTGTTGTTGTTGTTGTTGTTGTTGTTGTTGTTGGAGTTGTTGTGGCCAATGGTTTCTTCAGCAGCTCGTCACCATCAATGCTGGACCAATCGTCGAAATTATCATTAAGGAAGGAAGAGTAAAGGCTCATATGGGGGGGTTCTGGCGGGGGGAGGACAAACAAAGGACGCGTGTGAAGGAGGACAGGGGCGAGGAATGGGTTAGAACGTGCGCGTCTTGGGCGCGCCCGTCTGTGATTTTACTAAGGGTAAATATATGACATAAGGATGGAGAAGTCATCGTGGTGGTGCAAGTAAAAATAATGGAAATGTACTAAAAATCACTTGCTCGGTTCAACGAGAGAAGGAATGAATGGATGGACGAGAGTCAGCGATGAGACATAGACACCACCCGAGTTTGATTTCTCTTTCTTTCACATAGGATGCAATTAAAATACAAATTTAGTAATTAAAAATAAAAATCTGAAAAGTTAATTGTAGAACGTAAAATTAAGAAAAAAATAATTCACCATACACGATTAAGATAGTAATAGTGACATAAAATATGTTTATTAAATCGTAATTGAGAAACAAAGGATGTTATTACGGAATAATTTATCCTATATTTCCAGTGTCGTGATGGGTTCTGAGATGTGCTGAAAGTTCAGATGACAGAATACGACGTGCCACTATAAAAGAGTGAGTGGGCGTGATTATCTTCAATACGACCGATATTCGCGAACTGACGCTAAATGTTGACGGATAGAAAAACTCGAATATTGGCTCTAATATGTCGTCGTCGTTCTTATACTGCTGCATTTCGGCATTTTCCGCAACCACTTTAGTGATCTCATCCAGGACACGTACAAGTTCAGATATAAATACCATCGGACTTCCTTGAGGCAAGAGGGACAATGCAATCAGATGCTTAGGTGAGGCACGGGATGCCTCTGATGATAAGAAAATAGGAACCCAATCTTCTTCGTCCGACTTCATTAACGCGTTGATCTTCGTGTCACTCCTTTTTTAAAAGAGCAAGAATGATCTGAATAAAATTCATTATAATAACAACACAAGAGAGAAAGAGAGAAAGGATTAGATATGCCGCAATGGTGGATATAAATAGTAGTAGGCATAGCAGACAGTCCAGGCCACCCAGACGCCAATCAAAACGTCAATCGTGTAGTGAAAGCGTGATGCGATGATCATGTAGAGAGAGAAAGCATAGGCGAAAAGCATGAAAAAAGTGAGCAGGCGACGCACGGTTGGCCGAATACCGGCAAACGGGTCAGTCATCACTACCCAGTAGAACCAGAAGAAAAGGTCAACTGTCAGGTTGGCCGCGTGGCCCGAGAAGAAGGCATCCGTGCACGTCGCATAGTGTCCGCTCAACACAAGCAATGGACGCAAATGGAGAGACCAGCTCTTGACCAGCGGCGAGAGGTGTGCAGGCTGCATGCAGTCCGCAAGCGATGGTGGTAGCAAAGTAAGGTGCAGGGTGCAGGCACGCAAAAGAAAGTTCGTGGCACTAATCCAGAGTGCCTGTCGAAACAGGTCGTTGAACCAACGTCCTGTGCGCAAGTAGAGCACGCAAATCATCACGATCGTAAAAAGAGGTGCCGTCAGTCCTATAATAGGGTGATAAGGGAGACGTGGCAGCCACTCAAAGCCCAAATCCATGAGGGGAGGTGGAATCACGCCACTATTGGCCTCCACGAGAGCAAACCAGCGTGCATCGACCAGCACCTGCACAAGAACATTGGCATACAAACACAGCAATAGGTAGCCGAGCGTTGTTAACCAGTCACGTAGACGCGTCGCATGTGGCACCGGTACTGGAGGTGGCAAAAGCATTGTGCCCACCGTTTGATGATCGTGGCGTTCCGGTAATACGTCATGTCGGTGCTGGTGTTGTTCTTCGTGTGCATGTTCGTCTCCATCAATAGTACTACCAATACCATAAACATCACTCATGCCGCCGCCAGCACGCGGGATAAGCCTGGCACGATGCTGTGTCCGAAGTAGGTCAGAGGGAGCAAGGGCCTTTGTTTGCATTTGCATGAATGGTATTTATAATAAAAAAAAGATGGGGATAAAAACAAGAATCGAAAGAGAGAGCGGGGGGAGGAGGGAGTGGATATGTTATGGAGAACAAAGAGAGAAAGAAAGAGATGAATTGAGAAGAAAATAACACACAATACACACACAAATATGGGTGGGTAGTAGAGCAGTGGGAAGCATGAAGGAGGACATCTATTAACTATACATGAATTTCTCAATCGTCAAAAAGCGAATCCAATTCACCCCTTATATTCATACTGCTCAATGCGTCGCGCACCAACATGTCGATATCGTCCTCGTCTCCGTGTCTCCGGGGTGCTTCTACCCCAGGGAGACCACGAATACTCGGTCCGGCCTTGTGGAGCGCACTGGCCACGTCCATGCTACTGTTTTTGCGAGCTCGTTTGGCGGCGATGGGGCCTACGTCCATGTCGTAGCGCGGATACAGCACGCACGCATGCGCCTCGATCCACAGCCCAGGATCGAGTACATGAGCGAGTCCTCTCGCCGTACGACGGCCGTATTCGTTGCTAGGAAGACTAGCTAGGGAGCGATCCATCTTGAAGCCAAGTTCTTTGAGGCGTGCATAATAGCGGTGGTAGCAGCCAGGGCTAAAGCAACGCTGGTAGAAGACACCGGTCTCGAGCCACAGCACGTAGAATACATGGTTGCTTGTGTGCATATCGCACTTGATTTCACACATCTTGTTGGTCGAGGCAAAAGTCAGACATCCGAGTTCGGGCGACCAATGTAGGAAACGTAGCACAGGGTAGCCTAATACCCGACTGCTAATGTTTGCCTCGAGACGGGGCAAGAGGTCCTTGAGTTTGAGTGCTACTGCCTCTTCGTGTTCGGCTGTGATGGTTAGCGGGTCTCCCATCGGCCATTCAAGATGCTTATTGTGAGTGGGGTAATCTTCAACCCCAGTTGCCTCCCGCATTCGCTTGTGTGCAGGAGGAACAATTGCCTTCTTCGTTTCATCGTTTCTGTCCTCTGGTCTTATATCTCTACTCTTGGCACCAATCGCGTTTTCTGTGGGGTTTCCTCCTCCGGTGTTGTCGTCAATATCCATGCGGTCCTCCGCGTCGTCATCATCATGAGTATGACCATTATGGCCGTTTGCGAGGTGATGGGAGACAGCGGGAGCTAAACGACTGGGACCGCTCAGCGAGTTGCTTGAGTGACGGATTGCGATGCCGTGCAGGCTGTTCTCAGATGAACCGGTGCCATCACTGCGACCAAGGGCATCGACTCGTGAGGACACATACTGGCAGTGCAGCAGCAGAGCAACGGTGGCAGCAGCAGGTTGGTATCCAACGAGAGAGCGATAAAAATAGGATTCCTTGTCCGAATCAGCAAGCGAAAGAGGACAGAGCAAGACGCCATCAAAGGGTATAAGAGGACGGTCTGGTTCACCCATTTTGTGCGATCCAAGGATGCGCATTTCGTGTGCTTTGCTGGCGTGGTAGACGCTGCGATCGATAATCGCGCCCCACTGCTGGTCGGCGTCAGTCGCCCATTGCTTTGGTAGCACAGTGGCCTGAGACTCATCCTCGTGGGCGCGGTCGACAAGCCAGTCGATAAAGCGAGCAAGGGACGCGTTATCTGCAAACATGGAGTGGCCAGCAAAGTTGAAGACGAGATGCACGGAGAAGCGTTTCTTCGCCACGCTGCTCGCATCCAGCCAAATGACGTCCAGCATGGGCAAGCCCTTCTTTTTGCTCTCTACAAGCAGGGCGGGCCAACATGCGGCTAGCTTTTGGGCGACCCAGCCGACAAACGCTTGTACGCGCTGGTGACATGCGCGAATACCCTCTGGCCCACCCTCAACCTGCTTGGCATCCACGTCAAAGTAGAGTTTGCAAGGTTGGCCCTGGCGGATGGACTCATTGTAGGTACGCTGGGTGTTTGACATCTTCTCGTAGCGACGCCAAAAGGACGGCCAAGGCTCGGCGTAGAACTCACGTGCACCGCTCTTCTTGATCTGCTTGGATTGAACCGGCCAGGGCCCGCCAAAGGCCGTCTGATGACCGGGCATTGTCTCATAACGCGCTTGGGCGCTCGCAAGAATCGCCTTCTTGGTGCGCTCATACAAGTATTTCATGCCACTGGACGCGTGCAAGTGACTACCAAATGAGCGCTCCCACACATCGACACGAAATTTTGCAGCCATATCCATATGATCATTCTTCTCGGTCTTTTTTGAATGCATCATCACCACCAAATAACAAGAATGACAGTAAAACGGAGGCAACACAGAGAGAAAAG
>Ga0100385_1004242_pt1 | contig 12396 bp, 8 predicted proteins | sample CryGeymeta201509_FD_81543 | JGI IMG/M metagenome (GOLD analysis project Ga0100385, IMG submission 81543) | Groundwater microbial communities from Crystal Geyser aquifers in Utah, USA - Crystal Geyser metaG 2015-09 | ecosystem: Environmental > Aquatic > Deep subsurface > Groundwater | place: USA... | reverse complement strand
CGATGACGATGAAGCCGACGATGAAGCCCAGGATGACGATCATGATAGGCTCGAGCGCCGCCGCGAGGCTCTCCAGGGTCGCCTCGACTTCCTGCTCGTAGAAGTCGGCGATCTTGCTGAGCATCTGGTCCAGGGCGCCGGTCTCCTCACCAATGGAGATCATCTGGACCACCATGGGCGGGAACAGCCCGCTCTTCTCCAACGGGTCGCCGATGCGCTCGCCCTCCCGGATGGCGGTGCGGGCGTTCAGGATGGCTTCCTGCAGGATCTCATTGCCGACGGCGCCGGCGACCGTTTCCATGGCCTGGAGAATCGGCACGCCGCTGGTGAGCAGGGTGGACAGCGTCCGGGCAAAGCGGGCGACGCTGATCTTGTGGTTCAGCTTCCCGAACACCGGGACGCGCAGCTTCACCCAGTCCCATTGTCGCTTGCCCATCTTCGTGTTTGTGTAGGCTTTGAACGCCAGCGAGAAGGCGATCACACCGGCCAACACCAGGTACCACCGCTTGAGGAGGAAGTCGCTCATGTGCTTGAGCATGATCGTCATGGCGGGCATCTTGTCTTCGCCGATGCCCAGTTCCTCGAACAGTTGCATGAACTTCGGCAGGATGAACGTCATCAGGAACAGCACAATGCCGGTAGCGACGAACAGAACCAGAACCGGGTAGGTCATGGCGGACTTGATCTTCCGCCGCAGGTTCATGTCGGCCTCAAGGAAGCCGGCGAGCCGCTCCAGGGTCTCGTCCAGCACACCGCCGACCTCGCCGGCGCGGATCAGACCCATGAACAGGTTGCTGAAGACCTTCGGGAACTTCATCAGCGATTTGGACAGCGTCGCGCCGCCCTCGACCTGCGTCTGGATCTCGCGGATGATCTCTTTCAGCTTGACATTGGTGCTCTGGTTCTCCAGCACGGCCAAGCAGCGAACCAGCGACACGCCAGCGTTGATCATGGTGGCGAACTGCCGGCAGAAGATGGTCAGGTCGCCCAGCTTGACCCGACCGAAGGAGATCAGCGGCTTCTTCGCCGGCGCCCCCTCTTTGGCGGCGGCGGCACCCCGGGCGCGCTTGACACCGGTCACCCAATAGCCCTGCTCACGGAGCCGCTTGACGAGAATCTTCTCGTTCTCGGCTTCGCTGGAGGATTTGACGATCTTGCCGGTCTGGTCTTTGGCGACGTAGGTGAAGGTCGGCATAGCACCTCACTCCTTGGCCCGCCACGGGCGGGCATGGTTGGCGGTCGGTTTTGCTTGCCGAGGGCGGCCTCGCCGCCCGTCTCGGCCGGGGAGCCTGCGTCCTTGACGGTCAGCCGACGCCGGGACTGGACATCAGCTTCTTCAGCTCTTCCTGCTGCACGGCGCGGATCATGGCTTCGTCGTACGTGATGAGCCCCTTCTTGTACAGCTCTGCCAGCGCCTGGTCCATCGTCTGCATACCCATCTCGCCGCTGGTCTGGATGATGGAGTTGATCTGATGCGCCTTGGCTTCCCGGACCAGGTTCCGGATGGCGGGCGAGGCGATCATGACCTCGATGGCAGCTACGCGGCCGGGGCTCCCGGCGCGCGGCAGCAACTGCTGCGACAGCACCGCCACCAGGTTGTTGGAGAGCTGCACGCGGATCTGCTCCTGCTGGCTGGAGGGGAACACGTCGATCATGCGGTCGATACTTTCCGCAGCAGTGTTGGTGTGCAACGTGGCGAGCACCAAGTGACCGGTCTCCGCCATGGTGATGGCGATGGCGATGGTGTCCAGGTCTCGCATTTCGCCGCAGAGGATGACGTCCGGGTCTTCTCGCAGGCAGGACCTGAGGGCGTTGGGGAAAGACAGCGTGTCCTGGCCCAGTTCCCGCTGGTTGATGATGCTCTTGCGGTGCGAGTGCAGGTACTCGATGGGGTCTTCCACCGTGATGATGTGCAAGCTGCGCTCGCAGTTCATCATGTGGATCATCGAAGCCAGGGTGGTGGACTTCCCGGAGCCCGTCGGGCCGGTGACCAGCACGAGCCCGCGGGGGCGCGTAGATAGCTCGACGACCACTTTGGGCAGCCCCAAGTCGCTGAGCGTCGGGATCCGCTGCGGAATCAGCCGGAAGGCCGAGGCGACTGTCCCGCGGTCTTTGTAGGCGTTGACGCGGAACCGAGCGAGGTTCTGCAGGGAGTAGGAGAAGTCCAACTCCATGTTGTTCTCAAAGCGCTGGATCTGTTCGTCGGTCAGGATGTCGTAGATCAGCCGCTGAGAGATCTGGGGACTCAAACGCTCGTAGTTGGTCGCCATGAGTGCGCCGTCCAGGCGCAGGGTCGGCGGCACGCCCACAGCCATGTGGAGGTCCGAGGCGTTCTTCTCCACGACGATCTGCAGGATTTCGTCGAGGTGGATGTCTTCCAGGGAGAGTACCTGCGGCTTCTTGGGCTGGGCCGCTTGCGCTTGAGGCTGCGGTCTCCCGAACTGCTGCGGCTGGGGCTGGGTAGCAGACTGCTGCATCCGTGTCCTCCTGGGGCGGGTAACGCTTGTGCGGTTCGCAGGTTTCGCTTGCGTCCAAATACAGAGAGCCCGCGGGCTCGCCCTCGGCGGGCACAACTCGGTGGCTGTGCAGCGGCGGCTGCTCAGTGGCCAGCGGTGAGAACGACGCGCATGATCTCCTCGAGGGTCGTGAGCCCATCGAGGATCTTCGCCAGCCCGTCTTCCTGCAAGGTCTTCATGCCGTTGGCGATGGCGGCTTGCTTGATCTCGGACACCGGGGCACGGCGCACGACGAGGTCGGCGATCTCCGCATTGATCTGCAGCAGCTCGTAGAGGCCGAGGCGTCCCCTGTAGCCGGTGTAGCGACAGTTATCGCAGCCCTTGCCCTTGAACAGTGTGCCTTCTCCGCTCTTCTTCGGGTCGTACCCGAGGATCGAGAGCGCTTCCGGCGTCTCCTGGTGAGGTTCCTTGCAGTTCTCGCACACCTTTCGCGCGAGCCGCTGCGCCATAACGCCGATCACCGAGGCGGAGATCAGGAAGGGCTCCACGCCCATGTCGACCAACCGGGTTACAGCCGAAGCGGCGTCGTTGGTGTGCAGCGTGCTCAGCACCAAGTGACCGGTCAGAGAAGCCTGGATGGCAATCTCGGCGGTCTCCAAGTCGCGGATCTCGCCGACCATGATGATGTCCGGGTCCTGGCGGACGAAGGAGCGGAGGGCGTTGCCGAAGGTGAGCCCCGCCTTGCGGTTCACCGCGACCTGGCTCAGGCCCGGAAGCTGGTACTCGACCGGGTCCTCGATGGTGATGATGTTCTTCTCCACCGAGTTGATGATGTTGAGCACGGAGTACTGCGTGGTCGTCTTCCCGCTCCCGGTGGGACCGGTGGAGAGCACCATGCCGTTCGGCTGCGCGCACAGGACTTCGAGCCCTTTCTGGTCCTCCGGATACAGCCCCAGCTTGTCCAGCCCGATGAGCACGCTGCTCTTGTCCAGGATGCGCATGACGGCCTTCTCGCCGTTGGTGGTCGGGATGGTGGACACCCGCATGTCGTAGTCTTTCTTCTTCAGGCGGATGTGGATACGACCGTCCTGCGGGATACGGCGCTCGGCGATGTTCATCTCCGACATGATCTTCACGCGGGAGAGCAGCGGCGCCTGCACGTACTGAGGCACCTTCATGACCTCGTGGAGCACGCCGTCAACGCGGTACCGGACCCGGGTGTTGCGGCGTTGGGGCTCGATGTGGATGTCGCTGGCGCCGTCGAGAATCGCCTGCTGGAAGATGGCGTTGACGATCTTGATGATGGGCGCCTCGTCCACCAGCTCTTTCACGTCGTCGATGTCGCCGCTGTCTCGCAGCCCGAGGGCGGTGCCTTCCGCTTCGTCGCCGGCGATGTCAACATCGCCTCCACCCATCGCCTTGAGGGCGTTGCCGATACTTGAGTCAAGGCTCTGGGAGTCGCCGCCGCCTCCCTTCCCGGCCAGCATCGGGTTCATGCCGCCCTTCGCGCCTCCGCCGCCGCCCGGAGTGACAGGAATGCGCGAAGTGATCTGCGCCGGTGCCGCCAGAACCGGGCGAACATCGTAGCCGGTCGCCATCCGGAGGTCGTCGATGGCGAACACGTTCTTCGGGTCCGCCATCGCGACAATGAGTCGCTTGCCGTCGAGCCGAAGGGGCAGCACTTGGTGCTTCTGCATCAGGTCTCCGGGCACCAGCGCCAGGACCTTGTCTTCGACCTTGACGGAGCTGAGGTCTACCGCAGGCACGCCCAGTTGCTTGCTATAGACGTCCAGGAACATGCGCTCCTCGATGAAGCCCAAGTCCACCAGCACTTGGCCCAATGGCTGCGTGGTCTGCTTCTGGACTTCTTCAGCCTCCTTGAGCTGCTCCTCCGTCACCATCCCCTTCTCCAGGAAGATCTCACCGATGGGCTTTTTGGCGATACTCATACTGACCCTTCCTCCTTCATCCGGGGCAGGGAACGTCCGACACGTCGCCCGACTTCGGGGACGGCGGAGCAACTTGGGCATACCGACGAATGCGCCGAGCGGTCTGCGGGTGGAATCTCAGTGCAGGGAGAGGATGGTTGCATTCGCAGACCTGCCGGATGTTGGCTGGTAATTATAGCACATGGCGTGGTGCAGGCAATGCGCCGCGACGGGCCTCCCTGCCGGCCGTTCAGGTCAACGACTCTGTCTCCACCGGGACGCGACGTAGGACTGCGCCGATGAGGCGTTCCAGGAACCGCATCACCTTGGTGGCGATGAAGTCCTTCCGCGTGATCGGGGTGACGAGGACGGTGAATAGCCCGAGTCGGTTGCCGCCCAGTACGTCCGTGAACAACTGGTCGCCTGCCACCGCCACCTGCTCGGCGCTGAGGTTCATCTCGGCCAGGGCCAAGCGGAAAGCGCGTTGGCTGGGCTTGACAGCCTTCGAGACGTACGGGATGCCCAGCGACTCACCGACAAACTGCACGCGGCTGTCGCCTGCGGAGTTCGAGATAATGCAGAGCTGCACTCCGTGCTCCCGGACCGTCTCCAACCAGGCCCGGGTCTCCGGAGTCAGCCGGGTGGTGTTCCACGGAACCAGGGTGTTGTCCAGGTCCAGGATCAGCCCGCGGATGCCTCGCTGGCTCAGCAGCTCCGGACTGAGCTGAGCGAGCGAGTCGACGCGCGCTCGAGGACGCACGTATCGAGCCACAAACTGGAGAATCGCGAAGCTGCTGTCGGCTGCCATAGTTCAGGACTGCGGAGGGGTCTGTTTTGCCGCCCGCCGGAGGGCGCCCTTCGCAGCCTCGTGCGCTGCGAGCGTCTGGCTGAAGACGTGGCTGTGGTCAGGACGCGCCACGAAATACAGGGCTGGGGTCTGGGCCGGCACGAGGACTGCTGCCAGTGCCGAGCCGCCGGGACTGGCGATGGGCCCGGGCGGCAGGCCGGCGTGCAGATAGGTGTTGTACGGCGATTGTACTTTGAGGTCGCGGTAGAGCAGTCGGGCCTTCCGGTGAGGCAAAGCGTACTGCACAGTCGCGCAAGATTCAAGCTTCATCCCCAACTGCAGGCGGTTCAGGAACACCCTCGCCATCAGCGGCTGCTCCCTGGGCAGCTTGGCCTCCCGCTCAACAATGGAGGCCAGCGTGACCACTTCGTGGAGCGTCAGTCGCTGCGCTTTGAGCCGCTTGGCGTCCCCAGCCAGGACCACCTCTTCGAAGCGTTTCAGGAACATCCCGAGCAGCTCGCCCTCCGACACTCCCAGGGGCACCTGATACGTTTCCGGGAAGAGGTGCCCTTCCAGACTGCCGGCGGGCGCCCACGCGGGTCGAGTTGCCAAGGGGTGAGTTCCCGTCGCCAGCGCTCGGAACGTCGCGGCGCGGCCGAACCCGCCCTGCTCAAGGCGCTCGGCGACCTCGGGAATAGTAAGCCCTTCTGGGAGAGTCAACTTGCGGACGTACACCTTGCCCGCGGCGAGCTCTCGGAGGATCGGCACCGCCCCGTCGGCGCGGGTGAACCGGTAGCCGCCGGCCTGCAGCCGGTGATCCAGCTCCAGCTGGCGAGCAGCCAGTTGGAACGCTCGCTCCTCCCGAATGAGGTTCTCGCGGCGCAACTGCCGAGCGATGCTGGCGACGCTGGACTTGGGCGGGATGAGGACATAGTGCGGCGTGCGGTCGCCGGGCACCGGCGGGGCGAGCGCAGACTTCACCTTGCGCTGCGCGACCAGCAGCGCCGCCGCCACAACCACCATGCCGACACCACCGATGAGGAGGACACGTCTCATGTCGCGTTTGAGTCCAAGTAGTGCTGCAGGATGAAGGCTGCCGCCACTTTGTCGACGCGGGTCTTTCGGCCCTGTCGAGACACGTCGCCCGAGAGCAGAGCGCGCCGCGCCTGCTGAGTCGTCAGCCGCTCATCCGCCTCGATTACCGGCACCGAGAGCGCCTCCTGGAGCTTCGCCGCAAAGGTCCGCACCCGCTCCGCCTGCTCGCTCGGCTTGCCGTCGGTCCGCAGGGGCAAGCCTACCACAACCGCCCGCACTTCCCGGTCGGCGACCAACTTGGCGAGCTGAGCGATGTCGGCAGCCTGGTTGGTGCGCTCGAGCGTACCGTGGGGCGAGGCGGCGATCTCCAGCGGATCGGTCAAGGCGAGGCCAATGCGGCGGTCGCCCACGTCGAGTCCTAACAATCGAGCCAACAGATCCTCCGGGAATGCGGAGTGCAGCGGCCAGAGCGCGCGCAGCGAATGGAGGGTCCCCTCAACCTGCAGGGCCCAGTGCCACCGGGGGCGGCTCCTGCGCTTCGAGCAGGACATACGCGAATGCAGCCCCGCACAGGAGAGAGAGCATAGCGACCGAGATGAGCCCGCTATCGTTGAGAACAAACGCGGCCGCCCCCGCCAGCGGGACGGACTGGAACGCTGCTCGGAGTGCCGGGAACCGTTCCCAGACCTCTGCCAAGAGGCCAACGGGTCTGTACACGAAGTACCCGAACAGCGCGAATCCAGTGAGCAGGACATACGACAGCGGAGTCAGGCTCATGAGCCAGAGGTTATGGTGCGCCTTCCGGATCCAGGTGGACCAGAGCGAGCCGACGCCGGAGTGCTGGAGGGTGGACCATACCCCAGCAAGATGCGTCCTGTCTCCAGGGCTCCGCCAGACGTCGGTGGCAATCACCAACAGCGCCACGCCGACCAGCGCCGCTCCCGCAAAGGCCAGTCGGCGCCAGAAAGAGAGCTTCGGGCGGGCCACGGTGAGCGAGGCAAACGTCAGCGTCGCCGCGCACGTCAGTGCCCCGCCGAAGTTGGCGCCATAGGCAGGCAGCCCGACAACCAGCACGGTCGTCGCGAAACACCCAGCGGCCAGCGCCTGCAGCGCCTTGTTCCGCTCCCAGCCCAGGCCCAGCGACAAACCGCCCCCGACGAGCAGTAGGACGCCGGCCAGCACCACGCCCACCTCCGCATTGCCGATCCCGTAGAAGCGGCCGTAGATCGCCCACTGACCCAGCAGCGAGTTGCACATCAGCGCGCCCGAGTTGGCGGCATCTGTCAACAGGGCCCAGGCGACCAACGCCGCCGCCACACACAGCGACCCCAGGTGCCGCCCCCCGGCGACGTAACTGAACGCGCCGATCAGGAGGGAGCCACCCACCAGCCCCGCCGCCAGTAGCAGCCGGTTGTCGGGCGCTACGGGCGAGAGCAACAGCACGGCGAGCGGAAACGAGATCGAGGCCAGCAGCAGCACGCGGGCACGGCCGACGAGGCGCTCGGCAACGCGGCGGCGGAAGAGCAGCACGACAGCCGCGAGCAGGACGGCGCCCAGCCCAAGCGCCACGCCGGCGGGAATGACGGCTGCGTAGCCGCCCATCTGCTTCGCGTTCTGCGCGTCGAGACGAGTGAGGGCGCGCCACGCCGACTGGCTAGGGGTCGCGAGCAGCCTGGCAGGATGGCCCGCCATCATGGCGGGGACCTTCCCGCCGAGGAGGGCGATGATCGTGGGTGCCAGGTCTTCGTTGGACAGGAGCCCCGGGCGGCGGGTCGAGCCGGAGGTGAGCAGACCGGCTTCGCGCCGGGGGCGCACCAAGATCCACGGCGTCAGTCTCAGCTTCGTTGGCTCGAGGTCGGCGGGCACTGTCGAGACGAGGAGAACCGCAGTCTTCCACGGGTTGATCCGGCCGAGCAACTGCGTCAGCGCCGCATCCATGCGCAGCACTGCCAGGCGCCGACCCAACGCCTGCCTCTCGACGGAGACCGACTTCGCCGAGCGCACGCCGGGACCACCGAGGTCGACAGCCACGACTTCGCAGGTGTTCAGCAGGCGCACGAATTCTGCGGCGACAGCCTGTTCCGTCTCTGGGCCAACGCGCGCCAGGGAGCGCTCTACCGTGCCATTCGGGACGAGTCCCAATCGACTCATCAGCAGTGCGGTGGCGTGCCGCCGAGGCTTGCCGCCAACATCCGAGTTCCCGTATGTGCCCGCATGGCACCCATGAGCTGCCAGCCAATCGCCAAGGGCCCCGACCTGCGCCAGCGTGTGGCCGCTGGCGCTCGTCTGGCGCGCTCCGGCAGCGCCGAGGTTCACGACAGAGCCGGCTGGCACCCGCCTCCCGGTCAGCCGCCGGAACTGCTCGCCCGCCTCAGTACCGTGCACCTTCCGTTGCGCGTCGAATGCCTGCGACAGGGCAGGCGTCGCGCTGGCCCGCCGGCCTGCGCCCAAGGTAAGGCAGGCGCTCTGCGGTGTCACCCGGCCGACCACCGTGGGGCTCATCAAGCCGACCGCTCCCTGCCCTTTGACGGCCAGCGCACCGACCCCGGGCAACTCCAGCGCCAGGCTTTGGGGGAAGGGCAGCCGCACGCTGTTCCGACCGCGGCTCGGGCCGGGCAGGAGGTCGGGGAGCGTGAGCCCTTCTGCCAGAAACACAACGACTTTCGCCCGATATGCCGCTGGCGCGCGCGCAGCCTCGGCGCCCGCACTGGGACCGAGAAGCGAAAGCAGCACCACAATCGGCAGGGCCGCCTGTCGTGTCAGGCACAGAGGTCGCCCGAGTCGCGCCCGACTGAGTTCCCTCCGCACAGTTTGGCTCACTCTATCTGTCCTTGGACCAGAGAGGCCACCTGCCCCAACGCCTCCGCCACCTTCGAGGCGTCCTTGCCGCCGGCCTGTGCGAAGTCCGGGCGCCCGCCGCCACCGCCGCCAGCGATTGCCGCCACTTGGCGGAGCAGGTTCCCCATGTGCGCGCCCTTCGCCAGGGCCCCCTTGCTGGCCTTGGCGGCGAACAACACCTTGCCGCCCGTCACCCCGCCGATCACTGCGACGCTGGGGTCTGCCGACCCTGCCAACTGCTCGGTAGCGGCACGCAGCGATTCCGCACGGACCTCGTCCATGCGGGTCACGAGGACCTGGATCCCGCCGACTTCCACTGCGTCGGCCGCCAGGGCTTGTCCCTGGTCTTGCGCGCTCCGCTTCACCAACGCCTGGACCTCCTGCTGAGCCGACTTGAGGTCCGCTTGCAGCTTGTCAATGACCTGTGGAACGCGTTCCGGCTGGGTGCCCAGTGCTCCGGCGACCTGCTTGAGGATCGCTTCGCGTTCGTTCAGGTGCGCGATGGCCGCCGGGCCGGTCAACGCCTCGATTCGGCGCAGGTTGGAGCCGACGCTGCTCTCGCGAAGCAGCTTGCAGACGCCAATGTCGCCCGTCTGCGCCACATGGGTGCCGCCGCACAGCTCCTTGCTGATGGTACCCATCTCCACCAGCCGGACCGTCTGTCCGTACTTCTCGCCGAAGAGCGCCATGGCGCCCGCGGCCTTGGCTTCGCTCAGAGTCGTCTCGCGCGCCGTCACCGGAAGCTGGGCGGCGATCTGTTCATTGACGCACTGCTCGACAGCGGCCAGTTCCTCCTGCGCAGTTGCCTTGAAGTGCGAGAAATCGAAGCGAAATCGGTCGGCGTCCACCGCCGAACCGGCCTGAGCCACGTGCTCTCCCACCACCGTCCGCAGAGCCGCTTGGAGCAAGTGGGTGGCCGAGTGGGCCCGCCGGATGGCGTTGCGGCGGGATTCGTCTACGCACGCCTGCACGGCTGTGCCCAGAGTCAGGCCGGCCGCGTTCTCCACCCAGTGGACAATGGCCTCGTGCGACTTCGTCGTGCTCAGGACAGCCACTTCGCCGCCGGCGTGGTTGAACACTCCGGTGTCACCCACCTGGCCGCCGCACTCGGCGTAGAACGGCGTCCGGTCCAACACTACGCCCGACCCGGACTCCGAGTCGTACACCGCCAGGACAGTGCCGTCGGCACGGCAGGTCTCGTAGCCGACAAACTCGCTTCTCTCGCGGGCGTGCACGTCTCCCGTCTGCCAGCCCTGGGCGAAGGAGCTGCCCGCCCGGGCGCGTTCGCGCTGGGCTTCGAGCTCCGCGGCGAACCCGTCGAGGTCGGCCGAGAAGTTGCGTTCCGCGGCGACCTCGGCAGTGAGTTCCGCGGGGAACCCGAACGTATCGTACAGCCGGAAGACCTGGGCACCCGGAATCCGCGTCTCCCCCTTCTTCTGCAACCCGGCCAGCACGTCTTCCAGCAGCGCCAGTCCCTGTTCGAGGGTCTCCTGGAACCGCTCCTCTTCGAGCTGCACGTACTGCTCCGTCGTCTGGCGGTTGGTCGCGAGTTCGGGGTAGGCGTCGCCCATCACGTCGATGACCGTGGGGATCAACTTGCTGAGGAAAGGCTCCTCGATTCCGAGCAACCGGCCGCGGAGGGCGGCTCGGCGGAGAAACCGCCGCTGCACGTAGCCGCGGCCTTCGTTGGACGGCCGGATGCCGTCGGTCATCATGAAGACGACCGCGCGGAGGTGGTCGGCGATGATGCGCATGGCGATGTCGGTCTCAGGCGCGCTGCCATAGCCGCCGAACGAAGCGCCGGTCTCCTTCGCCACCGCTTCGAGCCGCTGCAGCAGTGGCCAGAACACATCGCCCTCGAAGATCGTTTGCTTCCCCTGAAGCACCGCGGCGACACGCTCAAATCCCATCCCGGTGTCGATGCCGGGGCTGGGCAGCGCAATCAGTTCGCCGCCTTCCTGCTGGTCGAACTGCTGGAACACGAGGTTCCACAGCTCGCCGAACCGGTCACAGTCGCACCCTGGCCGGCAGTCGGGTTTACCGCAGCCGTACTCCGGGCCGCGGTCCAGGAAGATCTCCGAATCGGGTCCGCACGGCCCCGTCTTGCCCACCGGCCCCCACCAGTTGTCCTTCTTGCCGAACCGGAAGATCCGGTCGGGCGCGACGCCGATGCGGTTCTGCCACAGGTCGTGGGCTTCGTCGTCATCGAGGTACACCGAGAACCACAGCACCTCCCGCGGGAGCGCCAGCACCTCCGTCACGTACTCCCAAGCCCACTCGATGGCACCCTGCTTGAAGTAGTCACCGAACGAGAAGTTGCCCAGCATCTCGAAGAACGTGCAGTGCCGCGAAGTGTGCCCAACCTCCTCGATATCGTCGGCGCGGCACGCTTTCTGGCAGGTCGTCACTCGCCGGCACGGCGGCTCCTCCTGCCCCATGAAGTAGGGAACGAAGGGTTGCATCCCCGCCGACGTCAACAACGTCGTCGGGTCCTCCGGAACCAGCGAGCCGCTGGGGAGAATCAGGTGGCCTTTGGATTCGAAGAACTTCAGGAAGCTCTCGCGTAGTTCGGTACCAGTCATCTTGCTCCATGCACTCCGGGGGAACCACGCATTTTACTGCGGCCCGAGCGAGGGGACAACCCGGCTCCGGCGTTTCCCGCCCAAGCGCGTCCTCGGGATTGGCTACTCCGCGGAGCCTCACGAGCCTCAGGGTCGCCTTCTGCTCTCTGGGCAGACACCGGGGAGTGCCCCCTCGTGCGTGCACCGACGGCCGATTGCCCAAGGAGCACCCCCGGGGGCCGCCCTGCACCGGCGTGCCAGATCCTGACTGCCCGCGAAGTGGTGATGCCTCGCTCGGCGCAGGTCTGGGGTGCCCGCTGCGGGCCACCGCGCCGCCCGCCGGACCGCATGGTCTCCGGGTCTTCGGGAGACCTTCGGTCGCAGGGGTGTCGCGGTCGGGAGACCGCGACACGGCGAGCGGCACATCACCGCACCGCTCTTGCGTCCCGCCCCCGCTTAGGATAGACTCTTTCCCCAATCCCCCGTCAGCCGGGACCTCGGCGAGTGGTGGAAGTAGTTGTTTCGGCGACGGGGTAGAGGGTTTGCGATGCGGAACGTGCGTCAGAGAGAGCAGACCTGCCTGGGTGCCGAACTATGCCTGAAGGGCGACCGCTGGCGCCGCCGCGGACGATTGGTCAAGGGGCGACGGGTTGCGGTGTTGGGGTTGGTCGCGGGGCTGTTGCTGCTGGGCGCCTCGCCCATTGCCAACACCCAGTCTGCCTGGACGCTGCTGTTGTCCGCCACTCCCGACGTGCTGACCCCGGACGGCGTCAGCACCTCCCAGCTTACGG
>Ga0100385_1004230_pt1 | contig 12423 bp, 20 predicted proteins | sample CryGeymeta201509_FD_81543 | JGI IMG/M metagenome (GOLD analysis project Ga0100385, IMG submission 81543) | Groundwater microbial communities from Crystal Geyser aquifers in Utah, USA - Crystal Geyser metaG 2015-09 | ecosystem: Environmental > Aquatic > Deep subsurface > Groundwater | place: USA... | reverse complement strand
GATATGGTTGTTTCACCTGGCAGCAATCGTGGGAGTGAATTTGGTGATGGCTCGGGAGTATGACTTCCAAGACTATGAACCGACATTTTCATTTAACTTCATTGGCACTGTTGGCGCTCTATTATCCTTAACATTTTTTACACTGTTAATAGATATAGCTAAAGGTTGCAATAAGCAATCTGATTCTTAAATCTAAAATCAACCAGGGAATAAACATGCAAAGCAATAATTCTGAATTATTAGAAGCTCTAAAGATCGCCTTTTGCTATATGCCTGAAGCAGTGTTTTTGACCGAAAAGGAATACGCAGAAAACTTACCTAAAATAAAAGAAGAGGTTAATATTGTTCGGGATGCGCTAAAGTCGAATGGTATTGATCCAGATAAATTATATGAAAAACTGAACCCAAAAACTTCAAATAAAATAACATAGGAATAAATATGTTTTATCAATTTTTTACCATAACAGGCCATAAAGTATTTATGGCAGCTCAACCCAAGGGAAATATTAAGTCATACCTATATCAATCAATGCTGGGATTTCTTATGTTTTTTACTCTAATTAGCATTAAGTTCGCGCCACCTAAAATGCCGATGTATATGATTGTTATTGCAATAATATTTTGTTTTTCAACGACAATTCCAATGCTTGTAGTTCATTACAAGACAAAGGCATTGATGAAAAAGTCAAAAGAATGGTAAGTCAACAAAGGAATAAAGATGCTAGGAAGTTACAGTGTTGGGTAATCGACAAGACCAAGTTTCATTCGGTGAAGGTATTCTGGGGCTATCGAAAAAAAGAGGCTTAGGAATCACTACCAAGCTCACCGCGCAACTTAAGCAAGAAATCCTTGAGTGCCTTGAATTTGAGAAATCATTATCTTGCGACCTTAATGAAAATCGCTTTGAGGCATTTATGTTCGCAGCTAATTGGCTCGAATCAAGATTAAATAAATCAAAACCACTGAGTAGAATGTCTCCCCTGATCGGGAAGGAGTTGTTTAATTTTGCTGTTAGGAATCAATTCAGTTATCCACTAGCAATGAGTTGGGTGAAAAAGCAAGTAAACAGTTATTACTCTGTGTTTGAGTTAACCAATAAATAAAAATTACAACAAAGGAATAAATGTGACAGAACAAGCTTTTAAAGACCAATTTAAAGTTACATTTTTAGCTACTTGGGCAGCTACTAACTACAATGACTATTGCATGAATAATATGCAAGAGCAATTAAGCCATCCACCCGTTGAAGATGCAATCTTTTTAGCAGATGAAGCTTGGCAAAAGCTACAATCTATTTAGTTGTAATTTAAGAATAGTATATAAGTTAATATCAAGAGAGGATTATATTAAATTGGACATAGAACCTTGTTTTTGCGGCAACACTGGCATTGATGAATTCCTAATAAAAAAGAACAAAATGACTTGTCTGCGCTGCAATACATCTAGGTTTAGCTCTACGACTAGTTCAACGGAAGAAATGATAGATGTTTGGAATGCTCGTGGCGTTTGCCCAATAGATTTAAATCAGACTAAGGCTAAAGCTATCAGTGAAATGATTGAAAATATGCCAGCTATCGGTTTTCAAAGTGAACGTGAAAAAAAACAATTGGATTGGTGATTACATTCACGATCTTGAAAACAGTTAAATGAGTAAGGAATAAAAATAAATGACTCAATTAGTTATAAATCACAGCGATAAAATATCAAACATAGATGCTGTGCTTGTGGTATCTGAGTTCATTAGAGACATCTCTAATGGCGTTTGCTTGTCGAATTCAAGAGAAGCATTCACTCGAAGTGGTGTTCTTGTTTTGGTAAAAGAGCTTCCTCATGAAAACAAAGACAAATCACCTTGTAGCTCTGTTTTTGAGGTCGGTATATCAACCGAGGAATAAAGATGAATACGCAAATAAAGTCGGTTAAGTGCGTTCACACAGAACATTGCTGTATAACGCATGGGTGTAAGTATGGCGATCCAAAATGCCCAGTATGCATGGGAGACAAAAAGCAAAGTTTTGCTTGTGAGGATTGCATAGAGGAAATTGAATATATGTCACACATGGTTAATCCCCCTAAAAAAGCCATTGATTTTGCATTGGATGAATGCACTTCTGAAGATGGACTGTTTTTTTTGGACTTGTGGCGAAATAATGAATGGCCTGAGATTAAGGCTCGTTTCACAAAATTCGTGTTGCCAAGTTCAGTCGAATAGACATTAGCGGAGCAATAGAATTAATGACTAGGGTTGGTGGCACAGCTGATCGCAAAATAAACAACTATTTGCACCCGATTAAAGCGACACTTTAAATAAACCTGTTCTGATATTGTTTAACCGAGTTCGTGAATATCTCTAATGTTTTTAGCCATTGAGTACGTATCGTTTCGAGCTGATGTATAGAGATAGTAAGCAAGATCTTGGGCAGTAACAAATGACTTTCCATGCCCTACGACTGGGTAATAACATCCAAACGTATAATTTTCACTATAAAGAGCATTGAAATATAGGCTCACCATCCATAAGTTAATTTCATCAGGTCCATAATAAAAATCAGGTTTGTTTTTCTTGCCGTTTAAAATATCACTGATCGTCGTTTGATGATTATGATGTGACTGTGTGTTTTTAAAAGCATATCCACCAAATAAATCGTCAAATGGTTGATCTAAAACTGACCGAGACATCAACACTTGATTCCCAATCCAGTATTGAGGGTCTTGCAATATAATCTGATTGACACCACCGAAATCAGAACCGTTCATGGATGGCATGATCGAACCATTACTAACGTGATTCATCCCCCAAACAGAGCGAGATGGTATCGTAGTTATAATTGCAGTAGAAGTTACTTTCTTTAAAAATACGCGTTTACTTTTTTGTGTAGTGGTTGCTTCTTCAGTCATTTTTATTTCGCTCATATTTGTCCATAATTATACACGAGTATTAATTACCAATTTAATCTTAATATAGTCGATTTCCTCTATTATGACGTGTTCGTATTGTTAAAATGATAATAAAACATAGCATTTATTAATGGGTTGGACATGGCGTTAAATAAGTAATCAAATTAATTTTATCACCAAAACCAATAGAAAAATCCGCTACCTTGAAAAACAACCGAGGAAAAAACATGTTTTTTACGATGCATAAAGTGATCTCTTGCAGGAGGCGGGGTTTTTGATATTATAGTGACTATGGTACTATGACTATGGTGACTAAAGTGCAGCAAGAAATATCAAAATCAAATTTCAAGGCTCATGCTCTCGAAGTAATGAGAGATGTTGAGCAAACGGGTGATGAGGTTATCATTACATCTCATGGAAAACCCGCTTTGATAGTGAAAAAATTTAAGCAACAAAAGAGCAGCCCGTTAGAAAAGTTGCGGGGTTCTGTTGTAAAATACAGCTCTCCTACCAGCCCCGTTTCCGAAGATGATTGGGAACTTTCATAAGTGGTTGTTTTGGACACGCACATTCTAGTCTGGTGGTGTGATGATGATGAAAGGCTTTCTGTCAAAGCAAAGGGGCGTATAAACGCCGCACTAGAGTCGGAAGAAGAAATATTGCTTTCTTCAATAACGGCATGGGAGGTATCCATGTTGGTGTCAAAAAATAGGCTCACTTTGACGATGGACGTTGATACATGGCTTCAAACAGTGAACGAGATCGACAACGTCAGATTTGTCCCTGTAGATAACAAAGTTGCCATAGAATCAACACGACTACCTGATGAATTTCATAAAGATCCAGCGGACAGGATGATTGTGGCTTTGGCAAGAACCTTATCAGCACCATTGATTACAGCAGATGAAAAGATTTTGAACTACCCGCATGTGAAGACGATTTTTTAAAAACAGTATCACAAAAGACACTGATAAATATTGGACTGTAACTACAACACAAAGAGTGGGTGCTTATGGTCAAACTCGATACTTAGGCGCGGTTGCTAAACATAAACTGAATACCCTGCATGTAATCATAAAGGCGCAGTAGATATTATCTAAAAATAGATCTCAATATAAGTGAGGAATTTATGGACTTAAAAGAGCTGTATAGTTGGTGCAGAGACGAATGGGGAACACCTCTTGTTATTCATCCTCAAGGTTATGGTGTTAAATCATATCAAATCGAGGTTGGTGGCGAGACATCTGATTGCTTTTGGGCAATTCTTTGTACCAACGGTAAGCGTAGAATAGTATTCTTGATTGGCGCTACAAAATCTATTTCTGAAGGCGCTGGTCCAATGTTGTATGACTGCCCAGAATATTTTTTTGAATTGGTGCCTGAAGTAAATTCTGACTGGCGAAAGGAAGTGAGAAAGTTTTGGCTCCAAGAAGAAAAGCTTAATGAGAAATAAATTAAAAATGAACTACTCAAACCCAAAACGCTTTAAGTTCTATCCTATGGTAGAGGGATTAGGGCAATTTTAGGATTAGAAGCCGACCCAATAGTGTTAATCAGTTTAATTGAACAGAACAAATTCCTCCAGTTAAGGTCGGAAATTATTGATTTTTTTGATGCGGGTGTCGAGAGCAATTTCACAGGAAAGTACGGAGAAACGTTGAGTTTGGTGACATCTTTGATGCTGTAAGAGAAACTACTTTTGCACTGTACCCTCAATCAACCGATATACTAAAAACTATTTCATTGGAAGAACGCAAAGTTTGGTGCGAGAAGATCATTGATAGGATGGATGCATCTGCTAATTGTTACTAGCAGATATCTCATTTAGACAACTTCACATAAAAATCAATTTATTTTGATACTATTCAGGCTTACAAAAAAATATAATGCAAACTGGTGTACTTCGATAAGGAATAAGGTAGATGGAATCTTTAATAAAAGTTACAGATAAAAATCCAATAACTGACATTAAATCAACTGATATAAAAGAAGTTTCTGAAATATTAGCCACAATGAATGCTAGGTTCCGAGAATTTGAAAAGCGTGGAGAAACGCATTTAAGAGGTTGGATCGTTAATGAAGATAACGTTGGTGTTGGCTGGATAATATTTGAAAATTTAGGTTATTCATCCTTGAGATTTCACAGGTCAATTTTTGAGTTTAATTGTGCAGAATTACAGCTACGTTTAGATAATTGGCAGCTAAAAAGAAATGTCGAATTTGAGCGAAAGAAGCGCCTAGAGTTGCATTATGAGCTGAGCAAATTAACTAATGCCATAAAAAACAATAGAGAAGGTCGGGGGTCAAATTTACTTAGGGAAATTAAACCGGCCGTATCTGCTAATATAAGCTATAACCTGACGGCAATATGTCCGAGGAATAGATCGTGAGTCCTGAAGAAGAATTGAAAGCACTCAACCATGAGCTTAAGCGACACAGAGCTGTTGTGAAATACGCTGCTAGCATATTGCCAGAATATGTTGCTAACAAGAATACATCGATAGGCGTAGATATCTGTATTGCTGCATGTAAGAAATTATGTGACATGGGACTGACAAAAGAAGACCAAGAAGCCCTGAACAGTTTCTCTAACCCAATTGAATTGGAATGAATTGATGTCCTTACAGTCATTTGATGACTTAACAAAAACAGCAAAAGCTATCAGGGAGATCTTTGGAGCGTTTCTTTGCAAAACATCGATCCAAAGCGTAAAAGACACTTGCTTATACGCATCAATACTGCTTGCTGAAGCAGTGAGGGAGTTTAATCAGCGCATCAGAACTGCGCCATCAGTATGTACTTGGTGATCAAATGATTATTGTACAGCATGTTAATGATATAGATGTCGATTCACTTGTGGGGGCATTTAACCAACAAAGGAAGTGGTAGAATGATCAAATATTTACACATATTAATATACTTTACACTGTTCTTCAGCCCAGCTTTATTCGGGGCATTCATAGCCATTCACTATGGCGCAAGCACCAGAACCGAGGTTTTCGTTGTTGCAATGGTGCTTATTGGGGTGGGATTAGCAAGTGTATTTAAAAAACGTGTGCCTATAATGTGTCCACACTGCAAGCAAAAATCATATTACTTATTGCATATTTCTAAAGGTGGACATCGATTTTCTACCGATACCTTTCAATATCGATGTAAGATCGAAAGCTGCGGTGAAAATTAAAATCGGCGATTTTAATTGGTTTTAGAGTGGAGGGTGAGCGGTGGCCAATTACCTTAAGGTAATTGGCTTAGACGTGATCTGACATTTAAAAACAAGTATTCTTCTCTCTATATCTTCGAATTCCAATACTCAATATATGACTCATATGCAATTTTGTCTATGAGAAATGGCAGATGCTGATAGACTGTTAATTTGTAGCACGGAAGTGTTCTGAGACCCAGTCGCTTCGCTTTTTCTAACCGGTGATTTCCATCAATAAGGTTGTACCTTGATGGCGCAATTTCAGCTAATATCACTGGTTTCTTTAAGTCTACAGAATCAATGTGTTCTTCATGGATTCTTGAATACGTATAGCAAAAATCAGCTACATTCATTTCTATCAAAGCGACATCAGACGTTTTCGAATTCAGTTTGGAAATCAGCTTCGATATATTGTAGTGAAATATTCCGTTCATGAATATCTCGTCATTATCGTCAGTCTCACATGGCACGAAGTGTTTATCAGGTTTCAATTTTGCAGACACTTCACACCTCATAACAAAGTTAACCATCTATCAGTGAGACCTTGCAAGCTACTTTATAAATCAGGATTTATCTATATAGAGCCACGATTAAATACTAAAAAGCGGTTTAAACCAATTAAGGTCTAAACCGCTTTTCAACATACTTGTTTGTATTAAACTATCGACGGTAAACACGTCCAGGCTTCTCTTCTTTACCGCGCTCTTTACGCCACATTTTTGAACGGGTTGGATCCAAGATGTCTTCGCCGACAATGGTCTTTAAAGCATTTATTAAACGCTCAGCAGACTTAACCTCATCCTCATCTTCAATCTTAAGATACTTAGGTGCAAAATTTTCGCCTTTAGTATGATATTTACGACCGTAAAGCTCAACATTTTCTGGGCATATCTCGACGTAACTTTGCATTGTACGAGTTGCAGCTGCGCCTGCCAATTCAAATGCACGAGCAATTTCATCTCGGCCGATTTTGTTCATCTTGATCAAAACAGCTTCAATATATGCGTATCGAATGGTCAATCTGTCAGTTTCAATTTGGTTTTTTCTAACAACTTCAAAGGCATCAAGCAACTCAGTTGCTCGGGCTTCAGTCATCCCCAAGCCTTTGATTGATTTGCCAGTTCGGATTATAAAATTTTCACCTCGGTTCTTGTCAACCAACTTCGGGTTGTTTTCAATAAACTCAAAGATATCACCCATCGCTGAAGCGGGTTTCATGGCAAATGTTTGAGCAATATCATTAACATCAATTTTGGCATCAACAACTAACATGGCTCGGATAAAATTATTACGTTGGTTTTTCATTTCGGTTTCCTCAAGCGAATATGTCGCTCATTTAATTCACACTAAAGATGCCAAGGCATCCTACTTTATTTAAAATTCTTGTTTGTGTGTGTGTGTTAAACCGTTATTTAAATTTCATGCTTGTTTTATTTCTTTTTGTTTTTATTATCATATTGATGCTTATTGTTAATCATTTTTAATTCTTTGTCAATCCTTTTTATTGTAAAATGCAGATATTTTTTTGAAATGATATTTTTTAACCTAAAAAACCTCTGTAAGCCATTAAAAACAAGGGGTTGTGTTTTCCAAAAAAAACAAAGAAAAAAATCCAATAAATAATTGTTTAGACCATAAAATAAGAAGTAAAAGCATCTTTTAATAGAGAGATTGAAATTAAGCGGGATATTCCCCGCTTAATAATTAAATACTACTAGAAACAGTTACCCCAGCCTCCATCAACAGCTTTAACTCATGAGCAAATCCACCCATACCTGAAGACTCTAACAGCGCGATAGAAAGTGCAGCTTGAGGATGCATCGCTAAATTCAGCGCAGTGGAGCTTATTCCATGGTGAACATTTTCAAACGCGGTAGAGTCTGAATCACCCGCAGGGCTTACCAGCGTCCCCTCCACTTCCAGCAACAGTCCTTTAAGCCACTCTTGAACATCGGACAATACCTTTTCATTTTCGACATGATTGGTCTTGCCCAGCAGTTTATCAACAACGGCTAATACTACTTTGGAGTCTACAGCCTCGTCATTATCAAAGAATATCTCGGTGCTCATATCGACATTATCTTCAAGCCACAGGGCAAGTTCATTCAGCACGCTAGTTTCTTGCACATCAAGTGAAATGCCACATTGAGAGTCAGAACATGAATTCTTTTTGGATGATGCTTCTTTAAATGCAGAGATGTGTTCAAAGCCTTCAGCTTTAGCAATAGCAGAACGGATCCGAGTTAGAGGGGCTTTTAAGTGTTTAGACAATTTATTAGACAGATCGTCTAATTGGGTTACTGATTTTACATACAACATAACTACTCCTAAACTAACGATAAAAAGAAGTCTCGGCCGTTACCTCTACCGCCAGTATTTAGCAATAGTGATTAATTCAAATGAAGTTTCCAGCTGGTTTACCGTCGCAGTATGCGTGGCCAAAGTGGGTCGCTATCCCAGTTAAGGTTTATCAACAGACGTCGTACTCAACATAAAGTGAATTTATCATAATGAATTATACAAAGCAAGTCTCTGTCGCCAGAAAAGAAAAACCCAGCATTGCTGGGCTTATTAAGCGTTTTTAAAAATCAACCAACGAAAGCCTGACACAAATAGCCACCGTATTTGCGCACATTGATAACTTTGTCGCCGATATACAGATATTGCCCTTTAATGCCATGGAGCGTTCCTTCTAACACAGGGACTTTATCCAAGTTATGTGGCATGCCAATTTTCTCGGGTCTTCTTAATACTGGATAGGACATTCTCTTTAAATCGGGAGAGATTCGCTTTATGGCATCTTCACCAAAGCGCAGTTGTAACTGTGCAACAGCTTGGGTTGCTTCTGCACACAACAAATCAGCTTTTGCGAGAAATTCTTCATCACTTGGGCAGGCGTCACTGCGAAGCATATCGCGCCATTGTGTTTTATCCGAGACGAGTTCTTTGAAGGCTTGTTCAACCGTGCCGGCAACTAATCGTTCTGAAACACTAAACAGGGGGGTGGCCAATAAAGCGCCTTGATCAATCCAACGAGCTGGTACGTTCTTCGCTCGGGTAATGCCCACTTTATAATCAGATGTGTACGATAGGTAGACAATATGATCTTGAAGGCACTCAGATTCGCCCCATACAGGTTCTCTGCACGTCCCCTTGCTGTAATGGCATAGCTCAGGCTTAATGCTGCAAATATCGCACTTAGCGAGAGTGTCAGAGCATTTTTTACAGTAGCCTTGAGAATGACTCTCGGAGGTGAGCGCATGACAGCTCAAACAAAACACGCTGTTGTCAAAAACAAGTTTAAAATGTTGCCCAATTGCTGCACTGGCATCAAAACCAAAATCACCAACACCGATTAAAAATTTATATTGTGCTTGCCCCTCTGGCGAGAGAGAAACCGCCATTTTTTTCATGACACCTTGATAATGCTGCATAGGAAACCCACTGTTTTATTTTTTCAAAATGATACCATAGTCACCAAAATATATGCAATATTAATGTAAATTAAACTCAAATGTTATAGCTTCTTTCACATTCTTACTTTTGGCTAAATTTTGTAACGCTTTAAAATCCATTATACGCCCTCCACTTAAAACTATCTTGATATAGCCACATTATATCACTTGCAAACCCCTATTGATTAGAGCTTTGCATTGAAATCTTGATATATGCTTTCTGCTGACTTATCAGCAATCCCTTTGATTAACTTAAGCTCTTCCAACGACATTTGCGTCACTTCGGTAAACGACTTGCCTGTACTTGCCAATGCTTTCGCAACGTTAGTCGATATTGATGGAATATAACTCAGCATATTGACCACATCTCTTGCGGTGTGCAGTTTCACGCGACTCTCACGTTTATCAACAACAGCATCAGGGGTTTTGTCCGCCAATCTTTCCTTGCCTGATCTATTCACTCTCGGGTTAGACGTTTCGACGGCATAATACAAGGACTGTTCGAAGAAGCCCTGCGCATACTTAGCGGCAAGATACACTGTATGCTCAATACTATAGCTTTGATGGACACTTTGCTCGTTAATCAAATCAAAATAATTAACCAAACCAGACACATTTCTTATCTCTGGCAAAGCATTATCAAGAAAGTGTTTCCCATCTTGCTGAGCTTCCACAATCCAAATAGCACGAGCGCGTTTACCTTCGGCCTTTAGTTTTTGGACGGCATCAAAAAGCCGTTCGCTTTGATCATGAGAGTGAGCATTGACCAAGTAGCGCGGCAAGCCCCTTCCTTAAGGTGGGGGAAGGATAGCGCATGATGCTTGCATCATAGAGACGGAACTGTATATAATCACAGTATGAACACCCTATCCACAAAGACCCTTAAAGTTCGTGTTAGAGACGGGCATATTTTCTCGCTTAATCAGCAAGGAAAGAATGTCAATTTTGTCTGGAACTTTCTCAATGAGACTAGCCATCGCTTTATTAAAGAGCGAGGTAAGTTCATGTCTGCGTTCGATCTTCAAAAGTACACCGATGGCGCAGGTAAAGAGCTAGGATTGCACAGTCATACCGTGCAGGAAATCGGCAAAGAATACGTTATCCGCAGAAAGCAATTTAAAAAAGCCAAACTGAAATGGCGAAAATCCCATGGTGTAAAACGCTCACTAGGCTGGATCCCCTTTAAGAGCGGAGCACTTAAATGGAAAAATGGCAGCATCTACTTTAACGGGCAATATTTTAGGGTATGGGACAGTTACGGGTTAGCACATTACACGTTCAAGTCAGGCTCATTCAATGAGGACTCAAGAGGCCGATGGTATCTCAATATCGTTGTTAGTTTTGAAGCTAAGCAAGGCCAAGGCAAACACGCTGTCGGCATTGATTTGGGCTGCAAGCAATCGGCCACAGACAGCAATGGCCACAAAGTCATCGGGCGAGAATACCGCAAGCTTGAAACGAAACTAGGATTGGCGCAACGCGCCAATAACAAGAAACGTGTCAAAGCTATACATGCAAAGATTAAAAGTCGCAGAGCGGACACTCTGCACAAATACAGTCGCAAACTTGTGAATGAGAATGCGGCCATCTTCGTTGGTAACGTCAGTAGCCAAAAGCTCGTTAAAACTAATATGGCAAAATCAGTATTAGATGCGAGCTGGGGTACATTAAAGGCAATGTTGGAATACAAATGCGCTCACGCAAACATTGTCTTTGAAGAAGTCAACGAAGCTTACACAACCCAAACATGCTCGTGCTGCGGTGAAATACCCATCAGCAGTCCCAAAGGTAGGGCAGGTCTTGGAATAAGAGAATGGACTTGTAGTGTTTGTCGAACTACTCACGATAGAGATATCAATAGTGGAAAGAACATTCTCGCGGTGGGACTACACCGTCTTGCAGAAGGAAAGGTAGTGGGTCGCCCCACCCTAGTCTTAGAGCCGTAATAGCTCTTAGAATCCCCTTGCTTTAGCTGGGGGAGAAGTCAAAGCAAACACAAAATTGGCGCATTGGTGTACTTAGCCGTGAACAGTAAAATTCGCTCAAAAGGATATGGTGGAAAACTATTAGCAACTTGCAATAATTACCTTGAGCAAAACTTCGACATCAACACCATTCTTATTGAAGTCGATTCGGTCAATGAACAAACTGCAACAGACATGGAAATAAGAGTTAAGAGACAAGAGTTCTACAAACGCCATGGCGCAAGAAAAATTGGAGGGTTTAACTATCAACTCCCATTAGTTGGAGCTGATTACTATCCAGTAATGGAACTTCAGTTTATATCGCATCAAAGTTTCACTGAATTAAGTAAGAGTGATTTAGAGATCTGGCTCAAAGCAATGTACAAAGGGATTTACCGTGAAGCCCCTGATCATCCTTACATTACTTCCATGCTAAAAAACGCACCAGAGGTGCTTCGCGTACAAAATTAAATACAGATGGCGGCATTAGCCGCCTATATTAATCAAGCGCACTTATCCCATACTTCTATTGGAACCATCTTAATAGACTTCGTTTCTGACGCCCCACAGCGACTACAGGTTCGTTTGTCGCCCTCAGTTACCCAATCATGCCAACTGTCGCCATGAATGGCACATACACCGATTGAGCGGTACAGCGTGTAGAATTCATCAGTGATATCCTCCCATCCTTCAATTTCCATTTCAGGACTGCCATACGCCCACGCTTTTAAACTTTGGCCGTAATGACAAATATGGCGTAAATTGGCACCGTGTAACCATCCTCCGTCACGCAATCCGATATACAAAATAGGCTCATCAACCTTTTTACCAAGCAGGCTACACCAGTAGGTGCGGTAAATGCGATAGTAGTGCTTGTTCCTCGACAACCAACGGAAAAGCT
>Ga0100385_1004226_pt1 | contig 12428 bp, 9 predicted proteins | sample CryGeymeta201509_FD_81543 | JGI IMG/M metagenome (GOLD analysis project Ga0100385, IMG submission 81543) | Groundwater microbial communities from Crystal Geyser aquifers in Utah, USA - Crystal Geyser metaG 2015-09 | ecosystem: Environmental > Aquatic > Deep subsurface > Groundwater | place: USA... | reverse complement strand
TCAAGGTCCAGAGCACGGCATCCGATCTCGTCTTGTCTCAGCTCATTGAGGTTCACGCGAACCTGGCCGATGTGGGCGCCATTTTCCAGCTCACCGTACACGACTCGATGTGCGGCTCCGTCGACCCGAGGTACATCTTCGAGCTCAAAGAGTTCTTTGATTACTACATCGTAAGGCGCGTGGCCGAGAAGTTTGCGTGGCTACCTGTGCCGTTTAAATACGACGCCGATGTGGGCGTAAGTTACGGAGAGACGGTCAAGCTAGAGGACGTGTATGCTTCGGAGGCACAGCTGTTAAGCAAGGTTCCACACGGGGACGCCAAGGCGCTTGCGTCTGTGCAGAAGACCATCGCAGCGCGCAGGCGCATTTACCAAACCTATGAGCTAGAGGAGCAAAATGCTTGCGCGTGAGTTAACCGCAGAAGTCGTGGCGTCGACGTGTACGGGTGTTTGCCTTAACGGACAACACGACGTGGTGTTGTTGGGCAGTGTCGTAGAGCCTTTGACAGCGCCGCGGCTTGCTATGCGGTACCCTGCAGTGCTGGCGTACGTCAACGGCGCCCCGGAGATCCACGCGCTGGACTACGCTAAGACTATACTCGTTTTTCCGGGGAGCGCAGCGGTGAGCGCTGTGTTCGCCCCGACGCCGCATATCATTGAACTGTACTGGCAGTGGTACTTCCACTCCCACACACCCGACCCTTCACACACAGCAGACGCCGGAGAGACGCTATGACTGATGCTTTGATTATCTATCACGACCACTGTGCGGACGGAAGGTTCGCAGCCGCAGCAGCGCGCTATGCGCTGACGCAGCGCGGTAAGACTGTGCAGATCCATCCCGCAACGTATGGCGAGCCCGCGCCCGAAGTGGACGATTACGCCGAGGTCTATCTAGTTGACTTCTCGTATCCCTACCAAGAGATGATGCGTCTGGGTCAAGCCTGTGCTCGCGTCGTAGTGCTCGACCACCACAAGACAGCACAGGCTGCGTTAAGCGAAGCGCACGGACACCCTTCGCTTGACATCCATTTCGACATGACTGAGTCGGGCGCAACAATGGTCTGGAAGCACTTCTTTCCTGACCGTGATGTGCCCGAGGTGCTTCAGTATATACGCGACCGCGACCTGTGGCTCTTTGAGCTGCCTGACTCAAAAGCGGTCACTGCGGCGCTTAACCTCAAAGCGCGTACTGTGGACGCGGCGCAGAGCATCCTTGAACAAGGCGTGCGTATGGCGGACCTCGTGCAGGACGGCACGCTGCTCCTCGAGCAGTGGCATAACAACGTTAACGCGATCGCACAGACTGGCGTTACGGTCACCGTTTACGGCGACACCGCAGCACTGGTGCGTGCGCATACGGCGTACGTGGTGAACTGTCAGCCCATGTTCGCTAGCGACGTGTCTCAACGTGTGTTCGATACGCACAGTGACGTAGACTTTGTGCTGTCGTGGTGCCTCATGTCCGGTGCGTACGGCGCTCGTGTCTCTTTGCGCAGCGCGGGCGTGGTGGATGTGGGTGCGCTTGCGGTGGTGCGGAAAGGAGGTGGGCACCACAACGCGGCGGGATGCGAGTTCCTCGACGTATCGGAGCTTCCGTCTGCCATGAAGTCAAAAATCCTGCATTGGCGTGGTAATAGAATATGATCGATCAAACAAGCTCACTGCGCTTTTCTCCGGCGCAGTGAGATTGATGGAGTAAGTCTTGCGAAGAGCAACGGACGCGAGCCGCGTCCACTGGTTGTTCGCGCAGCAGCTTGTGTCAGCGGTACAGACGTATCTTGCTTCACCGCATAGGTAAAGTACCGCTGACACAAGCCCTAGCGCGGACCGGTCGCTTAAAGGAGCTTCTTTCCACGCCCGGCGGCATCGCCATCCGAACAGCTGATGCTACCGGTTCAGCCAGCTCCGGCGACATCGTTATTCCGTCAAGTTCTCGATCTATTCAGTCATTAGCCTTGCCCGAACGGGACGCACGCGAGCCGCGTGCACAGCTGTTAGGGCTCTTCCAGGCTGGTCGCGCGCAACGATACAGGAGGCATAACACATACACGCGCGCCCACGCCTAATAGAGCCCAACCAGACAGGGAACCGGCTCTGGAGCGGAACTCAAGAACCAGAGAGCACCTAGCGCTATGGAAACTGCAGGTCCGGATCCTCCCCCTGTCATCGTGATGACTGGTTCTTGTGCTCGTTAGTCTTACGCAAAGAAGGAGCGCGAGCCGCGCTCATCGCTTCTTTGTGGCCTCCGCAGCTTTTGTGCTCGGCGCCCCTTGGGCGTGCAAACATAGAGAACACAAAAGACTGCCTGCGCCACAAAGTCCGTACCCCTCGTTCGCCAGGCCGTCGGAAACCTGAACTGGCTCCGGACCTGGTCGGCGAAGGGGTCATCGTAACGAGCAAGTGTGCTGACACAATTAAACAAAGTGCGCGAGCCGCGCACATTGATGTTTATTCATAAGGTCGGTGGTTTCGAGTCCGCTGGAGACTCGCTGTGAGAAGAAAGCCTAACCTCCCAAACAGAGGTGCCAACGCCCAACTCTTGCAGCACGGAAACGGCGGTACTCTCAACCCACATCCTATGAATAAAGAAGACGCGCCGATTTCGGGTACCCTCCCGAGGCACACCCGCTTGTGCTGGCAGGCCCCCAACCTACCGAGGCGCCTCGATCGGGCCCCGCGCGTCATCGAGCACACGAAAAACCACCTACGACAGCGTAGGTGGTTTTTTTTAGCTCATAGGCATAGGGTAAAACTGCACTTGGCCTGCTTCGATCATGCTTGCGAGCCAGCCGAATGTCGCGGCGTGTAAGCAGTCATCAGCTGCCAGGGGGCTGTGCGCCCATATCTTACGCCCTGTACCGTTCTGCGTGATCATCTCGTACTCTGCGAGGATATCGTTAAACGCCATGGCCATGTAGGCTTTACGTGGGAAGAACACTTGACCGCTCTTAAACAGCATCATGATGGAATCGATCGCGCCTGTGCGGTTAGCCAGGTACCTGTCGCGGTTATTCCACGCCAACATGGTCGACCCGGCGCCATATTGGATTTGGAGCACACGTGAGGAGCCCAGGAGCTCTGCCAAGAGCGCGTTAGCGACGGCCCCGCCGCCCGCGTCGCCCGCGACCTTTGCGCAGTTGTATCGGTTGGCGACGGCTGCGACCTCTCGCACATCCGCAGCGGGGTTGTTGGTAGCAAAGACCCTATAGTAGAGCAGCTTCAGCCTACCGCTGCTGAGCATGCCCCACACCCACACCACGGTTCTTGAGGTGTACGTGGCGCTACCGCCGCCCGACCAGTCTACGCCAGCGACTGTGAACAGCACGTCGTCGAAGGTCGCCGGCGTAGGGTACTCCTCCATGGTGTAGTCCCTACAACAGCTCTCGAGGTCTTGCAAGCTCACCAAACGGGTACCTGATGCGTCGGATATGCCAAGCACCTCGTTGTTGAAAGTCGTCTCCGAGTACAGGGGAGAATCGAGCTTGTCGACCAAGCGCTTCCAGCGCACGGGTTCTTCTGTGTTAAGCGGAAGGATCAGCTGCGAGATGTGATAGCCCTTGATCTCCCCCTTGGGGTTCATGCTGTGCCATCGGCCCGCCCTTACGTTGAGCCCTTTGCCGCACTTAAGGCAGATTGGGCCGCGTTTTCCAATGCTCTTCTTGTCTACGAAAGCGTTCCACGACCCACAACCAGTACACTTCACGACCCATTCGTCCTGTGTACTTTGTTGCCACAGAATCTCGATGCCGTTCTCCATCGACTTGGGCGTGCCCGCGTACCGCTTGAAGCCGTAGATTGGCTTACAGTTGTCCATACAGGCGTCGACGACGGGCGTGACGGCGGGGAGGACCATGTCCTGCACCTCGTCGTAATCGACGGCGTCGCTCGACACACCGCGTACGCGGTCCGCGTTATCGCTCGCGTATAGGACGCGTATCTCCGAGCCGTTACGAAATCGCTTATGACTCTGGTTGATAATCGAGTCGCGCAGCATGAACTTGTCGTGGATCTCGGGCGAGAACTTCAGGCACGGATCGAGTCGCGATGTCGAAAACACGGCGGCTTGGTTCTGTGAAGGCGCCAAGTACAGCGACCTGAAGTAGGGCTGCGATATGGCGTTGACCACAGCGAGGTTATTCATAGTCGTGGACTTGCACACCTGCCGACCGCATTTAAGCAATACTGTTTTGTGTGTCTGGTCGTAGATGTCCTTGTAGAACGGGTAATCGTCGAGGCTAAAAGGCAGCCCGTCCAAGTGAATGAGCGCCTCGGTGACGACGGAGCGGGAAAACGTTTTAGTCACAAGATTCCTCATTGAGTTGGTATAAGTAATTGCTACTTAACATGGTGTTAAGTGCGACAACATACCAGAGGATCCTATGGCCAAGTCTAAAGAAGCACAAGAGCGCGAAACCACGTTTGCCGAGAAAATCGGTGTGATGGACACCAGCGTGAACCGCGCAGGCGACGCAGTGCAGCTGTGTCTGCTTGCCAACATCCCCATCCTGCTCATCGGCGCAAGCTCGACCGCGAAGACCGCGAAGGTCCGCGAGCTCGGGCTGTACAACAAGGCTCGCGTGCTTATCTACTCGCTTGCGTCGAAGGAGGCGCAAGACCTCACGGGACCGCAGTTCCCCAACCGCGATGGGACGTACACCTACCTGCGTGATGGACAGGTGCCTGTGATGTACGAGCCTGGCGAGGAGGACCTCGTCCTGCTCCAGCACGTCCTCTACGATGCGGACGTCGATTACGCCGAGTTTACCAAGGATAAGCCGTGGGCAGCCATCTTCAAAGAAGCGGCGGCGATGGCGAAGGAGGAGCTCAAGAACAAGGTTCAGGAGGCGTTCTTCCGTGCCAGGAGCGGTGAGACCGCGCAGAACGAGCCCGTCTTGCTCTTTGTAGACGAGGTCAATCGCGGTGATCGCACGACCCTCAACGCCGCGATGACGTTCTGGGCGGAGCGCAAGATCGGTACGCGCCGCTTAGGCCCCAACGTACGCATCGTTGCGGCCATGAACCCGCCCGGTGAGGGGTACGCCGTGAACTCTGTGTTCTCCACGGACAGCGCGATGCGCCGACGCCTCGTGCAAGTCGGTGTGGTGTTCAACGGGGCAGAGTTTAAGCGGTTCAGAACCAACCCAAACGAGGTGTTCGGCGCTACCTCATTCGCTCCCGTCATCTGGGACGCGCTGGAAGACGCCGCGCCACGCCCCTTCCACCCCACCGTGAACAAGTACCTTGATCAGAACATGGGCATGCAATACGACGAGCAGCGCTATGCCGCTGGGCAGGTCTACGCATGCCCTGCTACATGGCAATACGCGTCTGATATCCTCTACGCCTTCGATGAGATCGGCGCATCCATTGAGTCAGTGATACAGCGCGACGCCCTGAAGACGGCGCTTGCCGGATGTGTGAGCTTGGTGGTGGCGAACGACCTGATCACGTCGTATGAGAAGTTTGTCGAGAGCATCGACCCGATGGATCTGTGCCTCAACTTCAACCGTAAGACCAACCCCAAGTTCGTCGAGCGGATCGAGAAGCTGGCTGATGACGGCAACACGCTAGTCATCTCAGAAGCCGCAGCGCAGGCGGCTAAGCTTGTGATGGAGACTCCCCCCAGTGAGTGGGACTACCCGCGCCTTGCGGCGTCTCTTGCGGAGATGTTTGACACGCTGCCGCTGCGTCTGTCCCGTGCCTTTACAACCGTGCTCTACGATAACCCGACAGAGGAGCAGAATAAGCGGGTCTTGGCGCTGTACTCGGTGCTGCCAGCGCAGCCGCTGTACGCGAAGTACATCGAGAAGGTGGCGAAGGCATCACAAGTGCAGTCCAATGAGATCAAAGCGCGGAAGCAAGCGTAGTCATGGCTGCTTGCTCTGCCTCGCGCTGAAGCAGCGTATAGACTTGCACGGCTGACAGCTGTGCAAGTTGGACGTCCGACGCAGACTCTGTAAACGCCATCTCCAGCAAGTCCTCCACGGGCTTGCTGGAGATGGCGTCCCACTTCGCTTTTATTTTAGCTGTTGACTGCTTGCCTGCACGTGACATGCGGTCCATCTCTTCTTGGACAAACTCCAAGCCCAGCGGCGCGACGATAAGCCCCGCGTCCACACAGCACGCCGCCATGTACGTCTGTGGTCCGATGTCAAATAACGTATCGCGGTCCAGCTCAGCCGGGGCCTCCGCGAGACGGAGGATGACGTCCACGCCCCATGCGATGTGCTCGGGCAGCGCTTGGGGGATGAGCGCAGGCACTGCGGGCAAGTCGTTGAAGACTTGGATAGCCTGAGCAAACGCATGCGTGTCCCAGAACACCGTAGCTGCCGACGCGACAGCTGCGGCAGCGAACAGGGCGTCGTAGTTTTCTTCGGGCATCGCGATGTGTGCGTCTTCCAGCTCGAGACGTACGCTCTCAGGCTCCCACGTCAAACACTCTCGACCCAGCAGCTTTACGATACAAGCCAGCAGACACATGACGGGTGTATCGCCGTTTTCCAGGAGTGTTTTGAGCAGTGGAGCTGTCATGTCAGGTACGCCTTGAGGTTGGCCATCATCGCGCGGTGCACGTCGGCTGGCAGCGTGTCGATCATGGACTTGAACGCTTCGGGGTCCATCTTGGATGCGCTCGCGCCGTCCCCGACGAACTCGTCGATGGTTTCGTCTGGCAGCGCCATGAGCTTGCTTAATGGCACGTCTACGCCTGCGATAAGGCAGCTCGGCTCCGCGAACTTGTTCATGTTGAACACGGCCTTAAGTGGGTTGTCAAGCATGTGCCCGTAGAACCGCTCCAGGCCCGCCCGCGAGTCGAGATCCTCTAACGTCTCTGCGATCTTGACTAGCGTGTTTCGGGATGTGATCATTCCCGTAACCGGGAAGCGCTTCTCGATAGAGGCGGCGATCTTCTTGTACGTCGTGGCGTGTTGCGGGTCCGTGCACGCAGCGGCGCGCGCGTCAACCTGGTCAAGCAAAAGACCGGCGTCGCATACCACCACTCCCGCGTACTTGTACACATCCGGGTGCAGCTCATCGACGGACATGCCCAGATCACGCCCAATCATCAACGCGTTGACGCTAGCTTCTGCTAACGAAGCCACCTTTAGCTGCCCTGCCTTGAGACGCACGGCGTCGGTGGCGTCGCGAACGTCGTCTGCGGTGCGTACGGGCATAGCCTGTTTTTGTGGTAAAAGATACCGAACAGACTCTTGCGCTTCTTTCTGTGCTGTGGGTGCTTGTTCCGGCATGCGTACACCGTACGCTTCGACGGCGTCGTGAATACGCTGACGTACTGCCGGGTCTACTCCAGCTTGCTTCTCGGCATAGAGGTAGCTCAAGACTGCATGTTCTGGCGAGTGGATGGGAAAGCGCCGCGCATACGCATCAGCGAACGCATGTTTGCTTAGCGTGGCCGGGTCGTCATACGACGCATTTTTGTAAAGATCGAAACAGGCGGGATCTTCAGCCTGTATCCTACGCAGCATTAAATGCTGCTCGTCCGAAAACACATCAACGACTAAAGGTGGCATATGACCTCCGAGAAAAGTTCGACCGACACACAACATACCGTAGCATCTGACGCCCGCCTGGGAAAGTCCCGTTTCGATGAGTACTTCATGTACATGCTGCGCTCGATCGCGTTCAGTCGGGATCCGGGCCTTACTGACGTTGCGATCACCGCACGCGTCGCGTCTAGGATGCGTATCCTAGACGTCCCTGCCGACAGCCATGTCACCTCCATGGCTATGAACATCGTGCGTGGACGCTTGCTCCTCTTCTACAACGTCGGCTGGATGGCCAAAGTCAACTACACGGAGTGGTCGACTACACTGGTTCACGAGGTGTATCACGTGGTGTCGCGCGATGTGCCCGAGTTTTATCGCCGTATGGCAGCTCAACCCGACGAACAAACCAGGCACGACGCGCACCGGATGCTCAACGTTGCGATGGACGCAGCTAACAACCAGCTGATGCTCAAGCGCAACCCGCATATGCTCTTTAATGACACGGGAGGCTGGGTGCTTCCTAAGCAGCTCGGGTGGGCAGAGGATGATGTGACGTCCGCCGAGTACTGGGAGTCTCTGTGGCTTCAGCGCAAAGAGCTGCTCAACAAAGTCGACGCGCTCAAAAACCAGCCAGGAGGTATCGGGTCTTTTCCAAGTAATGGATCGTCCGAGGACAAGCTCGTCTGGTATATCGCAGATAAGGAGCTTACGAACCAGCACGCATGGACTCCCTCCGCTGGCGATAGCGACGATCCGGATGAGCTCCGCGCCAAGGCAGGCAAAATCGACAAGATGCTCAAAGGCTTGTCGTTCGAGGAGCTCGAAGCGCTGGCCAGCGAAGCGCAGGCTGCGGGCGACAGCGCAATAAAGCAGGCCCTGCGCGATTACGTAAAGGCCGTGGGAAACCTGCCAAGCCACTGGGCACAGGTGCTGGATAAGCTCACGGAGGTGGGGCAGATATCGTGGACCGATGTCATGCGACGCGTGGTGGGTTCTCAGGCAGGTGGCGAGCGCGTCAGAACGACCACACGCTCATCGCGCCGCACGTTCGTCACGCACTTACGTAGCGAAGACGGCGCTATTGAAGAGCTGCGCCTTCCGCTGCCTGTTCGCCCCGGCAACCGCCGCGATCTGCGACACCTGACCATATTCGCTATCGACACGTCGGGCAGTATGTCCAACGCAGACGTGCTGGAGGGCCTGGCTGAGCTCAAGAAGCTCAAGACAGAGATGCCGGAGATTACGATCATCGTGATGCAAGTGGATACACACGTCTCGCACATCTGCGAGCTTCACCAAGACACCAGCGTGGAGGAGTACATCAAGACAGTGGGGCGCACGAGCGGCGGTGGTACGCACTTCTACGCGCCGTTTAACGTCGCCAAGTACATCGCCACCAACGGGCGCGACATGGATCATCCCGCCCCGCAGTTCAAGAACGAGGTAGACGCGCTTATGGCTGCCTACAGCCGCGTTGACCTGGTGGTCTATCACACCGACGGATACGGAAGCGCGCCCAGCGCCACCGAGGTAAACAACATCCCTACGCTATGGTGCTTGCCCTCAAACAACCGCAGGAAACCCGCGTTCGCAAACGGCGAAGAGTTTGGGATCATCGTGGAGCGTAAATGACCAAGATATACACACTTAAAAATTATGGTGCGGTGGCGCGTATAGGCACCGCACCATACATGCCTGCGCTGATGATTTACGTGGTGCACGAAGACGTCGTCATGGACGTGGCGAGGAACTTCGACGCGTGCCTCGTCAGCAACGTCACGTCGAATTACGTCGGGCACTTGCGTACCGCGTACTCGCTCAAGGTGAAGGGATTTGAGCTCGCGCAGAGCAAGAAGGACACCGACGCGCCGCCTAGCAACGCACGCGCCGTAGCGGACGTTATCCCGCACATCTTGCAGGACCAAACTTGGCGGTATCTTTTGCCGCTCAACACGTACGCCGAGGATCAAACAACCAATACAAATGAGAATAGGCGCCCACTTTACGAAGTGATGCGCCAGGCGCCGTACCCGGAGGAGATGGACACACCTATTGTGCCTATGAACACTGTCATACGTCCCAAGACTGCCCAAGCGGAGCGGTCTGTGGAGCGCTACCCTGGATGTGGCGACGCCAAGCTCACCGGGGTACCGCGCACGGCGTGGCTTGCCTGGCCTGACTTAATCACAGGCGATGCCGTGACGTCTCCGGTTTGCCTCAAGTGCCCGTACCTAGGTCGAATGACCGTGGGCGGGTGCTACGTAGGCGACTATGACTGCGTTGCAGCGGTTAACGGGCTCGTCCTTACGCAGATGAGCGTGCATCTGCGTAAGGCAGATGAGCTGCTCAAAACACTAGATGTGAAGGTGTACTGATGACGTATATCCTGGACCAAGTAGCTCAGCCACAGAGCAACCGAATCGGACCGCCAGTATTTGACGCGCAGAGTTTGGCGTTGCGGCTGGGGATCCGTCGCCGCACGCTGTGGTGGCTGGTGCTGAGCAACAAAGGTGACCCCAAAGGACCGAAGCTCTACCGCCACATCACGATACCCAAAGATAACGGCGGCCTGCGCCACCTCCACGAGCCTTGCGACCCTCTTAAAGCTGTGCAGAAGGTGCTGCTGTTGCGCTTCTTTGCGCAGTACGAGACGACGCCGGCGCACGTCGCTGCCTACGTCATGGGCCGCTCTACCCTAGAGGCGGCGCAGCAGCACGTAGGCGCTGCGGTCAAAATCTCTGTAGACATCAAGAACTTCTTCCCAAGCACGACACGGAAGATGGTTCGAGCTTACCTACGTCGTGAGCAGTTCTCGGAGGAGCTTGTGAGCATCCTCAGTAACCTGCTCACCGTACCTTTGTGGACCGACTTAGGCGTGCGCAGCTGCTTACCTCAAGGCAGCCCTACGTCAGCTGCTGTGGCCAACCGCATAGCGATGGACCTCATCGACGCGCCGCTTCTTGCTGAGCTGCCTGACGATGCCACGTACACGCGGTACTGCGACAACCTCGAGGTGTCCTTCAAACGCGACCGCTCACGCGAGGAGATCGACGCGTACAAGGTACGTATTCAAGAGATCGTTGAGGCGGCAGGCTACCGCCTCAACCACAAGAAGACCAAGATACAGCGCCTCACGTCGCCCAAGATTCCGATGCGCGTGCTCGGCATCAACACGAACACAAAAACCAACATCCCTTCTAAGAAATATCGAAGGCTCAGGCTGCTCATACACCAGGTCAAGACACGCGGACTCACGGACACGTACCATACGTCTAACCTCGTTGACCGCACGCTCATGATGAGCCCTGCACACCTCAAAGCGTCGCTCATGGGCGAGCTTCAGTATTGGCACCGAGTAAATCCTGCCAAGATGACAACTCTTATAGAAACGCTGCGCCAAGCAGAGGAGGCTACGCCATGATGAACTTTACGTTAATTAGGATGGGCCAGCTGGCGTCAAATCGCGGCAGTCTGTACAGCGCGTCTACTGGCCATACGAGTCAGTCAGCTGTGGACGTGCACCTTCAGTTGCCTACGTTGGTGCTCTGGGCAGAGGATCACTCAGAAGTGACCTTAGCGGACGCGGAAGCCTTGCTGCAAGAGGTCTTGCACCGGCTGTGTCACGTTACCGACGTAGATCTGGTGCCTATCATCACCATAAACTACCCCGACCGTGACGAACGCTCTCGCGCGCACAGGTTCACACCGGCTAACTCTTCACGTCCCGAGGACCTCATCATCCGCGCGCTTAGGCCTATGCGGATGCTGCCCTATGATGGAGATGTGCTTCGCACAGAGTACGTGGCCATCATTCACTTAGTGCCGAACGTGCTGTTCATGGCAGAGCTCCAAGCCTCATACTTCCAGGCAGAGTTCTATATCTATGACGCTGAGCTAAAACGATCGAAGCGATTTACGTACGAAGACGTACGTAAACAGTGTCTCATCCTTAAAATCGAAGCGCCAGGGCAGTCAGATGAGGGGCAGTACCTCGTCTGCACACACTGCGCGATGCGTGGCCCTACGTGCGTGGGCATAAACATGCGCTCACTGCTCCCTGAGTTGGAGCATTTCTACCGAAAGGACACTGCGCTTCTTAGCATGTTAGCGCGAAGGCGTACCGAACGCTTAATGGTATCGACGGGGTTACCGCAGTCGGAAGGTCGTATGGCGACCGCGATGAGTGGTATCAAATCAGAGCGCTTTGTGTGGGTTAAGCCGGGCAACCTACCAAGCAGAGCGTGGCGAGGTCACAGCGCAATGCAGCGCGGTAACTACGCGTCTATGGTCCACACCACGACTGATTCGTTTGATGACGAATTAATCGCAGACCAAGCGGAGAAGTTCTCGGAGGAGATCGAGCACTTGGCTACGGCCAGGGCCCTGCGCAATAAAGTCTGTGGGCACACCAAAGCTGCAGATGTGTGTATCTTCGCAGGAGAGTGCAAGCGCTACGACTCATGTACCAGCCGCGTGCACGCGACTGGTGAGTGGGACGAGCGCGGCGCCGATGCGTTCCTCGCGTTAGGGCCAGAGCCCATGCGTCTTCTGTTGTTTGTCGTGCAGGCAAATGAGCTCATCTTCACCACAGAAGGTGTGCGCCATCTTACGTTAGCGCATCGCCAGGACGCACGAGGCGACTTGAGTTCGTTTTGGTTAGGCGGGTGGGAGCGCGCGGTTCACAGAGACGACGCGGTCGAACAGGTCCACGACATCAAAACACTCATCGCGTTCATGGACACCATAGACCCATACCTTGCCAAGAGCCTGTGGGACCTGTGGAATAAGCGAAACCGCACGCCGCCAAGTGACCCGCGCCGATGGGCACGCGTCGGCTGGCAAATCCTGGAGTTCCAGGAACTTCGCTACCCCAAGTACTCGTCTCGCGGTGGTTGGGGGTCTGACTACATCAACGGCTTGT
>Ga0100385_1004223_pt1 | contig 12434 bp, 17 predicted proteins | sample CryGeymeta201509_FD_81543 | JGI IMG/M metagenome (GOLD analysis project Ga0100385, IMG submission 81543) | Groundwater microbial communities from Crystal Geyser aquifers in Utah, USA - Crystal Geyser metaG 2015-09 | ecosystem: Environmental > Aquatic > Deep subsurface > Groundwater | place: USA... | reverse complement strand
CCTAAGGAAGCACTAAGTCTCTTTGATGAGTTTTGTGATCATTTAGGTAAGATTGTGAACGTTAAAAAGGGCCAGTTTGGAGAACATATGAATGTGTCACTCTCAAATGATGGCCCAGTCACTTTTAGCTTTGAATATTAAGCATTAACTTTATTAGTCGCTTCTGCTTTTGCAGCTCTATCCATTGCAACGGCTTTCTTCCAGATTCCTGCAAAAATAAATGCAAAAACACCTAGAAAACATAATATGTGAAAAACTTCAATAGTCATTGAACTTGCAACATTCTTAGATGGTCTTAACGGTTCGATTGCTTCACCTTTTGGAACAATTGATGATTGGTATACCTTAACAGCTTGATTACTCATAAATAATCTCCATTGAGTTAAATTAGTTAGTTATGGACTTAATATAGAATTATTCTGGGTAAGATAACATGATATGTATCATTTTCACGGTAAAAAATTGTTAAGTTTTTGTTTTGAAGCATCGCAGCTATCTCTTTTATGTCAAAAATGAGATGTTTTTAAATATATTATATTTTAAATGGGAGGTTCAGATGAAGAAGCTAGCGATGCTGTTATTACCACTGTTACTATTAGGTAGTTGTAAAACATTTAGAGGTCAATTTGTAACTCACGAAGATATAACTCTTAATAGTGGAAAGAAGAATATTTCTATTGAAGTTGGGCAAAGAGACGTAAAAGTTAATTTCAAATCTAAGAAAAAAGCAGAGCTTGAGATTGATGGAAATAAAATTGAATTGAAATTTGATTCTAAACTTAAAATTCCTTCAAATGGAGATTTTAAAGTTTTAGCGTCTAACTGGAATCAAGAATATGATCTTGTTGGGACTTCAAAAGTAGAAGTAACATCAGGTCCTTTGAGCCATGATTTCGAAAGTTGTGTTGAAAGAATTCCTTATACTGTTTGCAATGGTAGATCATGTCATGTTGTATATCGTGACTTCTATGGACAAAGACACGTTGAATATCGATTAAGAACAACAACACAAAATATCACGATGAATCTTGTAAAGCAGGATCATGAGTATGCAGGATTTGCAGGTTATAATAGCTCTTCAGAGAGAATGTATGAGTTTGTAGGTATGTGTCGTTAAAAAAAACAAGGGCCTAGAATGGCCCTTTTTTATTTATTTCATCAATTTGTTCGTTGAGTGTCCAAAAATCGTAAACAATTCCAAATGCAAAGAAACCGCCTGTAAAGATATAGAGAAGTCCTGTTACAAATTTCCCCATATAAAAACGGTGGATTCCAAAGAGCCCAAGAAAAGTAAGTGCTACCCAGCCAATATTGTAATCAATGATTCCGCTGGTGTATTTTTGGTCAGCACTTTCATCCATTGATGGAATTAGGAAGAGATCAATTAACCAGCCAACTCCTAGAAGTCCACCAGTAAAAAACCATAGTGTTCCAGTTATTGGTTTACCAAAATAAAAACGGTGAGCACCTGTAAATCCAAAGATCCAAAGAAGGTAGCCCATTGTTTTACTGTGACTATCACTTATCGATTTTAAAATAGGTAGCATTAATTCTCCTTCTCTGCCCATATTGGATTTTCATCTTTAGTTAGAGCTTGCTTTAGCTTTTCTTCAATTTTTGAAAATACTAATTGAGATTCGATATAGTCTTCAATCTCTTCTGGCTGTAAATCATCACTTACGCTAAGAGGAACACCTTGGATTTCAAAATTTAAATTTAACGAATCTTTTGTCGCACTAACAAGAATGGTATAGTACTTTACTTCACCAGTCTGTAATTGCTTTCTCTGCTTTCTTGAAAGTAGCAGTGCATGGCGATCACTAAGGCATGCACCGGGGATTGTTTCAAAGAAGTATTCAATATCGTTTAATTCACAAGAAAATTTCATGACTTACTCTAGGTAATTTTTAACTTATAAACGAAGTTTCTAGCACTGTGTTATTATAAGATAAAGTTTTTAATATATAGAGGATACTATGAAAGTTGATTATTTAAAAGAAGATGAAGAAATAAAAAATGTTGAAGAAAAAAAAGATGCACCTCGAAGAATTTTAGTTGGTGGAAACTCTAAAACAAAATTGAATGATGAGGCGTTTGAGCAAGATGTTTTAATTGTTGTAAGTAAGTTAAAGAAGTATGTAAAAGATAAGCATGGTCTAAATACATCTGGAGATGTTTTTAAAAGGCTCTCTGATATCGTACGAGTTGCTTGTGATAGAGCATGTGAGAGATCAATGCAAGATGGTAGGAAAACATTAATGGAGAAAGACTTTTAAATGCAAAAGTATCAGCTGGTAAAATATTCTAATGGTTATGTTCTTGAAACCATCAAGAATATAAGTGATAGTGAAATTATTTATAATGGGAAGTTTACTTTATTTGTTAACTGCCCAAAGACCGTTGCCGATGCCGTTGATTTTGAAAAATTAAACTTCAATATTGAAGTTGAGAGTCAAATGGATATTTTAAAGGGGCTAGGGCATTGTTTTAGTTTTATGCCAGATTATACGGGGTCAGAAACTTTTATACCCAAAATTTTTTTACCTAAGCCTATTGATGATAATTTTGATCTTACCTTTTTTGGAGGCAGTTTTAATCCGTGGCATCCTGGTCACTCAGAATGCATCAAGCAGTGTTCTCAATACGAAAATGCGATCGTTGTTGTTCCTGATTATAGTCCATGGAAAGATAATACTTTCCCAAGCCCACTTGAAGAAATTATTAAGTTAACAAAGAAAATTCGAAGCTGTAGTTCTCTTGCCGTCGTTTACCCTGGTTTTTGGGGAAGTCGAGATCGAAACCCAACATCAAAATGGATTGTTCAGATTAGTGAGTCCAAGAAAAATTGGCTAATGGGTGAGGATACTTTCGAAACATTACTAAACTGGTATGAGGTAGGTAGTTTTTTGAATGAAATTACGAAGCTCTATGTTTTACCACGCTCTTTTGAGCGAAAAAGCCCAACCTCGATTGAAGAAGTTTCTAAGTATTTAAGTGAGCACCATTCTGATTTAGAAATTATTTGGTTGGCCGACCATCCCTATAAAGAAATTGCTTCAAGTAAAATTAGATAAAAAAAAGGCCCAAGATAACTTGGGCCTTTCCATATATAAACGGTTTCGAATCGCTTATTTAACTTTCCAGTAGTACTCAATAACAAGCTGTGGAGCAAGTTCAAATGGTACGTCTTGTGATAATGGCTTTTCAACCATTTTCGCTTTCTTCTGGTCAGAACCTTCAATGCTGAAACAAGCTGGAATCGTAGCGATTCTTGGAGTTTCACTTGATTGCTTATAAAGTTGGTTCTTGTAACCTTTTTCTGAAAGTGAAATTACGTCACCTGGTTTAACGATGAAAGAAGCTTTATCAACTTTCTTTCCATTAATTTGGATGTGACCGTGAGATACCATTTGCGATGCCGCTGGCATTGATGGTGCAAATCCAAGTCTGAAAACAACGTTATTTAGACGTGACTCAAGAGTAGTAAGAAGTAGATCCATCCATGGTTGCCCAGATGTATTTCTCTTTGCTTGCTTAACATAAGAAACAAGTTGCTTCTCTCTTAGTCCATAATGGAATACGATTTTTTGTTTTTCTTTAAGACGAACCGCGTAATCAGAAATTTTCTTTCTTTTGTTACCGTGAACACCTGGTCCGTATGGACGTCTGTCTAATGCTCCAGCTTTTCCAAGACCTGGAAGTTCAACTCCTAACGCACGTTGAATAGCATAACGTGATCTACCTGTAGTACTCTTTGCCATATAAGCTCCTGATATTATTAACTTAAGGGACATGGCCAGTGGTCGCATCACATCACCAACAAGTTAATGTTGGGCCCTTAAGTATTGTTAAACTTGAACGCGACCTGCGCAATTTACCTAAATATGTGAGTTAAGTCAAGGATTATAATGGTTTCGATGGTTTCGCATATCCTTGACCAAATGAGTTCTTTAATCTAGAAGTCTTGGTTAACGCAAACTTAATACAATAAATTCTTGGGAGGATTCATGAGAATCATGTTTATCAGTCTATTTCTTTCGCTTGGTCTATCAGTAAAGGCAGAAACTTTAAACTATATTTGTGAGCCATCGGATCTCGTTTATATGAATAAGTTCTTTGCTCAGGGTTCACTTGATGTAAATGGACCATTAAGTGAAAGTATTCTTTCAAATACTAGAACGATAATGTCATTTCGATTACTAGCTTCAGGATATGGTAGCGATTATGTCGATTTCGTTGGTTACATTGCAGAAGGAAATACAAAACTTATCTCTACAATGACGAAAGCTCCATTTATCTATTCGTCTTTGAGACTTGAAGAAGAAGGAAGATTATTTGATATTAAACTTCTTTTTGATTACTCGGAAACTTTTGATTCAAGAATCAGAGATATTGAAACAAATCAAACTTTCAGAGCAAACTGTAGAGTTATTAAGTAGTAAGATATTTTTCATAACTAGCTTTTCTCTAAATTAGAGAAGGGCTAGTCTTTCTTAGCTTTTACCAAAATTTCTTCAAATACATTTTTTAGGTTCGGGAAGCTCTTGCAGGCGTTTTCTAGACTTTCTTGAATCATTCGCTCTGGTAGTCCAAGTTCAACAGTTCTTCTTAGAATAATTTCATGAATCTCTGGCATATCAAGACCTGATTTTATGGCGTTTTGTGCACCTTTGAGTGATTCTGCTGGTTTTAACTTATCATCGTTCATGAGTACCTCAAGAACTTTTATACTTTTATTATTTGGAAATCGTTTACTTGCGCGATCATAAATATTTTCAAGTAGAGAGGCATTACTTGTAAGTCTTAACGTATTTATAAGAGAGGCGAATACCAAAGGCTTATCTTCGCAAATTACAGAGGCTTCCTCCATTAACTTGTAGGCCCTGTTTATAATGTCTTCTTCGATCTTTTCACCATTTTCAAACTTGTCTTGAACAATTTTTTTCCCGTAAATCGTTAACGAAGCTGCAATATAATTTTTAAGATCATTGTCTGGCTGATCAACTGTTTTAAACGCCGTGTGGTATTTAAGGATATCATCATACTCGGCACATGCGACAGAAACCCATGCGAGATCTGGGATCATTTCAGGATTTACTGGAAATTCTTCCGTTAATTTTTTACTAATTTGGTAGGCCTTGTGTCTTTCTTTTAATGTCATATAGACAGTAAATAGTTCTTTTAAGGAATTATAGTAAGTAGGGTTAGATTTTAAGCTATTTTCAAAAGCTGTTTTCGCTTGCTCGAGGGATTTCCCTTTTAGGTGAATCATACCTTCAAGATAATATGCCTCGAAAGGTTTTGAATCTAGCTTGATTGCTTTCTTTACAAGTTCAAAAGCTTTGTTGACATCAAAACGTAGGTGCTCTCTAACGCTTTCAAGAGCGAGTTGATAATCTGAAGGGTCAGATTTTGGAACAACGACTTTAAGGAATTCACTTTGTAGTGATGTTACAGTAAATGGGATTAACACAAGTGAGTCTATTTCTGATTGCGCAACTTTTGAAACTGCATCGAGAGAGTCATTGTCAGACAAAAGAATAAATCCACTGTCTAGACGATTTGGCCATTGCTTGAGATGCTCATCTAGAATTTCTTTGTAATTACCATCTTCAAGTCGCTCATTTGTAATAATATAATTTGGTTTTTTTTCTTTTAATAATTCGTGGGCCATTTGAAGATTCTTTGCGTGATGAATGTTCTTACGTGGAATAGCTGTTTTCATCAGCATCGTTTCAATGGCTGTCTTGGCGGCAACAGAAGGCTCTATTGATAAGAACTTCTTGTTCTTCATATATTTTTTTAGTAATTGCTGAGCTTTTGCATCCATATTTACTTCCGATATTTATTAAATTTATTAGATACTTCTTCTTGTTTCGATTCAATATCCGAAACCATATTATTCCAAAATTCGTTATTTTTTCCATTAACAGTAATTTGAATTTCGAGCAGATCTTCATCGAAAGGAAAAGTTTGTCCGACGATGCCATTAATCACATCACATTTTAGAATACTCTTATCTCTTGGCATGGCTGAAATTGTTTTAAGCTGCTTTGAATTTTGAAAAATGTAGAGGCTCAAATGATGTCCTTCTGAAATTGATTTCTTAGGAACGACGAGGCTTAAATTATCAATGTCGACATAGAGTAGGCTAATCTTATTATAATCGAGACAATCTAATTGGCTTGTTTGGTTTGAAAATATAAAATATGATCGACTTAGCTTTTTTGTAGCAAGTATAATGTGGTTACTGTTCATTGATAAATTTTAGTTTATATATTAAAAAAATCAATAAATATTCTTAAAACTCATGGTAGAATTATAATATGAATTTTAATAGGAAAATAAAACATTTAAGTCAGGTAATTGTAATATCTTTTATAACATTCTCTGCATTGGCGACTACTGTAAAAATTGGAGCGTATGTTTTTCCTCCTTACTTCGAAAGAGTCGCTGGTGGGAAGTATCAAGGTGTAATTCCGGAGTTCATTGAAAATATAAATAAGTTTCAGGCAGATTTTAAATTTGAATTGTATGAAACCTCTCCAAAAAGAAGATATCAAGATTTTACTGAAGAGAAATTTGATGGGATATTTTTTGAGTCACCTGAGTGGGGATGGGGTGATCATGTCAGTAAAGGTCAACTCGTTTTTGAAGGGGACGTTGTCCTTGATGGTGAAGTTTTTATATCAGGGAGTAATCATAAAGGAGATAATGACTATTTTAAAAATCTCGAAGGCAAGTCGATAGGTCTTTATCTTGGTTATCACTATAAATTTGCCGATTTCAACTCAGATGAGCATTTTTTAAAAGAAAAGTTTAACGCCTTTGTTTCTTCTTCTCACGATAGAAATATTGAAAGAGTATATAATAACCGCTTAGATATGGCGATTGTAACGAAATCATATATCAAGAAATATATGAATGAGCATCCTCGTATTGCTTCAAAAATTTTTGTTTCAGATGTTATCGACCAAGATTATCGCCTAAAGTTTGGTCTTAGAAAAAGTCTTTCGTTAAAAGAATCAAAAATAAGTAAGATAATCAATGACTTTCTAAAAAGTAATGAGTATCGTGAAATTATTAAAAAATACAGTTTAGAATAAGAATTATGTATTTTTTTTGATTTTCAGCGCGAAAGTTATTGACGATTTTTAAATACAAATTTTAAAATGAATTATTCATTATAAATAACCCTAACAAGGAAAGAGGTAGAAAATGGCTAAGAAAGCTACTAAGAAAGCTCCTGCTAAAAAAGCAACTGCAAAAAAAGCTCCAGCGAAAAAAGCTGCTGCAAAATCAAAAGAAATGCTATTAGTTGGTTCAAAAACTAAAGAAGCTCTAAAAGGTAAAGGATTCAACGTATCTTCAGATGCACTAAATGCAATGAATGAATATGTATACTGGATCGTTGATCAAGCACAAAAGAAATGTGCAGCTAATGGTAGAAAAACTATTAGACCATACGATATTCTTGCTTAATTAGTACTGAGTATATACATAAGAAAGGCGAGCATTGCTCGCCTTTTGTGTTTCTGGTCTATAGTTTAGATATTGCCTTGATCTCTTCCTTACCTGTCGCAAGTTCTTTAAGCTTAATATTTCCTTCGTTTTTTTCATTTTCACCAAAGAAGATAACCTGCTTAACTTTTCTCTTATCTGCGTAGCTCATTTGTTTTTTAAGTTTCGCATTACTTGGATAAATTTCAACAGAGCTTCCACCTTCTCTTAACTTGTTTGCAAGTTTAAGATAGTCGAGCTCCATTGAACTGTCGAAGTTGATAATGAGGTAGTCGATACTATTATCTATTTCTGTGAAGAGGCTTCTGGTCTCCATAACGTCGTAAATGCGATCGGCACCAAAAGATATTCCTATTCCCGGTAAGTCCTTAACTCCAAATACGCTTGTGAGGTCGTCGTAGCGTCCTCCTGCTCCAATGCTTCCCATACTTCCATCGGCGAGTTTTACTTCGTAGATAGCGCCAGTGTAGTAGTCTAATCCACGTGCTAGGCTTGGTTCAAAATCAATCTTTGTAAGACCAACTTCCTTACCAAGTTCAAGTACCTTTGTTAATTCGGCGATCCCAATTTTTCCAATTTCATTCTCTCCAATGATTGAAGTAACAACTGAAATCTTCTCTTCATTAGTTCCAGAGATATTAAAAATAGGATTAATTTTTGTTAGTTGATCTTTCGTGAAGCCCTTGGCTTCGAGTTCTTCGAAAACTTTCTCTCGGGGGATTTTATCGCGTTTATCAATGGCAATAGTCAAATCAGTAAGTTTTTCCTTAGCCCCAATGACTTCTGCAAGGCCCAAGAGAATCTTTCTATTATTAAATTTAATTGAGATATCCGTTATTCCCAGGTCAGCAAAGGCCTTCTCGTAAATTTGCATCAGGTCGACTTCACATAGTAAGGAATCGGTTCCAATAACATCGGCATCACACTGATAGAATTCTCTGTAGCGACCTTTTTGAGGACGATCCGCACGCCACACGGGCTGAATTTGATATCTCTTAAAAGGAAACGCTAGCTCATTTTGATTTTTTGCAACATATCTCGCAAATGGAACAGTCAGATCATAACGCAGACCACGATCTGAAATATGTCTCGTTAGGCCACGGGAGTCTTTCGCTGCAAGAAGACTTTCGTCGGCCTTAGCCAGATAATCTCCACTATTTAAAATTTTAAAGAGAAGCTTGTCTCCCTCTTCTCCATATTTTCCTGTTAAGACGTCAAGGTTTTCAACAGATGGTGTCTCAAGTGGCATGAAGCCAAAGCTTTCAAAATGTTTTCTAATCGTTGAGAAAATAAAATTTCTTCTATTGCTTTCGATTGGGCCAAAATCTCTTGTTCCCTTAGCATTTTGTGGCTTAATGGTACTCATATGCGATCTCCGTAATTTTACTGTCTTGGCATTATAACCGCTAAAAATCATTTTTAATACACACTTTTAAAACTGCTCCAGTTAAATGGGGACAGATATTACCATGATTTTACTACTCACTCAGTAAAATAGCCTTATCTGAAGCTCGAACAACGGTGATTTTTGGGCCGCCAGAAATTTTAGCTGTAAGCTTCTATAGTTTACTAGTGAATGCTTAGAAATTATCCCCATTTAATGGGAGCAGTTTAGATTTGAATAACCATCACTAATTAGTCATAATGATCAAAAGTCATTAAAACAAGGAGAAGTTTTGAAGTTCATTTACCCGTTGCTAATACTTAGTTTTGTTTCATGTTCGACAATCGTGCAAGAAAAGAAGGTTGTGCTTCCAACATTTAATGTTGCTGAGCATCGAGTATTTCCAGGGAAAGTGAAAAAGCTTCAAATCCAAATTCCTAAGAATATTGATTCACTAACGGAAAATGGTATTTTGTGTGGTGGAGATAGGCTCGCTTCGGTAATGGAAGGTGATTATCTTGTGACTTACTTTTCATTGAATTATAAGTTCTTGGAAAATAGCAAAGAATCAAATATTCCTTGTTTTTTAGAGAGCCAGATTCGAGGCCAAAAATATAGCTTTCATATTTTTAATTTGAGACCTGAGAAATTTGATTATCCACTGAGTTACATTAAGGTGAATAAGAAGCATGTGGATCTTTCAAAAGAGGATCTTGATCGCTTCTTAGGTGAGAAGGCTAACTTGAAAGTTGTGTATTCAAAAGTTACTCAAGATCAGAAGTTATATTCAAAGCCGTTTGTGAGACCTTTAAAATCTAAGGTGACGGGAGTTTATGGCTCGCGTAGGGTTTTTAATAATAAGAAAGATTCATGGCATTCGGGGACAGATTTTAGAGCAAGAAGACCAACGCCAATTACTTCGGCGAATGAGGGGATTGTTGTTTTTGCTGATGCACTTTTCTTCAATGGGAATACCGTTCTCGTTGATCATGGTCTTGGGATCTTGACGATGTATTGTCACTTATCAAAAATCAATGTCAAAGTTGGCGATAGGGTAGATCAGAATTTAATCTTAGGTCTTTCTGGAAATACTGGGCGATCGAGTGCTCCGCATCTGCACTGGGGTGTGAGAGTTGGAGATAACTGGGTTGACGGTCTACAGTTTCTCGAAGAGCAAACAAATGATGAATTAAAAGTTGATTATAAGAGCGCTTCCGGCCAGAAGTAGAACAGCTCCAAGAACTCTTTGAAAGTTAACTAATTTTTGCGTTAGCCCAAAAAGTCCGTAGTGATCCATAATCAGCGATGCCATTAATTGTCCCGTGACGATAAGTGCTGTCCAACCAGTTGATCCTAGTTTTGGAACAATAATAATTGCAGATAAAACAAAAATTGAGCCGATGATTCCGCCACTTAAAAGATATGGTGGAAGTGAGACAACTTTTGAAAGAGATGGAAGATTTCCATAATTAAAAAGTCCAATTAAAACAAAAATTAAAAAACCACCAGAGAAGGAGATGAGTGCAGCTTGTGTCGAGCCGCCAACGAGAGAAGATAGCCTCGCGTTAATTATTGCTTGAAGTGGGACCATTAGTCCAATGGCCAGTGCCCATGTGATAATTAGGTATTTCATGTTGCTTCCATGTGTTCAAATCTATATATTCTAATTATCTAAGAGCTAAAGAAATTAATCAAGAGAGCAAGAATATGACAACGACTCAACTAATAATCATTCTCGTTTTCCAAATACTTATTATTGGAATTATCGTATTTTTTAGAAGTATGGATAAGAGTCAAAAAGAAGGGGATCGCTCAGTTACTGATTTACAGAATTTAATTCAAAATCAAGGGCAAGGGCTGTCTGACACTCTACTTCGAAATAATGATCAGCTGTCAAAGAATTTTGCAGGGCTTAGTGAAAGTGTTGTGCAAAGGCTTCTCGAATCAAAGGCCGCATTTAACAAAGATCTTTATGAATTTAAAGATATGCTTGGAAAAGAGCTTGAAGCGAAGTTTGAAAAGATGAATGGAGTTGTTCAAGAAAAACTTGATCGAATTGATAAGAAGGTTCAAGAGAATCTCAATGAGGGATTCAAGAAAACAAATGAAACCTTTACTGGAATTATTCAGCGCTTAGCTAAAATTGATGAGGCCCAAAAGAAAATCGAGTCACTTTCTTCAAATGTTATTTCTCTACAAGATGTTTTAACAGATAAGAAGAGTCGTGGGATTTTTGGTGAAGTTCAACTTAGTAACCTTCTAAACTCCGTATTTGGAGAGTCTGGTAAGTATTATCATCTTCAGTATAAACTAGAGAATACAAAGATTGTTGATGCGGCACTGACGCTTCCTGAGCCAATTGGCTTACTCTGTGTTGACTCGAAGTTCCCGCTGGAAAATTTTAAGAGAATGTTTGAAGGGGATAGTGATGAAGATAAGAAAGTTGCACGTAGGGAATTTGTTAGAAATATTAAAAAACATATCGATGATATTGCAGATAAGTATATTATTAAAGATGTGACGGCTGATCAGGCGATTATGTTCTTACCGGCCGAGGCGATTTTTGCTGAGATTCATGCATATCATTCTGAAGTGATTGAGTACTCTCAACAAAGAAGAGTATGGATTGCGAGTCCAACAACATTTATGGCGACATTGACGACAGTACAAAGCGTCATTATGAATATGGAGCGCAGTAAGTATATGAGTATTCTTCACCAGCATATTAATAAGCTTGGAGAGGAGTTTAAGCGCTATGAAGATAGATGGACTAATTTCTCGAAGCATCTTTCGACAGTAACTAAGGATGCGGATCTGATTCATAAGACGACAGGAAAAATCTCGAAGCAATTTGAGAAAATCATGCAGGTTGAGGTTGAAACACCAGATGATCTCCTTGATTTTCCTAGTCAATCTTCCGAAGATTTAATATAATAAACATAGTTTAAGGAGAATTTATATGAGTATGGAAGTATTTGTTGCTTTGAGTCTTGTTGCTTTTTGGGCAATGTTACCAGCATCTTTAGCACTAGCTGTTAAGTATTTTGATGATGCAATAATTGATGAAGATCACCACTGATTAAAGGTGATCGTTCAGCCAATTTCTTAGATCGAGAATTTCGTATGGGTCAATTTCGTGGCCCATTTCATAGTGATGAAAATCAATATCAAGTACTGTCGCAAGTTTTGTTTCAACAATCTCTTTTGTTTCTTTAAAATTTATAACCTCATCAAACTGACCATGGGCCATGAATAGAGGAGTTGGGATAAATGCTGAAGGAATATTCTTAGGATAGAGACGTGGACTAAGTGCTACAACGCCGCCAAGTTTTTCTTTGTACTTATAAAATGTCTCCATGGCGATACAGCCACCTTGAGAAAAGCCGCAAAGAAAAATATCTTCACTTTGGAAGCCTTGTGTTTTTACTTCCTCAATAACTTCTAGAATCAAATCTGATGAGCTCTCAATCCCGGTCATTGGATCATTAGGTGGAAGGTCGTACCAAGAATAACCAAAGTAATACTTCTT
>Ga0100385_1004216_pt1 | contig 12452 bp, 12 predicted proteins | sample CryGeymeta201509_FD_81543 | JGI IMG/M metagenome (GOLD analysis project Ga0100385, IMG submission 81543) | Groundwater microbial communities from Crystal Geyser aquifers in Utah, USA - Crystal Geyser metaG 2015-09 | ecosystem: Environmental > Aquatic > Deep subsurface > Groundwater | place: USA... | reverse complement strand
GAGCCTGGTCTAGACCCGTTGGGACGAAGGTCGAAAACAAGCCGTCGTCTTCGAGCCAAAGTCGGTCACGAATCGCCTGCTTCAGCTCGCCAGCCCAGGCCTGATATCGGTCGCGTTTGGTCGTATCACCGGCGTCTCCGGCCAACTTCGCCGCAAAATCCATCGCATGAAAATGCAACAGATTAGTGCTCAAAGCCTTGCTCATCGCGATATGAACCGTGTCGGTCGCCGTCCACGCAGGATAGCTCTGCTCACGCCAATCCAGGAATGATTGCTCACCACGATAAAGACCATCTTCTGCGTCATAAACGATGCGCCTGTCGTGCTCGAGTGTGTTCGATAACGCCTCCAAAGCCCTGGCTGCAAACGCGTCACGTTGGGCCCCTTCGAGGGAATTCAACAGAGTTTCTGCGCCCATCGCCCAAGACACGCGGTCGCTTGAAACCGGGTAAGAACCACCCGTCCCGGTGTCTTGAACAACCTGCAGATCTCCGCCGGTTCGGCGTTCGCTGAGTTTGTAATTGAGCGAGTTCAAGGAACGAATTGGGTCGATCCCAGCAAGCCCCAAATCCACCGCGTAGGCGGTGTCACGGGTCCAAACGTATTTCCACAAGCGGCCGGTCTCAAAACAGCCGCCCGTTCCGCACTCGACTGGGTTTCCATCGTCAAACGATCCGTCACTGATTTGTTCGACCGAGTTTTCGCGGACTTCCTCTAATGCCAGCGCGTGCAGCGCATCAAAGATGTCATTTCCGGTGCGCGTCGTCGGACCGGATCCTTCGATGATGACTCGCGGATTGCTAGGCTGACCGTCCCGCAGCGCAGTGCTGGATAACCGATAGGTCCGTGCACACGAATCGCGGTTGCTCACAACCACCGTTGCACGACCGTTCGCATCTTCGATCGCACCACCTTCGGCACTGCCATCGACCGTGATGCAGTCGCCGACCGGAGTCGACGCGTCGGAATCGGCCATATCGCTCATGTCGACCACCATGGCGTCGGATTCGTTGGAGGACTGCGGTTTATCGTCGCTGCAAGCAACAACAAACGCCAAGACGAGGCATGCGGACCAAATAGTTTTCATGGCGAGAGCGTAGGCAATCCGGGCGGTGGCCGCAACGTTGAGCGGGAGCATTGCGTCTGCGACCGTGCCCATGGATCCAGCCGCGCTGAAATTCTGCGATTTGCGTCTAGGACGCAGAATCGCCGTGCGGACAAGATGCCCGCGAACCAAGCCACTCCCGTACGGGAATAAAACATCGCAAACCAATGCCGATCACGCCAAATTGTACCGTACGGTACAATCTTACCCTCGATCCTATTGAAACCGTAAAATATTACCGTACGGTAATTTCATGAAAGAAGATTCCGACCAATTTGGGGCGACAAATTGGAAAGCCCTTGCCGCTGAATTGAAGGTGCGACCTCGAATCGTGCGAGCCGAGCTAAAACGAATGCTCGATGAACACGAAGATGCGATACACTGTTCATTCAACCTGGTTGCAGAACGACTTGGTGATGACGCCGCCGTACAAGACGTCGCGCACCATGTTCGTAAACGCTTCAGAAGCTGCCAAAACATCCTGGCATCCAAAGACTGGTGACCGATGAAATACGCCTTAATCGCCCTTCTAGCCCTTGGTTTGTACTCGTGTGCCGACGACAACGTCACAGTCGGCATCGACGCGTCGACTGACCAGTCTGGTGGCCAAGATGCGACCTATACGCCCGATAAAGGCTCCAACAATTCGGTACTCGTTCCGGACATGGGGATGACGGATATGGGCGAGGTACAGGACCTGGGCGCTCCGCAAGATATGGGCACCCCACAAGAGGACATGAGCGCGCCGGTATGGCCCCAATATTCAGGCGACCCGTGCAACGTCGATGGCAAAGCCGGCCGATGCCTTCCAACAGACTCGTGTGATGGCGTGGCAACCGCGGGCCATTGCCCCGGCCCCGCCGGAATCCGATGTTGCGTAACCTCGTGCGGGGCCGGAGACGGCGCTGGACTTTGCACCGCCCTTTCAAGCTGCCCAGGCGCTCCAGTAACGGATGAATGTGTGGGCCCAGAAACCGGCTGTTGCGGTCAATCGAGCCAAGGCACGTATTACGGCCAAGTCTATAATACGTATTATTATCTGGCCTCCGAGACCGACTACAGCGGCGCCGCGAATACTGTTCTGAACGACGTGAACTGCAACCCGATCGCCACCGTCCCTGCAGCTTACTCAGATGCAGCCTGCATCGAGGGAAGCGGACGTCTCAAAGACGGGCGAGTCGTCAATTACGAGGCCTCCTGCAGCTGCGGACGGCCCTGCCCCACGGGCGGAATCGTATGTTGGAAAGCCCTGAATCCGGTCACGCAACCCTGGGGCCAAGGAGCGTTTTCGAACGCGTTGGTTCCGATGCACTCGATCGCCGTCGACCGAAATGAATTCGCTCTAAAAACGGTGCTTTACCTGCCGGCTTTCGACGGCATGCAGGTGCCCGCAACGGGCGGTGTAGCGGCCTTCACGCACGACGGCTGTTTCCGAGCCGACGACGTCGGAGGAGCCATCAATGGCAACCATATCGACATCTTCGCCGGCCCTAAATCGATGTGGCAGCATTTCGAAGGCGTGTTTCCGACCCGAACCAATTTTGACACTTATCTGGGTGCCTCAAAATGTGACTATCTGAAGCTCTAATCACATCATGGAGTCTGGTAACGGTCGTACTTCTCGACCTTTTCCAGCTCGTTGTCCCAGCCGGCTTTGTCTTCCATAAAAATATGGGCATCGGGTTTTATCGTTATCTCACTGTCGAGGCTGCCTGCCGGTACCTTGATCCGTTGCCCATGAAGCGTCGGCATAGGTGACCCACAGTCTGAACAAAACGCCCCTGAATGGCGAGTGTCAGGCACCTGAAAACCACGAACCTTTTCTTCTCCGCTGAGCCAATTCAGAGTCGCTTTGGTCGAAAACAGGTTCGCCGCATGTGCTGACCCCGTGCCCTTCCGACAGCGCTGGCAATGGCAAAGAAAGAAGCTCTCGAACGGACCAATAATTTCGTATCGAACCGCGCCACAAAGACAAGAACCCACATATTTTTCGTTCATTCGATTTCTCCGTTTTTAAAGCCGTGCTCGGATTGCGGCCTCAGCCGACTCGAACCACTCGACATCCGCTTGTGTCGTCTCCGAGTCAACGCAGCCTCCGCCCACCGGAATGCCGCTCAAACCCTGTCCTGACTCAAAACACGAGCGAACCTCACGTTTCAATTCTAACTCACGACCGTCGTCATTGATTGAAATCTGAAGAACTCGTTCTCGCGCGCCAAATCCGGACGCACCAACCTGCACCGGCATCCATTCTTTGGCCTTAACGTTTCGTTCGTTAATCGCTGCGACATCCTCGGGGCGAGGACCGCCTGAGTCTTCATGAACCAAGTCGACGCGGTCACTAGAAATGCGTTGAACCCGGCCCAAATCCCGGAGCTTGGTTTCGAGCCCTTCGCTTGTTACCGGCTCTTTCAAATCCATGGTGGTTGCGCAGGACGTGGCTAGGACGAAGGCGGCCAGAAGAATTACTCGGTAGGTCATTTGTGCCTCGTTGGGTTCCTAAAAAAGCGCATCAAAAGGAAACGCGTAAAACTTCAATCCGTCTTGTGCGAACGACAAAACCCGTTCGCCGCTATACCCAACATATCCCGCAGTAACTCGCTCTCCTGCAAGTTCAGCCGCTTATCGAGAGAAAAACAGCTCCTTACCGATATTATTGGCACCTCTTAGGCAAAAAAAAGCGGCCTCATGAGAGGCCGCAGGAAAAATCGATTCGCGCTAGAAATTAAGCGCGACGACGACGCCACACCAAGCCGAGTGCCGCGAAGACCCAAAGCACAGCTTGTGATCCCGATCCACCGGTCGATGAACAGCCGCTGCCTTCAACCGAAGTCGCGTCCGCACCGTTGAGGCCGTCAGCACCGTCGGCTCCGTCGACTCCGTCGGCTCCATTGGCGCCAGCGGCTCCGTCAGTTCCATCAGCTCCATCAGCTCCATCAACGCCGTCGGTGCCATCAGCTCCATCGGCGCCAGGAATCGTGCAAAGGTACTCAGTCACGTCGACTTCGCTTGCGTCAAGAATTCCGTCGTCGGCAGTCGCTCCGCCGTCTCCGTTATCCAAACCACTGTCGATTTGAACACCACCGTCAGCACACTCAGCGCCGGGATCGAGAGGTGTCAAAGCAATGAGAGCCGAGAATCCATCGGCGCCGTCCGCGCCATTGATTCCATCGGCACCGTTTGTTCCATCGACACCGTTTGTTCCATCGGCACCGTTTGTTCCATCGATACCGTTCGTTCCGTCGATGCCGTCTGCACCGTTCGTTCCGTCGATGCCGTCTGCACCGTTCGTTCCATCGATACCGTCTGTACCGTTCGTTCCATCGATACCGTTCGTTCCGTTCGTTCCATCAGCGCCATCAGCGCCATTAGCGCCGTCGGCCCCGTCCGCTCCATCCGCTCCGCTTGGACCAGGCGCTCCGTTGCAAATGCTTACGGATTGCGTGACTTCATCGTCCGAAAGAATGCCGTCGTTGGCATCGCCAGCTCCAATGCCGTTGTCCAAACCACTTTCGATCGTGACCACGCCATATAGGCATTCTGCGCTGTTGTTGCCAAGAATCGTCTGCCGGATAAGCGAGGAATACTGCAAAGGCGCACCGAAACGTATCTCACTCAGAATCAATCCCGCGCCCTGCGTCGCGTTACTGCCGGTGTTGATCATGATCCCGTCGATGTCGGCAGCGGCGGCGACACTCATTGGAGTCTGCCCATTCTTGAATTCAAAAAGCGGAACGATCAACGTGCCAACAACAGGCGAGGTGATTGAGTAATCATAAAGCGTCCCCGCCGCTTCGATCGTAATCCCAAACGAGAAGACTCCCGCGGGGACGTTGTCGATATCGATCCGAATCGTATCGTTTTGCGTCTTGGCCAAGTTCAGCGCCGTACCTAGGGTCGGTCCGCCATCGAAGCCAACACGGCTTCCATAACGAAGCGAATGCTCCATCGCCCCCGCACCCCAGAATTCCATGGTGCCTGTTGTGCCATAAACGTTCGCCCTTGCGCCTGGCGGCCCATACATACAGCTAAAGCCGTCTCGGATCCGGAACTCACGTTGGCTGCCAAGAATGGAGGTGTCAGCGCCAACATCGAAAGTGGCCGATCCGCAGGCGTCTAACGTCTGAGTGGGCGCTGTGAACGAATCAATAACTTGTGCGGAAGCAATGGAAGGCAAAACCGCCAAAGTCGCGACACCAAGAACAAGGCAGAGTGATCTCTTTGCCAAAATGAACTCCTAATTGTGAGGTACAAGGGTTGTGAGAAAACTATTCAAGCAAATTCCGTTCCTTTCAAGCAAAATTTGCGTCCCCGCTGTAAAATTCGCGCGTCAGCGAAGTCGGGCATGACTCGCCTTAACGCGATCCCTGCGTAAAACCTCGATAAACACCTCCCTCGCCACAAACCGCTCCACCTCTGCATTGTGTCGGCGTCGGCTCAACACAAACTATCGTAACGGACTGATTTGTGATTACCTCAAACCGTGAAATCCAACTCAGGTCGTCAAGTGATGATATTGTTCCGTCCAACACGTCTCAGCGTCCTACTTTTCATGACCTTGATGGCCATGTCCTGTGCTGAAGACACAGGCCCAGAGGACGGCGCAGGCGCTGCTTCGGACGAAGCAATTGCAGAAATACCGACTCCGAATCTGCCGACGAGTCCGGTCGAAGAGCCGACCGTCGATCCCGTAGTCGACCCAACTACAGACCCCGTCGTTGACCCAACCGATCCCACCGATCCGACCGACCCCACCGACCCGACTGACCCAAGCGTCCCGTGTTTGGCCGAAGCTGGCTGCTTCAACACGTTTCCGACCCAAATCGTCGATACCACGGTGGGCGGAACCCGCACTTTTGCTGCGTACTCCTGCCGACCTGAGACCAACGAAAGTGGCCCGGAACGCCTTTATCGGCTCGACTTGCCCTACGCTGGATTTCTGGCCATCGAAGTCACGGACGAAGGCGCCGGCGCGGACATTGACGCACATTTGTTGCTCGAGAACGACGCGGAGACCTGCATGGACCGCGGCAATCTGGCGGCAGGTGCCTACCTGGAGGCCGGCACCTATTGGGTCGCAGCGGACTCCTGGGTGGATGACGAAGGCATCGAATACGCGGGTGATTTTGAGCTTTCGATCAATCTTGTCCGCCCCGAAGACTTGAGTGCTGCGGGCATGAACCTGGAGATGGCCAAAGACGCGCTGACCGCATTCAGAACCTCGTGGCAACGCTCAGAAACCAAGCGTTTTGAGTACACAATCACCGACTTTTCGATGCATTCGCGGCTCAAACGTCAGTGGGTTATCCAGTTGGCAACCGGAGAACTGCTCTACAACCTGACGGTCGGCCACGGAGTGGCATCCATCGTGGGTGATGACTTGGGATTTTCGTCGGTATTTTCCAACACTCCTGAAAGTCACCAATCGAGTCTGGGCCTCATACGTACGGCCGAAACCTACACGGGTGATTATGGATATTCCTTGCGACTTGATGGCCTTGAGCCAGGCTTTAACGACAAGGTCCGAGACCGCTTCATCGTGGTTCATCCCTGGTATGGAAATCGCGTCGAAACGGTGGCTACCGAAGGCTGGGTGGTCCCAACTTGGGGTTGTGCCACGATCGACCCGGTGGTCTCGGAAGCAGTCATCAACACCATCAGCGGTGGCTCGTTGATGTTTTTCTGGTATCCAGACACGGCTTGGCGCAACGCATCGACTTACCTCTAGGTCGGCGCCAGAATACCGCAAAAACAAGGGGCCCTCATGGGCGTTGTTTACTTATTTTCTTACCTCTTAGGCGGCCTCGCGGTTGCACTCGGCACCTCGCATCTCCTTGACGCCATTCGGGAATCGGAACCGATACTGTCGGCACTAAAGTTCATTGGTTTCGGGACTTTTTTAATCGTCAGTGGAGGCATCCTGCAGGCCATCGTAGCCAAACGACGTGGCAACGATGGGCTTCTGGGGATCTTTCCTCCGATGGGCGCAAAGGGCGCAATCATCGCGACGGCCGTATGGTTGGTGCCGTTGGGATGGGCCTGGGCGCAGTTCGAAATGTTCCAAAACCCCATCGACATGTACCCATTTTTGAGCATGGGAGGCGCTGTTGCATTGGCGTTTGGCCTCGGTTCACGCGTCGCACAAGCCTCCCCGATGCGGTCCGCAATCGCGATGATGGTCGTTGGTTTTGTAGGCATGCCTGCTGGCATTTTGAGCATCGCCCTCTCAAGCTCTCATTTTAATTACCATTTGAGTGACGTGCGAACGACGTTTAGAGACTCCACAACCCGTGAAACAAAAACCTTTATCGACCAAGCTGATGACCCCGAATTCCTCTACGAAGAATCCGGGATTGGCGACGAAACGTCCGAAATGCTTGAAGCGTTTGCCAACGCCAAAACCATCGACGTCGCCGAAGAGATTGAGGCTGGTCGGATGCGTATGTTGGAGGACGGGAGCTACGTGGTGGTCAATCCCGACGGCACCGATGCGAAGATGGGAGGCGCGGACGACTTGAGCACAGCGGTGGACAAGGCATTTGCTGCCGATGAAGCGGCCGCGGCAGAAAAACGGACGAAGGCGCGCGAGGCCTATGAAGCGGAAGTGGAAAAACGTCGTTTGGGCGGCCGTCTTTTCCACTGAACCCGCGGACCCATCGCAATGCGGGCAGGATGCTCGCGAAACCAAGAATCTGGTTCGTCGACGCCCAGATCGAAGTGACCTTCGAGCGTATCTGCCTTAGAGTGTCCCGAATTCCTCACACCCACGGTGATTTTATGGCGACCAAATCCGAAATCGATAGCCTTGAAAGCTTGTTGCGCAAACTGCCCGAAGAAGACCAGGCCGAGGCATTTCGCATCCTTTACGGCAATATGCCTCAGCCCATGCCCATCCCAGCGACCGCTGCGGCGTTGGCGGGCGAACACGACTTTGACGTTGCGGCGTATCGCTTTTCTGTGACGCCTGAACAACGCCGCGCACCACGAATTGTGCGAGTTGGCGTCATCCAGACTCAGATCGTCGAATCCACGAGCGCTCCCATCGAGACTCAGTTTCAGGCTCTGTGCGCACGCACAGAAAAGCTGATTCACGCTGCTGGCGCGATGGGTTGCAATGTCCTTTGCCTCCAAGAAGCATGGACGATGCCTTTTGCTTTTTGCACGCGCGAAAAACAGCCCTGGCTTGAGTTCGCGGAGCCGGTCGACGGCCCCTCCACACGCTTTCTGTCCGAACTCGCACGCCGCTACAACATGGTCATCGTCTCGCCCATCCTTGAGCGCGACGAGACCCATGGTGGCACCATCCACAACACGGCCGTCGTGATTGGAAATCGCGGAAACATCATCGGCAAGCACCGCAAGAATCACATCCCACGCGTGGGCGATTTCAACGAATCGACTTACTACATGGAAGGCGATACCGGTCATCCCGTGTTCGCGACTCCGTTTGGGAAAATCGGCATCAATATTTGTTACGGACGCCACCATCCGCTGAACTGGTTGATGTTTGGCCTGAATGGCGCCGAAATCGTCTTTAACCCTTCAGCCACTGTGGGCGCTCTCTCCGAGCCACTATGGGGCGTCGAAGCTCGTTGTGCGTCGATCGCAAACAACTACTTCACAGCTGGCATCAACCGCCTTGGCACCGAGAGCTTCCCCAACGAATTCACCTCGGGCGACGGACAACCTGCGCACAGCGATTTTGGGCATTTCTACGGTTCAAGTTACGTGACTGCGCCTGATGGCGGCCGTACGCCGGGCCTTTCGCGAACACGCGACGGTGTTTTGGTCTCTGAAATCGACCTCAATCAATGCCGTCAAGTGAAGGATAAATGGGGATTCCAGATGACGCAGCGACTTAGCGAGTATGCAGACTTGCTCAAAGGCGCGGCGTCACCTGGTTTTGTGCCACAAGTCATCGCCGATAATGGCATTGAATTTGCGCCTGCGGGCCATCAGCTGGGTTCAGGGAGTAATGCCCAACACCTGCAGCACAGCCAGCCTACGCGGCTTTCAGCGCCCGTTCCCTCGGCGCAGCTGACCTACAGCAACGGCGAGAAAGAAACAGACAACTCGTAGCCCTCACGAGCTCAGAGGTGGGTCATATCGCGGACCAGGGGCGCCCGCTGTGTCTTCCAATAATTCCAATTCATATATTCACCCTCTGCTGAAGTTATTCAGACATTAGGTGGAGGTATGTGGGGAGCCTACTTACACTGCCTTACAGCAAATTCATCCGTTGGTGAGTGAGAGCGGAGTGCCACAATGCATGCAGTAGATCGCGCGTGAATCGTGGCCTTTCCATCCGCACTCACCGCACGCTCGTTCGTCGGTTTTGGCCTGTTTACTGAGCTCCGCCGTCACGACTCCCGTGGGGACTGCGATAATCGCGAAGCCAGTCAACATGATGAACGAGGCCATGATTTTCCCAATGACGGTCACAGGTGCCATATCGCCATAACCGACCGTGGTGATCGTTACAATCGCCCAGTAGATCGATTGCGGGATGCTAGAAAACTGATCGTTATACGGGCTCTCGACCACATAAACCAACGTTCCCTCGATGCAAACCAACGTCATCACCGAGAGCAAAAACACAAAAATCTTGCGCTGAGATGCGCGTAGCGCGCTCATCAAAACGCCGGCTTCGCCAATATGGTGGGCCATCTTGAAGATTCGGAACATTCTCAGGAGCCGCAGGATGCGAACAACCGCAAGGTACTGTGTCCCGACAACAAAAATCTGCAGATAGGTGGGCACAATCGCGACCAAATCGACGATACCAAAAAAGCTAAACAGGTAGCGCATAGGCCGGCGACAGACCCAAAGGCGCATCAGCAGCTCAAGCGTAAAGATGCCGGTAAAAGCCATTCGGCGCGGCGCATCCAGTCGCCATAATCGACTTGCAAACCTGCGACGGTTTCCAGCATGACGATCACGACACTGAAGGCGATCGCCACCAAGAGAGCCACGTCAAAGCCGCGGCCAGCCGGAGTGTCGGAAAGGAAGATGATTCGCCACAACGCTTCTCTTCGTGGCGAGAGTTTCTGCTCGTCGTCTGTTTTCTGCGTCATGCCATCCTCTTAAATCTCTCAAAGAGCTTGGCACGGCTGCCTAGACGGAACAAGTTTAGGACGTCGGCGTTCAGAATCCGGATTTGGGGCGGTCTTGTTCGATGATCACGCCGTATCCCGCAAGGGTGTTCAGGCAGGTCAAATCTTGATCGCCCTGAGACGTCAAAGCGCACGACAGGTAGTCTGCAATGACACAAACATAAGGTCCTAGCTCAGCTGGCAGGTCGCGCGACGCAACAGCAGAGTAGCACTCCGAAATATCGCTGACATTGCAGCCGTTCTCGGTTGCACACGCTCGAGCTGCAACATCACAAAAGACTGCTAAGTTGCACTGCCCGCCAAAACCATAGCCTAGCGCCGGGTCAAAGCTCGTTGAGCCAGATGTTTCCGCCGAAAAATCAATATTCTTGGCGAGGTCCGTTCCAAACCCGTAGCCGGGGATGCTGGCACTAAACGACGAACTTCCAGCCGCTGACGCCGAGAAATTCAGGGCTCCAGACTGAAACTGAGCGTCTCTGAACTCTTTAGCAATCTCGCCCCAGAGCGGCTGCTCGACCGTGCGGTCCGCGTCCAGCGGGCGTGAAACCCACTGCCATCCAGCCGTAGAGTGCGCAAAAGCCAGATAAGGGCCTTGGGCGTCGGAGAGCACGAGTGGAGAGCGCACCGTCGATTGCTCAGACGCAGCGTCGCCGCAGCCTGCGAAAAGAAGCGCCACTAAAACGATTCCGTATTTCATGTTGTCCTCAGGTTTTTTCTTGAGTCTACAGAGCTCTGTGTTGGAGCGCCAACACTTAGAAATACAGTTGAGCGGAGAGGCCCGAGGTGAAGGTTCCAAATCGGAAGGGTTCGGTGTCGTTCGGGCGCAAGAGGTCAATACCAGCGCCGGTGTATCCAGCGACGCTGAAGACGGGAGTCACGAACCACTCGACTCCAAACCCACCCAAAATGCCGAAGTCGACCGCGTCATTTCCGACGCTGGTGAAACCAAGGTTGATCTGCCCGAGGATGAACGGTGTGATTTCAGCACCGGGACGCAGGTAGTACTTGAGCGCCGGAGCCAATAAGAGATTAAAAACGTCGTCGTTAGGCGCAGTGTCGATGCCCAATCCAACGTTGATTCCCAGATTCAATTCTGGTGAAAGCCCATACCAGATACCAAATGTGCCTGGGGCATATGGATTGCCGCCAGCTGGGATCGACAACGACAATGAGGTCGCGCCCGAGGCCAAAGAGTTCGGACCGGCGGCAAACGCAGCCGTCGAAATAAGCGAAAGCAGAGCTGAAAAAAGAATAACACGTTTCATGGGGACTCCTTGTCCGTTGAGTCACGTCGTGTGACAAAAACACGCTAGGGCAAGGCAGAAAGTTGTCCAGTTTTCGGGTTATTCGACGCAGAGTTCCACGGCTTTTATCGCCAGGCTAGACGAGCCTTGATACGCGTAAATCTGGACAGCACTTAGGCTCGGTTGGTCGTTGGGAGTCAAGAAACCGGTCCAATCTAGGTCGTACCAATCGTAGACAAAGTCGTTGTCGACCGGCCCACCGAACTGCTCACCATAAAGCGGCGACCACGCTCTAATCGTGGTGGACGAACCCGTGGCGTAGGAGCGTCCTTGTACGTAGAGGGTTGCAGTGTTGAAGTTCAGGCCTGCTGCGCTGAAACGGACGCGGATATAGTGGGTCGACGTAACGATCGGATAACCTTCAGAGGTGCGAGAAACATCGCCAAAACCAGGATAGACCTCGCGCACATTGCACGCCGAATTCGAAGCAAAAGAATACGAACACGTCGCATCCCAGACATCGATACGAGCGCTCGTCGAGCCGTTGTCGTAATGGAATTTGAACATCGAATACCCGGCGCCATTCGAACACGGCACCGTCAAACCGGTGGTATTATTCGAGACACACGCCCCTGCCCCGTTCAGCACGAAGCCTGCGACACAGGCCCCATTCGGGAGACAAGACGCGTCGCCTCCGTCATGTGTTGTCGAGCACGCAGTCGTCAGGCCGTCGTCGCAAGTCTCGTTCGCTTGCACAACCCCGTCTCCACATGAACCGGTGGTAGTTTCACACGTCGCGTCGCAGTAGTCCCCGTCGTCGGTATTTCCGTCATCACACGCTTCGTCGAGCTCAACCGAGCCGTTGCCACACGTTTTCGTGGGCAGGTCAGGAGCAGCGTCAGCGAGGTCAGCGTCAGCGAGGTCAGCGTCAGCGAGGTCAGCGTCAGCGAGGTCAGCGTCAGCGAGGTCAGCGTCCGCGAGGTCAGCGTC
>Ga0100385_1004215_pt1 | contig 12454 bp, 10 predicted proteins | sample CryGeymeta201509_FD_81543 | JGI IMG/M metagenome (GOLD analysis project Ga0100385, IMG submission 81543) | Groundwater microbial communities from Crystal Geyser aquifers in Utah, USA - Crystal Geyser metaG 2015-09 | ecosystem: Environmental > Aquatic > Deep subsurface > Groundwater | place: USA... | reverse complement strand
TTCATGTTTAGGGTAAAAAACAATTCCTCTTGGTGATTCAAGATATGAATGATAAAATTCAATTTTTTTTCCATTTTCATCTAAATAATACCGCTTGATTTTGCTGATATCAATTGCTCCTGCTTGAGTGCTATCTAATAGGTCGTTTCCAGCACTATCTGTTACAGATAATGTTATTCCTACATCAACACTTAAGGCTTGTTTATCGTCATTCTCAGAATAAAGATTACACGACATTGGTATCACTATTAAGGAAATTATTAATAAATTCGTTTTCATAAGATATACCTCTAAGCTTTTTTTTTACCCTACTCTACTTTGTCACAAATTAAAGAATGATTAATGTTACTCAAATAAGAAACAAAAAAATATTTATGGTTTTTGAATAAAATCTAAATCAATAAATAATTTTTTTTTGTTAGGCTCTGACATTCTTTTCAAATAGATTGATTTCTAGGTTTAATTATTATTGACCACCCGCTAAATCTACCTCCGATTTTTGTAAATTGCTTTTAATGAAATTCATTTCGAAAGGAGAGATTCCGTGTTTTGAATGAAAGGGTTGAATTGGAACTCACCTAATTATTTATAAGCTTAATAATCCGTTAAATGATGCGCTAAATTTAATTTATGAATTGGGATGAGATATTTTTTTTCGATTACGTCTTTAAAGATTCCTAATTCACCTGTTCCCCTAAAGTTTACTACACAAAGATCTTCGGTAAAACTGATAATTTCGCCCACTCCATAAAAAGCTGGGCAAGGTCCATAATACACCAATTCACCAATATGCAAGCGATTGCTTGAGCGTAAGTGATACGGATAAATCACTGGAAGGCGATCTGTTCTGTAAATTGGAGTTTTATTTTCTTTTTGCATGGGGCAGAAAATTAGGCATTATTATCTGTTTGGGCAAATGATGGGGTTTACTCTTTGTTCTTTCCTAAATTAAATTACAATTTAGTTTTTGGTTTTTTAGGATTATTTATAGTATTGTACTGAGATGCTGGTTAGGCTCAGCATGACTCGGAAATAGTCATCCTGTGCTACGACATAGGATCTCGGTCAAATTTCCGATTTCGCCATTTGCACTTTTCTGCTTAGTTTGGGTTCTATGGCTGAGATGCCGGGTCAGGCCCAGCATGACATTGTTTTTGCGTAATGCTGATTTTTTGGATTATTTATGGTATTGTACTGAGATGCTGGGTAGGCTCAGCATGACTCGGAAATGGTCATCCTGTGCTACGACACAGGATCTCGGTCAAATTTCCGATTTCGCCATTTGCACTTTTCTGCTTAGTTTGGGTTCTAAGGCTGAGATGCTGGGTCAGGCCCAGCATGACATTGTTTTTGCGTAATGCTGATTTTTTGGATTATTTATGGTATTGTACTGAGATGCTGGTTAGGCTCAGCATGACATAATCTCGGTTTTCATAAAGACCTTACTTCGATTTCTCTTTTGTCGTTTCCTAAATGAGTTATACTGATTTCAATTCGGTTTTCTGGTAATATATCTTCTATGCGTTCAGGCCATTCAATACAACAGATTCCATCACCATAAAGATAATCTTCTACACCAATTTCTAAAGCTTCAGCTATTGATTTTAAGCGATAACAATCGAAATGATATATAGGAATTTTTCCTGAATTGTATTCATGAATTAAGGTAAATGTGGGAGAATTAACCTGTTCAGGATTAACTCCAAAGGCTTTGGAAAGACTTTTCACGATATGTGTTTTACCTGCGCCTAAATCACCACGAAGGCAAACTACTGAACCAGAAATTAAATTCTCTTTTGCCCAGTGTTCTGCCCAAATCATGGTTTCTTCAACAGAATTTGAAATCATGATTTGCTTATTTTTTTTGGTTTCAGCGTAACTACAGGCAAAATCATTTCTTCCATAGAAGCACCGCCGTGTTGAAACGTATCATTATAACGGTTTTGGAATTTGTGATAATTGGTTGGGTACACGAAATAATAATCTTCTTTAGCAAAAATATAACTCGTTCCAACTTTTCCTCTTGGCAATTTATAATCAGTAGGTTTATCGACAACAATGGCATTTCCTGAGTCTGCTTTTAGTTGTCTGCCGTATTTATAACGCAGGCTAGTTGAAGTTTCACGATCGCCAATTACTTTAGTATCTCTTAAAGCTCTAACACTACCATGGTCAGTTGTTAAAATTACGGTGATTCCATTTTCAGCAAGATTTTTTAGCATTTGCAACAAGGTTGAATGGCGAAACCATGCTTTGGTTAAGGCACGGAATGCCGGAACATCGGGGGCAATTTCTTTTAAAATGTGCGAATCTGAGCGGGAATGAACTAAAGTATCAACAAAATTATACACAAAAGCTGAAAAAGGAACTTGAGTGTAATCGTTAATTCGGTCAACCACACGTTTACCGTCTTCAGCCTGAATAATTTTTTCGTATTTCGCACGAATTGGAAAATTCAAATCTTTAAGAAGTAGATTAAGTAACTCTTCTTCAAAACGATTTAAGGAAAACTCAGAGTCATCGTGTGTTTCCCATAATGTTGGATAGAATTTTTCGATATCACTAGGATATAAACCAGAAAATATAGCATTTCTAGAATAAGGAGTAGCTGTTGGTAAAATGGAATAATAAAAATCCGTTTCTATAGAAAAATAATCTTTCAGTTCTTGTTCAAATATCAACCACTGATCATAACGCAAACAATCAACCACTATTAACGCTGTTTTTTGCTTTTGTTTCAAAAAAGGAGCTACATATTCCTTAACAATATCTGGTGATAAAAAGGGACGTTCTCCTGGTTCTTCACGCAGCCAATACATGTATTCATCTTCAATAAATTTACCGAAAGCATAATTAGCTTGAGCATACTGATCATTTAGAACTTGGCGTAAATTTTCATCAGCTCTTTCCAATTCGATATCCCATTTAACTAATTTTTTATAGACATCAGTCCATTCTTCCCAACTAAGACGCTCGTTAATTTGTCTTGTAAGTTGAGAAAAATTTTGGAGATACGACTGTGCTGACTTTTCGTGTCGCAGTCTATTTCGATCCAAAATGCGCTTAATAGTTAAAATAATTTGATTCGGATTTACTGGTTTAATTAAGTAATCCGATATTTTTGAACCAATTGCATCTTCCATAATCGACTCTTCTTCACTCTTAGTAATCATTACTACAGGAAGGTTGGGATGCGTTTCTTTAATTAGACCCAACGTTGTTAAGCCGTCTAAGCCAGGCATTTGTTCATCCAAAAAAACTAAATCGAAGTTATTTTTTTTTAATTGATCAAGTGCGTCTTCACCATTTGTAACAGGTGTAACAGTAAATCCTTTTTGCTGAAGAAATAAAATATGTGGGCGTAATAAATCGATTTCATCATCGGCCCAAAGAATTTGATTTGTCATGCTTTTTAACTAATTATAAGAGTAAAGGTACAAAACGGCGATTTAAACTAAATGGTATAATCGATTCTATTTAATCCCAAATTCAAAAATTTATTTATAATTGAGCGTACTTCGAAAAGTAGTTTTTAACAAACTATTCGTCAAATTCCTAGTATTTGGAAGGGAATAAACCTTAAGAATTGACTTTTTGGAGGGGACTCATATTTATAATTTTGTTAATAACTTACATAATATCTTTCGATCTTTTTATCAATTTACCAATCATTTATAAGGTACTCCTCTCCTGTTGATGAATAAATTTTATTAGAGTTGGATAAATTCGAAATCGATTGTAGAGTTGTATCAATAGTTTAATAATTAGAGTAACCTTTACGTACTGCCTATTAATTCGCTCTCACCATCTTTTTTTATCTCGTTTTATTTAAGTCTAAAATCAAATACCTTATCTTACAAATCAATAAACAGATTAATTTGTCTTTATTCTAAATAAATAATCGAGAATCATTAACATGAATTTAAAAATGATTCTTATTTTGCAATCTTACATTTTGTGTCCTTAGCTGATTAAAACACAGTGTTTTAAACCCAAAAACAATCTGTTCTAATCTAAGTAAGGTAAATCATAAACCTTTGCATTTTTACTATGAAAAAACCTCGTTTATCATTTTTTCAAATCTGGAATTTGAGCTTCGGATTTTTGGGAGTACAGATTGGCTATTCTTTACAAAACGGTAACACAAGTCGAATTTTATCAGCTTTAGGAGCCGATGTTCATGAACTGAGTTATTTTTGGTTAGCAGCTCCATTAGCAGGATTAATTGTTCAACCTATTGTTGGTTTATCATCAGATAAAACGTGGACAAGACTTGGACGTCGTGTTCCATTTATTTTAGGTGGCGCAATTGCTTCAACTATTGCAATGTTATTTATGCCAAATTCTGAGTTCTTTACTCATTTAGTACCTGCCGTTTTCTTTGGAGGATTTGTACTCTTATTTATGGATACCTCATTTAATGTGACCATGCAACCGTTCCGCGCTTTAGTTGGCGACATGGTAGATGAAGAACAAAAAAATCTCGGATATTCCGTTCAAAGTTTCTTAATTAATTTTGGTGCGGTTTTAGGATCCCTTTTACCTTATTTATTAACGGCTTGGGGCGTTGCTAATATTCCAGCAGAAGGTCAAAAAGTTGCAGACTCCGTTGTTTGGTCTTTCTATATTGGTGGCGCTATTTTATTTGCAACTGTTTTATGGACCGCTTTTACCACAAAGGAATATCCACCAAAGCAATACGAGGAATTTAATGAAGTCACTGAAGAAGAGAAAGGCCAGAAAAAAGACATTCTTTCTCTATTAAAAGATGCGCCAACTGCTTTTTGGCAATTAGGAATTGTTCAGTTTTTCTCCTGGTTTGCTCTTTTTGTGATGTGGGTTTACACTACTTCAGGAATTGCGCAGAATGTTTGGGGAACCAACCCTGCCGATTCTACATCTGCTGCTTTCAACGAAGCAGGAAACTGGACTGGCGTTATTTTTGGATTTTATTCCTTCATTGCCGCAATATACTCACTAATGATTCCAAAAATTGCAGCTAAAATCGGCAGAAAAAGTACGTACATGTATTCCTTAATTCTAGGGGGAATTGGTCTGCTTTCCATGGTTTATTTTGATGACAAAAACATGTTATTTATTTCAATGGTTGGCGTTGGAATTGGTTGGGCTGCTATTTTAGCTATGCCTTATGCGATTCTTTCTGGGGCTTTGCCTGCAAGTAAAATGGGCGTTTACATGGGTCTGTTTAACGGAACGATTACTATTCCACAAATCGCAGCTGGAATTTTAGGTGGCGTTATATTAATGGCTGTTGGTAATTCGGCAATTTGGATGCTTGGAATTGCTGGACTTTCCATGATTGTTGCTGGAGTAACTGTTAGTTTTGTTAAGGGGAAATAATCCTTCTTAACTTTCTTGCATTGAACCTTGATAGAATTCGAAATGGATTTTATCAAGGTTTTTTTTAATCTGAATTTGAAAAAGAATGATTCTTTGAAATTATCAAGGAATTTTATTTCAAACAAAAAATTGGTAAAAATATCGTTATAACGGAGTTATGTTCAAAAGAATATAAAGCTGAACATACTCCGAAAAGTAGTTTTTAGCAATATATTCGTCGAATTCGGAGAATTCGCTAGGGTGTAAACCTACAGAATCGACTTTTCGGAGTGGACTCAAAGCTCGGATTCTTCGGTTAGAGATTGTTCCAAAACTCGAGACTATGAATCAGTTTTAAAGCCAATAATTCTATTTAGAACTAGATTTGAATACATTGAGATTTTTATAGATTTACTAGTAACCTGAGTTCGAGTTAATGATTAGTTCAATCATTTTAATCAAAATAAATTTAAGCATTGGAAAACCTGCATTAACTTTTTGTGCCCTATTTAATTTAAAACCAAACTAGGCAGAGATGCGGAATCTGAGTCCAGCATGAATTGTTACAGTATAGAATCATGCTATAAGCTGTACTTAGACGAGTAATTATGCGCCTGTATCATTCTGTAAACTGTGTGCTTTTTTTAAGTCCTTATTTTCTAGCAAAACCCTTTCCAAATCCTTTTATTTAACCTAAGGCACGAATTTAATAGTTACTTGGATTATTTTAATTTCTTATAGCGAACTCAACTTAGAAGTCTCTTTTTTTTTGAAAAGAGTTTTGACTTAGCTGAGATTTCCCCATTACGGTTCACCATGAATCATGTATTTTTAGATTTACTTTTTTAATTAGTCTCCATTAACTAACTCTTTTAATTCACTAAGATTTTACGATATGATTTATCAATTTCTTTCAAAGATGCCACAATTCGACGAAACTGTTTTCGTTGCTCCTTCAGCTGATATAATTGGTGATGTTGTATTAGGTGCGGACTCTTCAGTATGGTTTAATGTAACTATTCGTGGAGATGTGAATTGGATACGAATAGGAAGCAGAACGAATATTCAAGACAATAGTAGCATTCATGTTATGAATCAAACTGGGCCAACTTGGATTGGTGACGAGGTTACAATTGGGCACAATGCCATGATTCATGGTTGCCAAATTAAAGATCGAGTTTTGATTGGAATTCATGCAACCGTTTTAGATAAAGCCGTAATTGAGTCTGATGTAATTGTTGCGGCAAATAGTTTAGTACCACCAGGAAAAAGACTAGAATCTGGTTATTTGTATATGGGTTCACCTGTAAAACAAGTAAGAAAACTTACTGATGAAGAAATTACTGGAATTCGTAAGTATTCAGAAAATTATGTTCGCTACAAAAGAACATATATGCAAGTAGACAAATATGATACAAATCCATTTTATGATGAGAATCAGCGCCCTGAGACTTGGAACGGTTATTAAAAATTAAAATGGTGTCTATGTCTTTGGCACCATTTTAATTACAGCTGTCATTACTTAGTGATAGTTAGAAGTGAAATTATCTTAACCTTTTATCAAGTTCTTATTGATTTATTGGGATTGCGTTTTTTGGGTTGAAAAGTGTTTCTCGAGTTTAAGCAGATTTTTGCAGGTTAGAACAACTTTGCTTGTATCGATGGGAAATCCCCTCGCTTCCTTAGTAGTTCTTTTTGATTTTTTTGCTGTTGATTTTTGGTTTAAAGGGGGAGTTTTTTACTTAGATTTTAGAATTATTCTGTGGTAATCTCAAAAAAATCCCCTTTTGGGAAAAACTTCCGTTTTTACTAAAATATTTGTATCTATTTTTTGACTAAAGAAAATCGACTATATGTTGTTTATTTGCCTTTGCCTGTTGTTTCAAATTTCTTTCCTAGATAGTGATTCAGCTAAGCAACAACTACATAGTTATGCTAAACTGAGTGTTACAGATACCGCAGCTTATGGCGGACTCGATTTGTATAGAGTAAAACCATGGCAATTTTCACCGAATAAACCAGATTCTATTGGTGACCGAATTAATTTGATACATTCCCGCGATGTAAATGTTTTATATGGAATAAAGAAATTAAAAAAGGATTCCTCTTGGTCAGGTTACGGTTGGTTTGAATTAGCTTTTGAAGTGGATTCGGTATTGGCTTCCAAACCGTGGTGGCTAGCTTATTTTGAACCTACTCCAGCTAAAATTTGGATTAATGGAGTACTCGTTTCAAAACTTGGACATCCTTCAAAATTAGCTAATAATGAAAAACTTGCCCCTTTATTACCACAGGATAATCCAGTTCAATTGCGAAAAGGATTAATTTTTTTACTCGTTGAATGGTCTAAACACACCGTTCCGTATGCATTTCAAGAACTCAGATTTAAACAGAATCGCTTGGCTTTGATTTTACGCAAACCCTACGATAAATCGATTCATATTCAACGACCCTATTTATTTGGAGCCTGTTTAAGTGTAATCATTTTTCTGATTTTTTTATATGGGTTTTTATCTCGTCAGTTCCCGAATCAGAGGTATCACCGATATATTCTTATAACCTTATTCTTTTAGGGATTCATGCTTTTTTTGGTTTGGGAAATTCTGTTTTTAATTGGTCGTATGATTTTTTCCCGTATCAGATCACCATCTATGAACTTAGTTTTTTATTTGGCTTTGTTGTGTATCTGATTTCAATTCGAGAATTGTTTGCATTAAAACATCATTGGAAAGGGATTACACTTTTTTTAAGTCTTAGTGCTGTTTCTATCATACTTGGGCTTTTGTTTAACCATCGTATGCTTTTGTATGTAGATAGTTTTATAGGATTTACGGGATTTATTTATGGTCTTTTTTCATTAAAACAAGCTCGAATTTCGCATTCTAAAGAAGAAGTCCGATTTATACAATTAGGACTTATGTTGACCATGTTTGGCGTACTGATTTACTTATTAAGTAACATTTTAGTCAACGGAACCTATCCATTAGTTTATATCACTTCCGTTTTGATGGTTTATCTTGGTATTCCACTTTCACTTACTTTACAGGTTGCAAAAAATTATGTCGTTTTACTCCGAACATTAAATCATAAAGTAAAGGAACGGACCGAAGAATTGCAACAGGCAAACTCCTATCAGAAATTGTTATTTGCCAATATTTCACATGAGTTTAGAACACCTCTAACCATAAGTATGGGGCTTGTGAACAAAATGCTAGAGACAGAAGCGCCAAAAAAAACAGATTTTGCAAAAAAACTAGAAACAATTGACTGGAATATGTCACGATTAAAAGATATGATTCATCAAATAATTGACCTTTCTCAATCAGATGAATATCGTTTGTCGCTGAATTTAAACCTATTTGTAGCTGATAAACTTACTCGACTTTTAGCAGAATCGTTTCAATCCATGGCGGAAGCTAAGCATCAGGAATTCAATATTTATACTAATGGTGGTCAAGTGGGCATTGAAATTGATCGAGATAGATATGAAATAATCATCAATAATTTAATTTCAAACGCGATAAAATTACCCCAATTCGTGGATTAATTGAAGTAACATCGCTAGTTCATAAAAATCAATATGAAGTTCGAGTTTCCGATTCAGGTCCAGGTGTTCCCGAAACACATCGCAAAAAAATATTTGAACGCTTTCACCGTATTCGAGAAAATGTTGATGATTACATTGAGGGAATGGGAATCGGCTTGGAACTAAGCAGGAAATTGGCCAGGCTTATGGGTGGAGAAATTACTTATGAAGCTTCTGAACCTACCGGTTCAGTCTTCACACTTATTTTGCCGATTTCCAATAATGAAATTGAAGAATCTCTAGTCGATGAAGTTGAACATAATGAGAGCTTTGTTCTACATTCTGAACCAATCAAGCAAAAAAAACACACCCTATTACTAGTTGAAGACAATGCAGATATGCAAGTTTATGTTAAAGAAATTCTCGATGAAATTGGGAATGTCCATTTAGCTTCTAATGGTATTGAAGCCCTAAAAATGATTCAAGAATCAATACCCGATATCGTTGTTACCGATTTGATGATGCCAGAAATGGATGGCCATAAACTCATCGACGAACTTAGAAAATATCCAAAAACAGAACGCCTTCCGGTAGTGGTTTTAAGTGCTAAATCTTTGAAACAGGAACGCTTAGATATTCTGAGAATTGGTGTGATCGATTATATATCTAAACCATTTCTTGCAGATGAATTAAAGTTCAAAATTCAAAATCTACTTCAATTTTATGATGCAAGGAAAAGCGTTACTATTGTAATCGACGAGGAAAATGCTCTTCAGGAAAATCATGATATGGCGGCGAAAGCAGCACAATTAGTTTACACTGAAATTAGTAATTCAAATCTTTCTCCTGAAATACTCGCTGATTATTTAGGCGTAAGCAGAAGAACCCTATACCGAATTTTAGAATCAGAAACCGGAACTACGCCTGCTACCTTTATTCGTGAAATTAAATTGATAACAGCGCAGCAATTATTGCATAATGATAAACGAGTTAGTCTAGAATCGGTAGCGAATCAGGTTGGGTACAGAAATGCAAAAAGCTTTAGAAAATTGTACCAAGAAAGATTTGGAATTCATCCATTAGATGACCGAAATAAGGATTAGAAGACCGTTTGGCATAACTGCACCCTAAATTGGCACGTTTGCATCCGCATTGAATCATAGATTTCAGGTAGTCATTCACTTAACCGAAATGCTATGAAATACTTTCTGAAAATCCGATTAGCCATTTTCTTGTTCATCGCAACCATCCCTGTTTATGCGCAACTTCCTAGCGATAAAATTGCCGTTCACTTTAGGTCTGATAACGGAACTTCAACCACAATAGACGGTGAAGCTATAAGTAGTTGGTCTGCCTTATATGGCTAGTGTCAGAATTGATAGAATCGAAGGCGGATCAAGTGCATCAAATTTGCAAATTAACAATGATGGGACAATTTGGATTGGAATTCGATACAACGATGTCGATGCTTTTTCTGGTGATATTTCCGATATCATCGTTTATGATCGAATGTTATCAGAATCGGATAGAAATCTCGTCGAAACGGAATTGATAAACAAATACAACATCCCGAACATGACGACTTATGTTCCCGATGTTGCCATTGATTCTGTTCGTGCCTATCAAACAGGCGCTCGGGTGTATGCCACGTTAAATCCAAGTGGTGTTCCAACGCAATATTATTTGAAATACGGCAATTATAGCACTCAATTGAATGACAGTTCAAGTGTTGATAAATCAATAAGTGGAACTTCAACAACGGTCACTGTAGATATTCCGAATATTCCCATTTCCAATGATGCATACTTTTTTAAGCTGATCGCAAAAACAGCTTTTCAAACGAATGCCGATTCGATATGGTTCAGCTCACACCCTTTAGTGTATTATGTGAATTCAACTTCTGATGCGTATTCAGGAACACGCAATGAAGGGACACTTAAATATGTATTAGATCAAATCAATATAAATGCGTCTTATGAAGAAAGTATAGTGGTATTAAAATCCATTACAGGCATAATTACCGTTACGAGTACTCTTCCACCTCTAAATTATCCGGTAAAAATAATTGGTCCCGGAGCAGATTTATTAACAATTAGTGGGAATAATTTATACCAGCCTTTTTTCATAGGTTCAGGGTTATCCCCATTTTCTGCTGAAAATCCCACAGCTCCAACGGTTTTTATGAAAAATTTTGCGATAAAAAATGGTTTACATCAAGGTGGTGGATATGTTGATCATAATGATCCGTACCAGTATACAGGAGGAGGAGGTGCAGGTGGATTCGGCGGTGGATTATTTATTAACAATGGTACGGTTTCACTTGATTCAATGTTATTTGAATATAATGCATCCAAAGGTGGAAATGGAGGTCGTGTTGGTTCTGGACATGGATTTGCAGGAAATGGAGAACCTCATTTAGGTGGAATTAGTGGTTATTTGGGTGGTACGAGAGGGACACCATTAACGCATGGCGGGCCGGATGCAGGTGGCGGCTCAAATTCAGCTGAGGGAATAGCAGCAACTAATGGTGGATTTGGTGGCGGTGGCACTTTTTATATTAATTCGCAAGGTGGTTCTGGCGGTTTTGGTGGCGGTGGCGGAAGTGGATATTACGGTGGCCCCGCAGGCTTTGGTGGAGGAAATGGCACTAGCCAAAGTCTTGGCTATCCTCTTGCAAGTGGAGGTGATGGAGCCTTTGGTGGAGCTGTTTTTATAAGAAATGGACAATTATCTATCTCAAACTCCACATTTACCAACAACTCATTAACAAAAGGACTTGGGTACTCCAGTTATTTTGATGGAAGTGAATATGGTGGGGCAATTGCGAGCTACGAAGGTTATCTCGAATTAGTCAACATTACATTTACTGGGAATTCGGGAGATGATGTGTATAATCATAACAATTATGTTATTTCAAATTCTGATGAAACAAGCACAATTTCATCCAATTTTCGAGTTTTAAATAGAACTTCGAATTCGGTTCAACTTACTTTCCAACCTGGAAATGGCGCAAAAAGATTGGTTGTTATTAAAGCAGATTCAGAACCCACTTTTACTCCGATTGATGAAAACATTTATGTAGCATCAACTGAATTCGGTTCTGGACAAGAACCTATTTCAGGTGAATTTATTTTATACAATCTTAGCGATACAACATTTACCGTAACAGGATTAAGTCAAGGGACAATGTATCATTTAGAATTTTTTGAAATGAATGGTGGCGACCCGGGATTTCGGTCTAATTATTTGGTTTCATCTTCTTTATCGGCTCAATTTTCAACATTATCAGGAGAAATACCGCAGACTAGCGGTTCATATCTATTATTTAATGGCGTTTCTTAGGCTGTGAATGTCGGACAATCTTCTGTTCTTGAGCCATTAAATGAAATCACTTTGGAAGCTTGGATTTATCCAACGGCTCAAACGGCTTATGCACAAATAGTTGGAAACATGTGGGATTTTGGTATCGAAGTTATACCGTTAATAGTCAAGTTTTTTTTGAAACATTTTTCTATGTTTCAACTAGTAAAGGAGCACTTTCCAGATCCCGCACATGACCGTCACGTACGGCTTGGGACAGAAGGTGTT
>Ga0100385_1004214_pt1 | contig 12454 bp, 11 predicted proteins | sample CryGeymeta201509_FD_81543 | JGI IMG/M metagenome (GOLD analysis project Ga0100385, IMG submission 81543) | Groundwater microbial communities from Crystal Geyser aquifers in Utah, USA - Crystal Geyser metaG 2015-09 | ecosystem: Environmental > Aquatic > Deep subsurface > Groundwater | place: USA... | reverse complement strand
TTGGAGGATGAGAACAGTCAGTATTGGAACAGATAAGATATCGAGGCCCAGCTCTTCGAAGCAAAAATAATTATTGAGCTGCTACTACTCAGCAAGACGAATCATCCTCAGATTAAGCCTTATACCTAAGAGTCCTTAAAACAAAAATACAGTGAAATTTTGCTGTAAAATCTCAAGCTCAAAGAAATGGTTTCAGTCAGAGATAAGCTTATCCAGGAGAAAAATATGTTTCCCCTGTATCATTATGATAAAAGAATTGAAACTTTGAGAAAGGCTGTTGGGTTCTGGTATCGGAAGGCATAAGGATAATTTCAAAGAATGAAATGTAGAGCAAAGGATCTAAAAGCCAGGCTGGAAGGAGACAGGGATAATTTATTGGAGGAAGTTAGAAGATAATTTCAAAAAAACAAGGCCTAGCTCAAGAAAATTATATAAATGACCAGCCAAATATAAAGACCAAACGCTTCTCTATCAATAATTCACAAAAAGTCTAAAGCACCAGACATTCTTCCAGAAAAGAAAAAGATTACCCAAAGTTCGGCAAAAAGCGAAATTAAAAAAATACGGTGATTTGATTCATTTGTAAGTTCTTACAGACAAACATCCATATTGATCAGGGTTTGTAAATTTTTCCAGGTTTAGCCGAAGAGTCATAAAGAAAAAGATAATTCTCTTTGACCCATAATCCTGGAAACTTTCTTGGGAGAGCTTTGTATCTACTACCAACTACCAGGTTATTGATGGCCAGGTTCATCGTTTCTGTCACCATAAATTGAGCCAGCTCTAAGTACTCAATCTTAAAGGAGCCACTTTAGACAAATGTTGGTGTGCCTGAGATTGAAGTAACCATAAAGTCAAGAAATTTGCCTATTTTTGGTGAAATTTGATAGGTGACGACAGTATTGATACCTGCTAGTCTTGATGTATTTGTGTAATTGAGAAGACATCCAAAGTTGACCTTGACCTCGTATGACAAGGATGTTTTTCTGCTAAAGGAAAACACAGGGTCGTCCAAAGCAGTACATTGTCCTGAAATTTAAATCATTGTTGACATGTTTTTAGTGCTACTGGGCATCACCTCGTGTAAGTCACCCATAAAAAACTGAAAAGCTCTAGATTGCCACCACTATTGATTCAGAACAACATTCAGCCATCCCTGTTTTAATGCATACTTCAGAGTAGACTTGATCAGGCTGTTGCTGATAAATTCTTGTAGACCTCCAAACGTCGGGTCATCTGGGGTCTGAGGAACTGGCTCCCCGCATTCAAATTATGGATCGTTGTGGATAACCTGGCTAAACAGGAGATAGAGTCCATCTGTAGCCAAGGTTGAATTCATCAATGTTTGATTAAAGATAGCTTCAAATTTACCATGATAATCTGTGTACTCATATTCGATTGTTTTTTCAAACTTAAGAGTCTAGATAAAAGAGGATTTACGGGATCTTCGAGAACCTTCTAGGCCAGAATAGCAGAATAATTGGCATTCAACACCTTGAGCAAATTATCCTTGACTGTCTTCTGTCCTGTTTTCAAGAAATTAAGCATATTGCTCAATGTTTAATAATCCTTGTCCTTATAGGGCTGCATAGTCTTAAGAGACAAGCCATTTGTTATTGTAATCGGTTCCACGTATGACAAATGCCACTGGAGTTCATGTGATCCATTTGTTTGCAATGTTTTCTAATATATGATGTTGTCAGACCCTACAGTACCAGTTCCTGTGCCGAATAAAGAGCTTCCAAGCTGTGTTTTTTCCCAGTCAAATGTGAAATCAATTCTAAGAGATCCATTTGCGATCCTGAGTACATTATGTCCCATAAGCTGGGGATTTTGCTTCCCTTACAAGTATACAATATTTTGCTTCATATTGTAGATCCTATATGTTCGATAGGGCTGATCGCTATAGGTCACTTCTTCGACCTTGGCAGTTTTATTGATTTCTTCAAAGGTCAGGGTAAGATCCTTTTGCCTGCCAAGGACATAGGTTGACAAGAATAAAAACCTGTTTCCTTCGCATAGTCCATCCTCATTGACTCCCATCCATTCTACAGAATTTACATAAGAAAGGATGGTGGTTGTCAAAAGAAGAGATATGAACCTGAGGATCATTTATAATTTATGAGATGCAACAAATATAAAATATCTACTTGATATGTATAATCATGGTAACTTGAAGAGCAAAGCTAGAAGCTCATCGGGTCGGATAGGATACTGAATATTGAGCTCTGCCAGAGGAGGAATCAGGTAGATCAGGTACTTGGGAGTAATGAGAATACCAGCTCTTTTCTTACGACTGAAGTAATCGACGTATTCTCTCTTGAATAGATCAGCCGAAGTAGACTGAGAAGCTTTGAATTTTCCAGCCAAGTCGTAACGACCACTATCAAGAGCTTATCGGAGGTCAGCTCTAAACGCAATGTTCATATGTATATCTTCGAAATCGCAAGGTTATTTGTGAATCCGGACGAAGTCTACTCCGCATCTGTCTTTTTTGTTCTTCGTCAAAAATCCACTCCAGTCGGCTAATTGGTGCTCCTCTTCAACATCCATATTGCCAACATGCTCATTTAGAATACCCATTATCCCATCAAAATCAAATTCTTGCTTTTGCTCCACAAATGGTTGATTGATAGGGTTGTAGAAAGCGTTATCGACTGGCTGTTGCATTGGTGGCTGAGGGTTCATCTGAGAGGTGTTGGACTGTCTTTTACGTTGATATCTAATTTGATTGTTGATGTTGGGATATTTTCTTGTTATTTTTTCGTTGTCAATCAGCAATGTGATCTCGCTTTTTCTGTCGCCCAATTTATCACGTTGAAGCTTCATCTTTTCCCGAGCTCTAATAGCCTGCCCTATTGTTTCATACTCAACAAGCACATAGGTCCTTTGAGTAGGTAGTTAGTTCCTTTTGATCTCCAAATTTCTGATGAAGCCGTATCGACTGAACATTCCCATCAGATAGTCCTCGTTAGCAAACTGTGGATCATTTCTGACCGAAGCATATACTACAGGTATCAGGTGTTCTTTAACTTAGTAGGTAGGGTTGTTGCTGACCACATTAAATCTTTTCAAATGATCAGCGAAAAATATTTTGAAGTTAGAATTGTGGGTGTTCTGATGAAGAGTTGTATTGATATTGTGGTAGTCTGCGCAGGCATTGGAGGCATCCTCGACCTTAAAGTATTTGACGAAGATGAAATTTTTGATTATTTCGACAGCTTATATCTCTCCATAGCGGCTGAAAAATTCACGGATAGATTGTTCGCTAGATTCATACATTCCACTCACATACAATTCCCTGACCAAGATACACTCGTGAATATGCTCTTGAGATGTGGCCTGTTCAGCTAGTTCTTCTCTTTTTGATTCTGGTAGCTTCATGTATTGTTCGTGGATATTCATATCGTAGTTTATCGAATTGTTGCGAATAGCAAGCCTGATTTTCTGATCCCTCTCTTCCTCTAGCCATTATTCATCATGTCTATCAGGTGATCTTGAGACATCTCGTCGAGAGTTGTATCGGTTGTCGTCTCTGCTCCGACTGTAATACTCCTATCGGTCATGGTGAGAGGAGTGTCTGTGATGGGAATCCCTTCGCCTGTCCTAGTCTTCCATCGAATCTGATCGTCTTCGGTGGTATCTGTCTCGATCGTACTATCTGCTGTGTCGATGTCGATCTTTCTCTCTTTAGCGCTCGTAGCCCATACAATTATATATATTATCCACTTATTTAAAAGAGTCAAGCATGGCCGACAAAAATCTAACTCAACTGATAGATAAAACCACAAGGAACAGGATATTTTCAAGTCGGTATTGGAAATAAAAATGTTTCGCTCTTAATGCTCAAACTCTTATAGACAGAGCAGTGGAACTCAAATCAATAGGAGGGCTCTATGGAGGTGCCAAAAAACCAACAAAATTTTTATGCCTAGTTTTCAAAATGCTTCAGATGAACCTTTCCCGTGAGATTTGCTAGCTCTACCTTCAAGAAAGAGACTATAAATATCTGACTGCCCTAGCCATAATGTTCTTGAGATTGACTGTCAAAGCTCCCGAAGTTTATACCCTCTTGGAGCCGTTTTACGTCGATAATCGCAAACTCAGGCTGAGAAATAGTATCGGTCAGTATGAGCTGACTTATATGGATAAGTTCGTTGAGGATTTACTGAGCGAATAAATTTGTATGGGCCTAGCTTTACCTTTCATACAAAAACGACTGACTTTGGAGTTACAAGGAAGCCTGGAGCCAAGGGTCAGTCTGATTGAGGAATAGTTGAATGATTATCGAAGTGGTCCTGCTGCTTTGAAACATTAGGAGCAGATCCCTGAATAGAACGAAGAATAGGAAGCTTGATTTATTTATAGTAGTTTCTCAGTTAACTGTTCCTCTCTTTATTTGTAATAGGAATCCACATATATAATCAACCTATATGGATAACAATCCCCCAAACCAAGACTCTCGCACCTCTTTAGTTAAACTAATCGTCCTTATCGTAATCTACCTCTTTCTTACTTTGTCCTCTCGCTATTCGGAGCACCAGTCGCATCATGGTATTTCCATAGCGCAAAAAATAGCCAACGAACAATAAGAAGTCAAACTTCAAGACTTGGCGACTCTATATGAGTTTTAGGAACAGTATACGGGACTATGGGAAAAAGTAGAGTCTGAGAAGGCTTTGAAAGACCTCGGATTGTTGGAAGGCAAGGGAGAAATGCAAATGACTATCAACAGAATTACTAGCTTCCGAGGAATGCAAAGGTATAACATTATATTTGCGCTCAACAATGGAGAGTATGTCGATTAGGGGGTCCTCTAAATCAGTGCCATCTTAGATGTTGGAAGCTTTTCCTCAGTTCGAACTGGCAATGAGTCATTGGCTCTCAAACTCACTTAGCCTGTAGAACTGGACGGAAGCTATAGCTATAGTAAACTGCTGTTGGTTGAGGGAGAAGGTCCTGTAAAAATGACTGACTTTGTCTTCAATTTTAACCTTATTGAATAATCCAAAATTAATTCAACCATCTAGATAAGCTTTACTACCTAATAAGATCAGCAAGTTGCTTCAAAGGCATCTTTCAGACTAGTACCGAAAGATCACTAAAAAAAATTAATCAAACTGATAGTATGCGCTATAGTCATTTTTCTTGTTTCCTACATTCCCTTCATAGCGGCTTTGGATCTCCTGAAGAAGTTTTACGAAGGGACTGCCAACCCACTAAACTACTCTCTTGCCTCTGTGACTGTGAGCACAATGTGGGATACTGTCCTGTGTATGGTAGCCTTCAAGATGGCCTTTACTGATCAGGAAAGTCTGGTTCTCTTCATCATGCCTGCTTTCATGCTGTGTCTTCTTTTCACCAACATTGAACCGAGATTGATGTTTATTATATTTGAGAGAAACCAGCTTCCTAACGATCGACTTGGTGGTGGCTGCTGCAACATATTCAACCTGATCTCATATGGGAGCCTGATCCTGATCTACCCGGTCATGATCTTTACAAATCTGAACAGGTACCTGTTTGTTGGTGTTTCTTGCATGCTATTTCCGCAGATTTATCTAAATGCAGTCAAAGGAAATAGGCCAGAGTATACTGATGACTATTATGTGAAATTTCTCTTCATTCGATTCCTGCTCATCCTCTATCTGAGATGCTTTCCTTATAACGTGTTCGATTTAAGGCCTGACTATCCTTTGGGCATACTATGCATTATTCTTCTCACGATCCAAGTATTTGTTGACTAATTTAGGCTGGAATGCTTCAATTGCAAAGTAAATACGGCCCAAAGATCGTGATTCCTAAATGGATGCTTTAGGCCCCATTTGATTACAACTATGAGGAAGCCTTCAATCTTGAGTAAGGCCGAGCAGACTATGACTGTTCAATATGTCTGCTGTAACTTTGCAATTAACCTCCTGAAAGCGAGGGGGAAGTTGCTTTGCCATTCAGACTGATGAAAACTCCTTGCAAGCATACTTATCATAGTTCTTGTTTGATATCCTGGATGAAGATAAAGATGGAGTGCCCTCAATGTCGAGCAGTCCTACCTCCATATTAGTGATATCAATGTTAAACATCCATGCAATTAGAACATATGAATCAGATCAATCTGTAGTTTTCGGACTCGAATTTTTCCTGTATCGTTTTCAGAGGACCATAAATTATCGTTTTGTGCATTATCACCTCGTTGTACTAGCTTGTTACGTTGCTCACTTTGATGTCTATTCCATACCGGAGATGATGAGGGTTTGCTAATATCTAAGCAAATACGTAGTCGTTTCCAGTTGGACTCTTGAGTTCAATCATCGATTCTTGCTATTATGATATGTACGATTGGTCTGAACAAATATTTTCTTCTAGCGACTCTCAGCTTCATTCTTGGCAAAGAGCACCTACACTTCCTTGAAATCTCTATAGTTCCTCAGTAAGTGCTTAAAGACATTTTCTCTGTAGTACTCAAACCTCATTTCGGAGTACTTCTTCAAAAACTTGAACTATCCAGCTGACATCAACTTCTAGGCTTCTTGAATGTTCTTACTAAAGTAGAAGCAGTATGTTTGAATCTATATCGATGAAGGCTCTTACTTTTTTTAGTCTGGCCCTGAGGTATGTCTTCAACAAGTACTCTAATTTATCACATTATGCACTGTATATCATGTAGCGAAAGTTTTTGTCAGATCGACGAGTCTATTCATCTTAGTGTCGAAGAAACTCCTTAAGTCTTGAGCGTTGTTAAGCGACTGCATCTTTCAGGGAGGTGAATAGTTCATTGAGGAAGGGAAGGAGAGAAGTGTTAAGTTGTTACTGTTTAGCGGCCTCTACAAACTTTTCGATGAGAGCCATTTGTCCTTATCCTTGGTCTTATTCCATGGAGGTTTGATTTTTTTGCGGTATTATTATATCTTTAAAATTCACACGGAAAACAACCGCTCTCACTTAATAAACAGTTCTCAGCCATAGCAAAAAGTATTGACAGGAGAAATATGAGTGATATGTGATGTGTGGTTGCTGATAATTTAATCGAACATTTATTTCTTATTTTTAAAATAATGTCAGTTCCAGCCAGATAAGCCGAATAGAACTTCACTGAGGCGGAAAGAGTCGCATAAGCCATGTCAGCCAAGGAGTACTTCCTATCCGAAGAGGAAAAATTGATCAACGAATGGGCTGACAAATCCGTTAAATTGTTCAGGTATATCTTTCAGTATGTAGGTTCACAGGAGATGTCATGAAAAGCTAATACGAACTCAAAAGCTCAGAACTTGTCGAAAGATATACTCAAGATTATGAGGGTCTCTTTAATCAGAGCAAGAAATAATTTGAGGCATTTTGCATTCTCAACCGAAAAGTAAAACTCGATTGATCCAGGTCCAGAAGAAAGGTGATGAGATCTAGAATTTCGCTACTTTCTTCAACTCAAAGAACCATAAAAAGACTTTCTTCCAGGCCTGGAAGCAGCATACTGACAAAAACAAATATTTGAGAAGGATGGAGGAAAGGTGTGATAAATACAATCAGACTCGCACTCTCAAAGTATGCATGAAGGAATGGCTTGGCTTGACCATGAAGAGCAACAGAAACAAGATCAAGAACGATGTCTTGCAGCACACAGAAATCGAAATTTCTAAGATTCAAGAGGACTACGAAAAATTGATCAAAAATCTTGAGGAAGTACTGGAAAAGAAACTGATCGAGCTAAAGAAAGAAGAGGAATAACACAAGGTTCTTCATGACAAGTACGAGGCCATGTACACGAGAGCCAAAATTGAAAATATTTGATAAGACTCATCTCATTTTTAATATAAGCTTTAGAAGGTTATAAATGCTCAGAAACAATGGACATAGAATAGGAAAGTTATGCTGAGCAGTTTTGGGATGTTGGAGGGAAAAAAGCAAAAGGTGAAGCTGGCTCCCTATTTTAAAAGAGTCTAACTTTGCTAAAATTTGATTTACTTTATATAGTGTATTCGCGCCTAAATATAATCTCGAGATTTGAAAACCCCTATTATAATTGGTTGATTCCATTGCTTCATACAAAGACATATTCTCACATCAACTATGAAAAGATTTATGAAACACGAAAAAATAAACTTCTTCTAATCCCCTCTACCCTCCCAGAGTAAAGACTCTCTTATATAGTAAAACCTCAGCTCTTCCTCCAATCTCCACGTCGGAACTGGCAGGCCTGGCACGACTGCCACGAGGATCAACTGTTCAGCACCCCACTCAAACAAATCAACTCAACAACATAACAATGGATGGAGCCTGAATAAATAGTGAGGGTTGAAGATATCGAGGAGGAATCAGAAAGCAGAAGAAATCAGATAATGTTATAGAATTAGTCTCTGATGCCAGAAATCAATAGAAAAATCCTATTTAGCGACCAAGAAGAGTCTGAATAATAAATGCTGGAATTCACTCCCCTTAAAAAACAATTTCATCCCAATGATTAATAAATGCTCAATACAGTTCAAAAAAAGCTTGTGAGCTATAACACTCCGCAAAATGAGTAAAAAACTTCTTCTCCGGAATCAAAACTATGCTAAAGAGGTTTGAAAAAACTTGCCTTTTAAGCTTACCTTTTTGTCTCTAGTCAAAAAAGGACAACCTATAAAGATGTGGCTCGTAAGCTGATTGGTCAGCTGAGCGATTAGGGTGAGCTTGAAGTATAGGTACTATTTTTATAATTTAGAAAAAAGGTGAACTTAATATAAAAAGAAGAGTTTATGATGCCTTGAACGTTCTGCTTGCGTTAGGCCTCCTGAAAAGAAATGGCAACAAGATCATGGGAAGAAGGGGAGACTAAACTTTGACCGTCAGAAGAAATTGTCTCAACAGCAAAAATTCCAACCTTGATACCAAAGATGAAGCTGCTCAGGAGGAAAAGAACCTTCTCATTAGAGACATCAAGTAAAAGGAGTCAACTGTTACTGAGAAGAGAAAGATCCTCCAAGCCTTGATTCAGAAAGTTGCAAATCTCAAAGGGTTGTAAAATAGAAATAAAGCTCATCATTGTCATAAAAATACCATAAAGCTACCCTTTGTGATGCTATGTCCTCAGTAACTGGTCTCAAAAGATTCTTAAAGCGAACTCAGCATCTGGCAGGCTTAAAGTCAACTCAACTTGAAGTTCCCAACTTCTTCCATTCAGCTAGCAGGAGATTTGGATATTCTGAGTCAGGTCAAAACATAGCACTCTCGACGGTCCAATAAACGTTGACCGGAGGAGATATTTTAATAAGTATGATTGACGATATCACATTATTCAATATCATTTCAAATACTTTGTCAGCTTGGATTGGTAGATTAGTTTTCTGACTAAAAATTATTTGCTCTGAGTTTTTGGTTTCTCTTCAATTCTTGTTCTCTGCACTCTGAGATCTTTAACATAGCTCAACAGTAAGTCTTCATGATAGTCAATATTTCTCTGCTGGCTGTACTTTAGGGACTCTATTACTCTTGCCTTCAAAACCTCGAGCCCAAATTTAGATTTGGTGCTAACAGCTATGATTCTCTCATTAACTTTTTTTAAGTTGAGCCTTTTGATACCTTCGACTACTGCTCTCAGCTGGTGATAGTACAGTCTTCTCGGCACATTATCAACTTTTGTTAGAACGATCTGAATATCTATGTTGTATCTTTAGCATCTCTGAAGAAACAAGATGTCGTTTGACTTCAATCCATGCTCCAAATTGATGCAGGCAAATATTTGAGAGAGTCTGGAAGATACTTTCATGTATTATTATGTTAGCCCGAACCACATTTAACGCCTTCTTTTGTTCATTTTTGCAAACCCGTAGCCAGGAGCATCTACAAGAAAAGCTTATTTATTTTTTATGTGATGAAAATGCAGAAACTTTGTTGTACCTGGACCTTTGGAAACTCTTGCTATCTTCTTTTTGCTTCTTCTCCTGATGTTGCTAAATATCGAGTTTATTAGGGATGATTTTCCAGAGTTGGATCTTCCCACGAATAAAAGCTCCTTTTCTTTGCGAAATAGAGTTTTATCCTCCTCAAGTTGAGAGGTGAGAAAAGCAGGGAGTGTGGTATAGCACACCTGGTACTTATTGGCTTGATCAATTTATAGCTTTTATGCCTGTTGTTCCTACATGTTTTTGATAGTACGTAGTATTGGGAATATTCGAGAGGTGTGTAGTCCGAAGCAAGAAAGAAAGGGTAGTACACTTTGACTTTTGAGCACTGGAAGATTCTTCGAAGCGCCAAATTCCACATGACCTTATTTAATTTAGTTTGATAAAAGTGTGGTAAATTATAATCAATACTTATTGCTGTCGGCAAGACGATGAATAAAACAGAAGTGGCAATTCATTAAAATCAAAAGTTTATTAAGCTGCAGGAGAATATTAAAAAGAACAAAGACGAAGCCTATGTCAGGGTGTACCTCAAGGAAGTAGGTCAGCTAATCAGGGAGCATCATTTGGGATTCATATTGGCTTTGCACCATAATGGGGCCTTATTGGTATTGCTTGAAAATACTCAAAAAATTTATATCATCAAGAAGGAAAAAGATCTTCTGGAGCATCTCTACCCCGTTTTCCAGATATTAATTTAATGCCTCTTAGACTATGACTAAAAGTACAAAAAAGCTTTCAAAGGATTCAAAACTAAATGGTCAGATAAGTGCAATCTAAAGAGCATAATTAGAGAGTCATAGTATGATAACTATTAAGAAAGAAGAGCACTCATTGAATAATTTTTGAATATTAAGTATGGTAAAGAGTAACTGTACGCCAAAGGAAAATATATAGCTGATTTTAGATAGAATAGGCTCATGAATGCCAAAGCAAAATCTGTTTACGATGAGGTAGTAATAAACTGGCTAAAACAGGAGGTGGTTTCTTCCATCAGAAACATCCTCAAAGAAAAAACAACACAAGACGTAGGATACTGTTGTAACCAATGCTTTGTGTTTTCAGCTTCTCTCTAATAAATGTAATATCCCAATCACTATTACGTCGGCTTCATTGGATCTGACAAAAAAGTGGTTAGAGAGTTTGACAAATAAATGCTTGCAAAAAAATAATATGTTGCTGAAATTGAGTAGGTTAAAAAAAAGATAGTGGAGTATTTGAATTGTCGAGGTGGGTATATCCTATTCGGTGTTTATATTAATGCTCAGATCAAAAACAAAGGCACTTTCAAAGGTCTATAGTTCACAAAAGACAAGAAAGTTGACTTTTTGAAGCATCTGCTCGAAGATATTGTCTTGAAAATATATCCAACTGATGGATAAAACTAAAACGAAACAGATAAAGAATAACATTAAAGACTCAACAACATCAAAGAAACAAAATTAACCTAATTCAGAGATAATGTCAAAAATACATTCAGACATAAGCTCAGTGAATGCATCGAAGCTGAGTTTGTTCCGATGTGTGACTGCAACCTCTTTGATGTTATTAACTCAGAGGGAGTTAACAGGTATATTGTGCGCTTATCGGTGACTGTGGGAAAGTCAGTCGAGCTTTACTTTATTTTGAATGAAAAGGAAATACCGGTGGCCTACGAAGGATCAACGCCTCTGGGCATAAAGGAATACTATGACAAAGTGTACAAGAATCTAAAGGATGAAGCCGATCAGAAGTTGACTAAAAAATAGCCTCTAGAGCATTCCTTTTGTATTAACAATTTAAATTACAAAGGGTGATTGTATATCAACAATACTTGTGGGTCTTTTCTATTTATAGTATTAAGTTTATCTTATCCTGTTGATATTTATTAAAGATAAATGTAGGCAAACATTCTTCAAAAAACAAGGCAAAAGGAATAATGGCTGGATTTTATCCAGAACCAAATAGGAGAGGTTATAAATGGAGCATCGCTGGTCTCATTATTAGCCCAAATTACAAGTGCTGTCATAAATAGCCATTTGGGTTGCATCGTTGCTCTTCATCATAAAGGAATCTGGGAAAAATTATTTGAGCTTTCATGGCAATTTTTATCAACTCACAAGTTGGGAAAATAAGAGGCTCGGCAGGTAAGCTAAAAAATATAAATTTTGTATCACTACGGTTATGACATTTTCTTATAACTATTTAAGAAACAGTATCCAGTGTTTCGTTCTCTTGCATAAAAATTCAATAAGTAAACTTCTCACACCAAGTATACTGGAGGGCTGGAATCATAATATGAAAAAACATTCAACTATATGAGGAAAACACTTAAGGAAGTATTAGAATTTCAATAGAATGTCAAGAAATAAAAAGCTCGGATTTTAGCAATATAGAGACTAATAAACAAGGCTTCTTCCTTTAAGCCTAACTCTTTTTATGAGGAAATATTCCTTACTTTTATCCGCTAGCAGCTCGAGCAATATCAGCGATAAGAATTCAACTCAGTTTAGATTAACAACACCACCCTTTGCTGCAGATTTCATTATGTGCAAAACGAGACAATTTCTCCTATAGATACTTCATATCAAACATTTATT
>Ga0100385_1004212_pt1 | contig 12462 bp, 11 predicted proteins | sample CryGeymeta201509_FD_81543 | JGI IMG/M metagenome (GOLD analysis project Ga0100385, IMG submission 81543) | Groundwater microbial communities from Crystal Geyser aquifers in Utah, USA - Crystal Geyser metaG 2015-09 | ecosystem: Environmental > Aquatic > Deep subsurface > Groundwater | place: USA... | reverse complement strand
TACCAGGGGCATGATCTGTCTACTCCACGACCTGAATATGGTTTTAGCGGAGTAAGGGCTGGTGATAAATGGTGCTTGTGTGCGGCACGTTGGTTGGAAGCTTACGACAATGACGCAGCGCCTGGCCTTTACCTAGCTGGAACGCATAAAGCTGCACTGGAGATTGTGCCACTGGAGTTAATGAAAAAATTCGCAGTGGACTTGTCGTAACTTGCAAAGAAAAGACCCTAAAACTTGTTAGAACATTTCTACGTCGTCACTACGTTTCTTGGTGTTAGCATTAAGCTCTTGCTTAATTTCTTGGGTCATTTTTTCTAAAACTTGTTGCACGTCATCACTGGCTTTTTCCATTTTCTGCAACGCAGCGACGGCGCCATCATGGTTATTTTGGCTGCACAATTGCAGGGCCGCTAAGCCAGATTGATGAACCACTTGGTGTGGTTTATCTAATGCAGAAAACGAAGGTAGTTTTGAGAAGTATTTGTGCCCATCTCCGGTGTCATACCATTTGCCTAAGCGACAATTCTTATGATCCGCAATGTCCCCAATATTGGTAAACGCGCGCTTGGTGAACTGACGATAAACGTTTAGCTTCCAGTCTATGTGGTCCATCATCACGGTCGAAATAAATGACGTATAGGATGCCTCGCTAATCACCTTGGTCATATTGGTGGAAAGTCCTAGTACTTCATGAACGGTATTGATCAGCGCATCGGTATTAGCCACCATGATGTCCGTTTTTTCTGACGTGGCTTGAATACCGGTTGTTGCTGTCGAGGCTTGAACATTAATATCATTCACCAAGGCTTCGATTTGCCGCGTGGCCTCACCCGTGCGCTGCGCTAAGCTACGCACTTCATCGGCAACCACCGCAAAACCTCGCCCTTGTTCCCCGGCGCGTGCTGCTTCAATTGCGGCATTCAAAGCCAACAGGTTCGTTTGCTCCGATATACCCTCAATAATGGAAACAAATTCGCGAATTTTTTTACTGGATAAATCTAACCCTTCAATCCGTGAGCGCGTTTGGTTACTGTCCTCGCGGAAGGTGCTCAATTGTGTGGCGAGTTGTTTTAATGACACGTTCGCCTGTGAAAATAGGCTAGTGGTTTCTCCTAGGTTTTGCCGTTCTTCAGTTAATTTTTCAGAAAAACTACCCGAGTGTTTGCGAATATCACTTAGCTTGTTTGAGGTATTACCCCATAAACCGTAAACCAAAATCGCATTATCATGGTGTATTTTTTCACCAGTAACCTCGCCCTTAAACGCGTCTAGTTCGGCCTGCTTTGCGGCCAAAGCCTCGCTAAGTTTTTGGATTTCTTTGTCTTTTTTCGCTAACTGCTCTGCGGCTTTGGTTTTGGACGCACGATTAAACATGGGCATTACTACTCCGTAACTTCACACCGAGTTATCGACATGGTTTAGAGTAACTTTAGAACAGGATTTGCAGATATGTGGGATTTTGGCGGTTATATTCAGCTATTGCTAAACGGCCAAGTTAATACCCCGTTAACTGCAACTTGGGCTGCTTAATGTCGTGTTAGCTCGTATACCTGCTTTTTGCGTCAAAATGGTACGCAAGCTTTCATTGCTTTGCTGGTCTTTTTGGGCCTGAGGTAGGGGAATGTTCTAGGTTCGGTGTTGAATTTACTGGGTTGTAGATCAGGTCGGGTCGAAAACTGGTAATGTCGCAAAATGGGGGGTTTTGCGACATGGGTGTAGAGCAGGGAGCCATAACGTGGTTACTGCCTATTCAGGCCGAATTATGCGTTAGGGGCCGGCTGTAAACGTGCACAAGTGATGCATGCCTATTGCTCTTGTAAACGGACTAAATAGGCTTACGTGGGAATGCCATTCATTCAAAGCTATCGCGGATATTAGGTCATACGATCAAACGGGCTCTCAACCTCCTTCAAATCTGCCAGCGCGACGTTCGTGTATATCTGTGTCGTGCTTACATCCGAATGCCCCAATAGTTCCTGAATTTTCCGAATATCCACACCTGATTGAAGCAAATGAGTGGCATAGCTATGCCTGAGTGTATGGCAGGTTACTCGTTTGTGAATGCCTGCTTGTCGTGACGCGGTCTTAAGCGCCTTTTGTAGTGTTGACGGTGACGTATACCAACGCATGTACTGCTTCGATTTAGCGTTGTATCGCACTTGTGAACTGAAGAACAGAAACTGCCATTGGAAGCTCGACATGGCCGAGGGCGATTTTTTGTGAAATGCCCAAGGTAATGGTACAAACCCAGCTCCTTTCATCCGATCACTTACATAGAGCTGCTGCCGCCGAAGCATGAGCTCATTTAACGGGCGGATAAGCCGGTTAGGAATTGGAACGACTCTGGATTTGTTGCCTTTGCTATTGCGAATGGTCAGAGACTTTATGGATAAATCAATATCCTTAATTCTTAGGGTCACACACTCGCTGACTCGCAAGCCTGATCCATACAATAGCGCTGCCATTAGTTTGCGTTTACCACGTAAGCCTAGAAACAGGCTGGACATTTCATCTTGAGATAAAACGGTAGGAATATTGCGTTGTCGAGAGCGTGGCCGTAGGAAATCTAGATCGCCCAGCTCCTGATTCAGGACTTGTCGGAACAGGTAAACAATGGCATTGAGTGCTTGGCCCTGTGTGGCTGGTGAAACCCGCTTCTCCATGGCCCCCTGTGTCAGGCTAGTTGTCGCCTCTAATTTTCATTAGAGGTAATAAAATGAGAGCACGCTTCAATCATTCGTTTAAGATACAAGCAGTAGAGAAAGCCCTTAATCGCCCAAATGGGGTTGGCTTAAAAGACATTGCCGGGTCATTAGGTATTGGTCAATCCACGCTTGGAAAGTGGATTGGTAAATCTAAGCTTCAGCAATTAGAACCCACACTCAATTCAGAGCCATTAAGTGCCACCGCCATGACAAAAGAAAAAAGACCTCTAGACTGGAACCTAGAAGAACGACTGCAACTCGTGATTGCTTGTGGTTCTTAATGCACTGTGCCGTGAGCAAGGCATTTACCCTCATCACGTTAAACAGTGGAAAGCTAATTTTGCCAGTGGCCAACCAGAGCAAAGCACGGTTAATTCCAGAGCTGAAATAAAGAACTTCAAACATGAGATTAAAACACTAAAGAAAGAATTGAATCGTAAAGATAAGGCGCTAGCTGAGACCGCAGCCTTGCTCGTGCTCCAAAAAAAAGTCAAGGCGATCTGGGGCAGCGACGAGGAAGACTCACAATGACCGAGCAACGAACAGCGCTTGTCCATCTTGTGAACGAAGCTGTAGATAATGGATCCAGACAATCTAAGGCGTGTTATTTTCTCGGCATCAGTGCGCGAACACTACAACGCTGGACGCACCCTGAAAATACCGGTGATGATCGGCAACAACCGACCCATGTCCCCAAAAACAAACTGACTGAGCTGGAGCGCCAACGGGTGCTAAAAGTCAGCTGTGACGAGAAGTACGCCAACCTATCGCCGAACAAAATCGTACCGACCTTAGCGGACGAAGGTGTGTATATCGCCTCTGAATCGACGTTCCATCGAATACTGAAAGACGAACAGCTTCTGAAGCACCGAGACAGCGCCAAGCCCGTCCGGCACCATCAGAAACCACACCCACTGATTGCTTCAGCACCCAACGAAATTTACAGCTGGGACATCACGTATTTACCGACATCGATCCGAGGATTGTTTTTTTACCTGTATTTGGTCATGGATATTTACAGTCGGAAGATTGTTGGCTGGCAAGTCTATGAGACGGAATCGAGTGCGCTGGCCGCCGATCTGATGACAGATATCTGTGCACGAGAACAAATAATGCGCCACCAGGTCACCTTACACTCTGACAATGGTAGCCCAATGAAAGGGGCAACCATGCTGGCGACGTTACAAGAGCTTGGTGTGATGCCGACCTTTAGTCGGCCGTCCGTGAGCAATGATAATCCGTATTCTGAGTCACTGTTCCGAACCTTAAAGTATCGCCCAGAATACCCAGAGAAATCTTTTGTTGATTTGGCAGCTGCCAGGAAATGGGTTGCAGGATTTGTTGAGTGGTACAACCATGAACACCTGCACAGCGCTATAAAATATGTCACCCCCGAACAACGACATCAGGGGCAAGATGACGCCATCTTGGCCAAGCGAGATGAAGTCTATCGTAATGCAAAAGCAAGTCATCCAGAACGATGGAGTGGCAGCACAAGAGATTGGACGCCGATAAAGGCAGTTAACCTAAATCCAGAAAAAGAGAAGAGCAAGGCGGCATAAAAAACTAATTAGGCGACAACTAGCTTGAAATACGCGGCAGAGGTAGAGTATATCGAGACTGGTTCCTTGACGTAAGAAATGAAAAATCCATTCAAAGGTCCCTATATCAACTAACAATCACAGGAAGTCGCCGCAAAAATAGCCGCAACGGCTACGAGCGTAACAAGGCTTAAGGAGTGTTCTAAATAGTGATGTATTATTTGTTAAAAGTTTTAGTGACGACCTTTCTGATCGTGGTTATTTCCGAACTGTCAAAACGCAGTTCATTCATTGGGGCTGTTTTGGCTTCCGTTCCTCTCATTTCTGTTATGGCGATGGTATGGCTTTACGTCGATACAAAAGATGTAGAGAAGGTTAGTGCGTTATCTTCAAGTGTATTTTGGTTTGTCCTACCTTCGTTGCTATTGTTTGTGCTCTTACCAATTCTGTTAAAAATCGGCTGGGGTTTTTATCTAAGTCTTGCGGTTTCAATGGTCGCAACAATCGGAAGTTTTTTTATAATGCTGGCAGTTTTAAACCATTTTGGGGTTAAACTTTAAGTGCTTTATCTTCAATGAATGCAACAAATTCGCGAAGGGTTTGTAGGCGCAGCTAACGTATAGGCGTTTAATTTTTAGCGGCCACGCTCCCACCAAAACAATATCGTCAATTGAATGAACAGAGATACCTGCTCTTGCGGGTATCTCTGCTCTCTTGGGCGCTAATAAGCTTACTGTTTACACTAAATAAGTTTGCATGGCTCGTGCGGCTATCTGTGTTGGTAAGTACTTGCCATCCATGCCCAGTTGGAAGTCATAGGCTTTATCCGCAACATTCATGACGACAATCGCAATTTTGTTATCTGGGCGTTTAAATGCAACAACGTGTAAATCGTCGCGTGCGCTGGCGCTCAAAATTCGCTTGCTGCCTTCAGGGATAAATCGTGGTGATAAATGCTGCAAGTAAAAGTGGGATGGCTGAAGCTCGATGGTGTCTCCTGCTTTGCTGTTCATGATTGGTGCAGAGCAAAGGTTGCCAACATGGTTAGGGCCTCCTTCATGATCGAGTAGTAAGTTCCAATCAAGCCAACCGACGGTCCACTTATTAAAATCTGAAATGATGGACTCGCCATAGCGTTCCGCTACTTCCCATTCACCATGGTGTGGCCCACCTTCTTGGCAGCCTTCGGTGAACAGTAGCCCCTTGTCAGGAAATGCGTCGTGCACGGCTTGCACGTTGTCGAAGGCGTTATCCATATACCAATGGAATCCTGCACCCCAAACGTATTGGGCTGCTTTCGGGTCACTTAATATCACACTGGCACGTTGGTACAAATTGTCGCGGTTATGATCCCAACAAACGACGTTTATATCTTTTAAGCCGTTGGCGTGTAGTGCTGGTCCTAAATAGTCCCCAATAAAGTCACGTTCTTCTTCCGCGCTATAAATACAGCTATCCCAAATTTGCACAGCTTCAGGTTCGTTTTGGGTGGTTAAACCCCAAATTTCAAACCCCTTCGCTTGCAGTGCCTTTATAAACTTAACGTAGTAATTGGCCCATTGTTCTCGGAATTCCGGCTTTAATTGACCACCGTTGTTCATTTCTCCTGTCGTCTTCATCCAGGTAGGCGGGCTCCACGGGCTGACCACCAATTTGATATTCTTGCCGAGCGTTGCTTGAGCATCGCGAATCATCGGTAGAATAGCCTGTTCATAGTGCTCAATGGAGAAGTCAGCATCTTCGGTTGGTTGGCAAGCCCAGTTACCAAGTGAAAAATCACAACTGTTCATGTGAATGCGACCAATGTTGTAAGCGCTCCCATGATCAGGATCAAAATATTGTGTTAAAAATTGTTTCTTTGCTTCGTTATTCAACCGCTGGTAGTTCACGGCAGCCGATTCGGTAAATGCGCCGCCCAAACCGAAATGCGTCTGATACTCAACTGCCTTATTGATTGATATTTCGGGGGTTTCTGACCGATCCGTCTGCCAGCCGGCTAGATTCATTTCAGTAAATTTAGGGCCGACTTCGCGACTGGTTTGAAAACAGATCATGATATTTCCTCAAAGTGGATCACAAAAATGGGTTGACCAATCAATTGGCGATCTTTATTGTGGCCAATGTAAGCGCTTTCATTTGGTGCATTAAAACACTTGAAAGCGCTTTTTTGAAGCGGTAATGTAAGCGCTTTCAGAAAAGCATGATCCAGATTAACGTCCTGTTCAACTTTCGTTGAACGAGAGTTGAATAGTAACGATTACAACAAAAACAAAGAGGTATACCCATGAAGAAGTTAAGTACTGTCCTCGCTATTACCGCACTTGCTGCCGGTGTGGCAATGCATGCTGACGCTGCGGCAAAACACGCGCAGGGCGGCACACTAACCGTTCCGTTGATTACGCCGACCTTCGTTGAAGATTTTAATCCACTAAATGGCGTCCAAGCAGATATGGTCAGTGGCACCATGTATGAGCCGTTGTGGATCTTCAACAGCATTCAAGGCAACATCGATTACCGGCTAGCCGAAAGTTTTGAGTATGGCGCTGACAAGAAGTCTATCGTCATTAACTTGCGTAAAGGTCTGACTTGGTCTGACGGCCAAACACTTGACGCTGACGATGTAGTTTACTCATTAAATCTGGGTAAAGACGACGTTAAGCTCGACCATACCGGTCAATGGGCAAATGGCGTGCTTAAAAGTGTTGAAAAAGTGAACGCAACGACGGTTAAGGTGAACTTTAATGAAGTCAACACCACCGTTGATTGGTACTTGCCAGCATTGTGGGTTGTTCCACAGCATGTTTTCCAAAATGTAGACGATAAAATCCTCTTTACTAACCCGAACCCAGTCGGTTCTGGCCCAATCACTGAAGTAAAAACGGCGCGCGCAAACCAAGTTGAAATTTGCCGTAACCCGCACTACTACAAAGCAGATCAAGGCCTACCTTACCTAGACTGCATTAAGTTCCGTCAGTATTCAGATAACTCACAGATTCAACCTGCGTTGATGAATGACGAAATCGATTGGGGCTCAAACTTCGTTGCTGACATCGACAAAACTTATGTTGATCCAAGCCCTGAGACTCATGGTTACTGGTACCCAGCAAACGATCTATGGGCAATGTACTTGAACACGCGTGTTGCACCGTTTAATGACCTTGAATTCCGTAAAGCGTTTTCAATGGCGATGGACCGTCCAACGATGGTCGACTTAGCGGCATATGGTTACCCAACAGCAGAAGAAACGGTTGTTGGTCTTGGTCAGTTCCACGCGGCGTCACAATCCAAAAAGATCAACAAGAAATATGCGGATCTTGCGGAATACAATCCTAAAGAATCGATGAAGATTCTGAAGAAGGCTGGCTACAAAGACGTCGACGGTGACGGCTATTTGGAAAACCCAGACGGCTCTAAGATCGATTTCGAAATCATGATTCCTGCCGGTTGGACTGACGTGGTGCAAATGGTTCAAATGACCACCGAATACCTAGCTGACATCGGCATCAAGGCAAGTACTAAATTGGTTGACTGGTCTGCCTATGATTCAGGTTTAAAAGACGGAACTTATGATGTTGTCTTTAACTGGTCTGCGACAAACCAAGTTGCTGCGATCAATGCGTATCGTGAGTACTACCACCCAGCACGTGTTGGTCAAATTTGGCATGCGGGTCATGGTATGGCGTCTGAAGCGCTTGGTAAGTTAGTTGATGAATACGGCCGTATTGATGATGCTGACCGTCGCCAAGAAATTCTCGACGAGCTAATGACGTTCACTGCTGAAAACCTACCGTTCATTGCGGTTATGTCTAACGCAACTTGGTTCCAGTACAACACCACTCGTGTTGATGGTTTCCCAACTGAAAAAGACCCTTATGTCCGTCCAGTTTTCTACGACGGTGGTACTAAGTTAATGGTATTTGAACGCCTATACGCTAAGTAAGCAGAGTCGCTCGATAACGATGTACGAGTGATACTGAAATAAGGAAACAGGAGGCAGCTACGGCTGCCTCCTTATTAACGAGCTAACAAAACATCTAACGTTTACTGACCAGAGCTCATAAAAAACAAATAAAGCTTTTTTATGGTCTTTCTATTGAGGTATTTATCATGGGTTTTATTCTTCGGCGATTGGCGTTTTATTTAGCCGCCATCTTTGTCGCGATCACCTTTAATTTTTTGTTGCCTCGGTTGATGCCCGGTGATCCTGTGGACGCCATCTTTTTGGCCGCCGGCGGAACCATGCCACCCGAAGTCCTCGCCGCGTATAAAGAAATGCTCGGCTTTGTCGATGGCCCGTTGTGGCAACAATACGCCATTTACCTTAAAAGTATTCTGACCTTTGATTTGGGTCCTACCATCATGTTGTATCCGGTGCCGGTGACCAAGTTGTTGTCACAAACCGTGCCTTGGACCATAGCACTGGCCGGAACAGCCACGTTGATCTCCATTGTCGTCGGTTGTTTTATCGGCCTGTTCGCCTCTTATAACCGCGGTGGTTTTGTCGACCGTTTTGTTCCGGTGTCGTTGCAGCTGATTGCCTCCATGCCACAAGCCGTGACCGCGTTGTTTTTGTTTTTTATCTTCGCGATGATCCTGAAATGGTTTCCTTTAGGCTTTGGTGCCAACCCCGATTTAGACCCCGGTTGGACATGGGAATACATCAAGAGTTTACTGAGTCATGCCGTACTGCCGATGGCGACTTTGTTTTTATCGATGATCGCCGGTTGGATTTTTACCATGCGCAACGCCATGGTGAACGTACTCGGTGAAGACTACATCACCATGGCTCGCGCCAAGGGGCTTAGCTCTCGTCGCATCATGACCCACTATGCGGCCCGCAATGCGATTTTGCCGGTGGTGACCTCCGTCGCCATGGCGCTGGGCTTTGCCGTTGGTGGCCAGATCATGATCGAAATTGTGTTTAATTATCCTGGCTTGGGGCAAACCCTGGTCAAATCGGTTGGGGTGCGCGACTACCCACTGATGCAAGCTTGTTTCTTATTGATCGTGGTGTTCGTCTTGGTGGCCAACTTCTTAGCGGACATCGCCTACGTGTGGCTTGATCCACGTTTGCGTAAATAGGGGCGAAGTGTAGCCATGACGATCGCGACTGACCTTACCCAATTAAGCCCTGTTAAAACGGAATCTCGCTTTATGAATTTCCTGAAAAAACTCAAAGACAACCTTGCTCGTTATTACAAAGGTAACCCGGCGGCCATTATTGGTTCGGCCATTGTGGGCACCATCATCGTCGCGTGTTTAGCCGCGCCGTTGCTCACCGATAAAGACCCGAACCGTCGCGTTGCGCGCGGCCATCAACCGCCCAGCGCCGAGTTATGGTTTGGGTCCACGCGTGCGGGCAAAGATATCTTCAGCCAAGTGTTGTACGGCGGACGGTCGTCGTTAACCGTTGCCTTTACTGCGGCCGCCATTGCCACCATCGTCTCGCTGTTGGTCGGGGTGACCTCCGGCTACATGGGCGGCAAGGTCGATGAAGTCATGATGGCCATTACCAACATTGTGTTAGTGCTGCCCGGGATACCGCTACTGATTATTTTAGCGGCGCTGTTAGGCGAGGTCGGCCCCGTGGTGATTGCCATGCTGCTGGGTTTTACCGGCTGGGCGTGGGGCGCGCGCGTGATGCGCAGCCAAACCTTAGCGATCCGCAATAAAGAATTTATCATCGCCGCGGAAGTGATGGGCGAAAGTAAGTGGCGCATCATTACCGTGGAAATCATACCGAACCTGATCAGCTTAGTGGCGGGCGGCTTTGTTGGCACCACCCTGTACGCCATTGGTGCGCAAGCCGGGTTGGAATTTTTAGGCCTCGGCGATGCCTCGGTGGTGTCTTGGGGCACCATGCTGTATTGGGCGCAATCCAGTGCCGCCTTTATTGTTGGCGCGTGGTGGGACTTTGTTGTCCCTGGCGCCGTCATTGCCTTAATGGGCGCTGGACTGGCGTTGTTGAACATCTCCATTGACCAAGTCTCGAACCCTAAATTACGCACCGGTGCTTACATCAAAATCTGGAAACGCATGAAAGCCGACGTCGACGCCAAACGCAGAGGAGCCAAAGCGTGAGTATTTCAAAACAGCCTTTGCTGCAAATTAAAGACGTCTGTGTCGACTACGTGACCGACAACGGCAATGCCCGTGCGGTCAATCATGTATCGTTAGACATTCACCCAGGCGAAACCGTTGGCTTAGCGGGCGAGTCCGGTTGTGGCAAAAGCACATTAGCGTTTGCCATCTCCAATCTGCACAACGCCCCAGCGCTGATCAGTCACGGCGAGATCTTATTTGAAGGTCGTGACATTTTAAAAATGGACGACGAACAATTACGCGCCTTCCGTTGGAACGAGACCGCCATGGTGTTCCAAAGTGCCATGAACTCGCTCAACCCGGTTATAACCATTGGCGACCAATTGGTGGATGTGGTGTTGGCGCACAAAGACGTCACCCCAGCCGAGGCCTACGCCAAAGGCGAAGAACTGTTGCAAGTGGTGGGTATCCATCCGTCGCGCATGAAGTCATACCCGCATCAATTGTCCGGTGGTATGCGTCAGCGTGTGGTGATCGCCATTGCACTGATCTTGCGTCCTAAACTGATCATCATGGACGAGCCCACCACCGCCTTAGATGTGGTTGTCGAACGTGACATCATGGACGAACTGTTCCAACTAAAAGACAAGTTCGGCTTCGCCATATTATTTATCTCGCACGACTTAGGCCTGATGGGCGAAATTGCCGATCGCATCGGCATTATGTACGCCGGCAAGTTAGTCGAGCTCGGCACCGCCGATGAGATTCTGCACAAAGCGCAACACCCCTACACCAAAGGCTTAGTGCGTTCGTTCCCCACCATCCATGGGCCAAAAGTACGCCTAGAAGGCATCCCAGGTAATCCGCTGAATTTATTGGAAACCCCAGAGGGCTGTTACTTCCAAGCGCGTTGTTCATTGTGTGACAGTGAATGCATTAACAACATGCCGCCACTGATCCAAACCCAAACCGAACCGTCACGTCTTGTTGCGTGTCACAAAGTACAACCAACGTCTGTTCGAGTGGAGATGCCAGCATGAGTGTGCAACGTCAACAAGATGAACCCATTATTGAAAAACCAAGCATCTACGTCGAAGATCTCGTCATCGACTTCGCACTCGACAGTGCCATGTTTAACAAAAAGTACATGCGTGCCGTCAACGAAGTCAGCTTCATCTTAAAGGCAGGCGAAGCCTTAGCCGTGGTTGGCGAATCGGGCAGCGGCAAAAGTACCTGCGCCCGTGCCTTGTGTCGTTTATACGAACCGACCTCGGGCAAAATTTACATGCAAGACGTCGATGTGAACGACAAAAAAAATAAGCTGAGCCAACGCCAATACGCCAAAGAAGTGCAAATGATCTTCCAAGATCCATTTGGTTCGCTCAACACCGTGCATAACATCCGTCATCACCTGGCGCGCCCGTTAAAGATCCATCACCCACACATGAGTGGTGACGAACTGGAACAGCGCGTCATCGAATTGATCGAACGTGTCGGCTTATCGCCGGCCAAACAAACCGCCGACAAATACCCGCATGAACTCTCCGGTGGTCAACGTCAGCGTGTCGCGATCGCTCGCGCGCTCGCCGTAGGTGCCAAATTTATTTTGGCGGACGAACCGATTTCCATGCTCGACGTCTCGATCCGGCTCGGTATTTTGAACCTCATGGCCGACATGAAAAAAGACGGCATTGGCTTTTTGTACATTACACACGACATCGCTACCGCGCGTTACTTTGCCGAACGCACCGCCGTGATGTATGTCGGGCACATGGTTGAATGGGGTAACAGTGACTCGGTCACGCAAAACCCACAACACCCCTACACTCAATTATTGATCAGTGCCGTGCCCGAAGCCGGTATCCGCAAAGAGCGCAAAGCGATGGCCAAAAAAGCAGACATCCCGTTATGGAAGCCAGAGAGTAAAGGCTGTCCATTTGCTGAGCGATGTTTGCAAGTCAAACCGGAATGCAGCCAAGCGATGCCCCCGGTGACGCAGCTGGCTGAAGATCATTTTGTGCGGTGTTATTTGTACGAGAATTAATAACACGCAAAAAATTCGGAGCCATAGAAGGCAAAGAATAGAGGTCATAATTGCGTAAGCTACCAGGTTGACGCGTTTTGGGTCTTCGGACCCGCCTTTTTTCTTGCTCTTTTTTTTGACTCCACATGTA
>Ga0100385_1004208_pt1 | contig 12464 bp, 10 predicted proteins | sample CryGeymeta201509_FD_81543 | JGI IMG/M metagenome (GOLD analysis project Ga0100385, IMG submission 81543) | Groundwater microbial communities from Crystal Geyser aquifers in Utah, USA - Crystal Geyser metaG 2015-09 | ecosystem: Environmental > Aquatic > Deep subsurface > Groundwater | place: USA... | reverse complement strand
GGTGTCTGTCCGCGGCCTGGGCGTCAGCGAAGCGTGCGCGGCGCGCGGACTCGCCGCATGCGTGATCTCGGCCTCCGCCACGGGTGTGGGCTCGACCACGGGCTCGGCCGTGGCTTCTGGCGCAGCTTCGGCGACCGGGTCCGGGACGGGCACAGCGTTGTCCAGGGCCACGACCTCGACCCCATCGGCCTCGGCGTTCTCTGGCGGCTCGGGCGTCGCGGTCTCGGCAGGCTGGAGCGTCACGGGCGCGGCGGCCGCGGTCACGTGGGACGAGTCCCGATCGGCATTCGTCGGCGCATCCTTGGTCGACAGGCCGTAGGCGACGAGCACCCCCGCGGCGAGGGCAAGGAGCCCGTAGGGCCAGCGCCGCGTTGGCGCTGCGCCGGGGGGAATCGTGCGAGGGGAGGGCGTGAAGGGCACCGGGCGGGTCGAGGAGTCGTCTCGGGCCACTTCGTCGAGCAGCTCGTCGAGATCCACGAAGCTCGAGCGCGCCGCCGGGACGAGCGCCAGAGCGGCCTTCGTAGTCCCGGCGAGCCTGGGAACCGGTGGCGTGGGCGCGGCCTTGGCCACGGGCATCGGAGCGGTCCTGGGCACCGGTCGCGTGGGCGCGGCCTTGGCCACCGCGGGCGTCGGAGCTGTCTTGGGCACCATGGGCATGGGGGCGCCCTTGCCGATTCGGGGCGGGAGCGCCATGGGAGGCGGCGGCGCGCGCAAGGCCAGCTTCGGGGGCGGGGGTCTCGGCGCCGGGGGCTTCGGGCGGATCTCGAGCAGATCGTCGTCGAGCAGATCGTGCTGGGGCACAGGGGGCGGAGCCAGCGCGAGCATGTCCGCCTCGAGCAGATCCGTCTCGGACGCGTCGTCCGACGACACGTCGACCGCCAGGGCCTTCTTGGGCGTGGATTCAGGCGCGCTCGCGAGCTCTTCGCTCGCGTCTTCGTCAGGCAACGGCACGCCGACCACGGAGGCCATCGGCTCCCACTCTTCCTCGTCGAAATCCTGCATCAAAGCCCCCGAGACGTCCCAGTCCCTATTGGTACGAGCGGATTGTTGCATAGTCACGGTTCAGCGCCAGCCCTCTCTTGCGCCGGCTTGATATAAGAAGTCCATGACCACGCCGCGCCTCCTGCTCGCTTCCACGTCGTCCTACCGTCGCCAGCTGCTCCTGCGCCTCGGCGTGGACTTCGAGTGCGCGCACCCCGACGTGGACGAACTCGCCCTCGCGTGCGGCATCACTGATCCCGAGCAGGTCGCGCGCAGGCTCGCGCGGGCCAAGGCCGAGGCCGTGTGGGAGGCACAGGCCGACGCCTTCGTCCTCGGCGCCGACCAACTCGTGGACCTCGACGGAGAGATCCTCGGCAAGCCGGGTTCGGTCGAGGCGGCGTGTGCGCAGCTCGCAGCCATGGCCGGACGGCAGCATCGCCTGCTCACGGCCGTCTGTCTGTGCGTGCCAGGTCGACCCACGCGGGAGCTCTTCGACGTGCACCGCATGCGCATGCGCGCGCTCAGCCGAGAGGAGATCGAGCGCTACGTCGCCCATGACGAATGCCTCGACTGTGCGGGCAGCTACAAGGTCGAGGGCCTCGGCATCGCCCTCTTCGACACCATCGAGGGTCAGGACTTCACGGCCATCGAGGGCCTGCCGCTGATGGGCGTCGCCGCGCTGCTGCGCGAAGCCGGCTTCGCCGTGCCCTGACCGCCTGCTGAAGAACCTCTTCAGATCTCGCGCGCGTCCCAGGCGTCGAGGGCGCGGACCAGCACCTCCGTGAGCTCGGCGCGGAAGCTCGCGTCCACGCACAGATCCTGCCTCACCTCGAGCTCGAGGGCGCGACACCCGTGTGCTTCGGCGTGCAGGGACGCGGAGTAGATCAGGCCCAGGCGGCCGGAGTAGGGCTCGTTCAGAGCCACGGGCTGCCCCAGCGCCTCGAGGGCGCGCGCCACTTCGCACGCGAGCTCTTCTTCGCGATCGAAGAGCACGCCCAGCGCCAGGCTGCGGCGCTCGCCTTCGTAGACAGGTGTGAAGGAGTGAATCGCGAACACGACGCGCGCGGCGGAAGCGGCCAGCGTCTCGCGGACGGCGGCGTGATAGGGCGCGTAGCAGTGCTCGAGGCGCCGGGTGCGCTCGGCCGGCGACAGGCTCTGGTTCAATGCCACGGGGCGACCTTCGGCCAGCTCGCGGAAGAGCGTGTCCGAGCCGCGGGGCCTGTTGGCGTCTGCCCACAGCCGCGAGTAACGCGCCAGGATCGCCGGTGCGTCCATGGCCGCCGACAGCTCGCGCGTGAGCGCCGCGGCGCCCAGATCCACCGCCCAGTGCGTGCCCCGCAGCCACTCGTCCTGCGCGGGCCAGTCGACGCCTTCGGGCAGCGCCTCCCCCGCGTGTTCCGAGGTCAAGAGCACGTGGCCACGCCCCTGAGGTCGCAGCACCTCCACCGCCTCACGCCCACGATTCATCCGCGGAAGCATACACGGAGCCCGCGCCGCTGGCCGCCCCGATTGTTCATCCGCGCGCTTGTGGGCACACTCGCGCCATGACCCGATCCCTCGTCCCCTTCCTCGCGCTCGCCTCGGCCCTGTGGCTGGGCGCCTGCGCGGGCGACTCCGCGTGTCCGGCCAGCGGTCAGTCGCTGACCATCCTGAGCCCGATGGATGGCGAGGCGGTGACCGGCAGCGAGTTCGACGTGACCCTGCGCGTCTGCGGCTTCGAGCGCGACGACGTCATCGCGCTGGTGATCGACGAGCCCGTCGCGAGCGACTACGGCTTCGTCACCTATCTCGGCGATCCCGTGCTGACGCTGCGCGTGCCCGCGCTCCCCGGCACCATGCGCATGCACGCCACGGACGACGCCACCCGCACGGTGCGCTCCAGCGACGTGTCCGTCACCACCGCGCCATGAACGCCGAGCCGGGCGAGCCCATCACAGTCGCCGGCTTGCCCGCGCTGAGCTGGGGCGATCCGGACGCGCCCTTGACGCTCTGCCTGCACGGCTTCCCCGACCTGCCCCACACCTTCGAGGCGCTGGCCTCGCAGCTTTCGCACGCGGGTCATCGCGTGGTGGCGCCCTACCTGCCCGGCTACGCCCCCGCGCCGCGGTTGGCGCGCGCGGACCTCGACTCCGTCGCCTCCGTGCTGGCCGGGCTCGCGCACGCACTCTCTCCCGCGCGTCCCTATCTGCTCCTCGGCTACGACTGGGGTGCTGCCCTGGCCTACACGCTCACGGCGCGGAACCCCGCGCGCATCAGGGCTCTCGTGTCTCTGGCCGTGCCCCATCCGGCCGCCTTCGCCCGCGTCTGGCTGCGCTCGGCGGAGCAGCGCCGGGCCAGCGCCTACATGCTCGCCTTCCAGCTCCCGGGAGCCGATGCGCGTCTTCGGGCCCACGACCAGCGCGCCACGGGGCGCGTGTGGCGACGTTGGAGTCCCGGCTTCTCGCCCAGCGACGTGCATCTGTCGCGGGTGAAGCGCTGCCTCGACGCCTCCGCGGGCGCACCCGTCGACTACTACCGCCACAACCTCAGGCCCGTGCGTCCGGCGCTCGCTCGATTGCGCCGCCTCGCGCACACGCCATGGTCCACGCCCACGCTGCACCTTCATGGCGAGGACGACGGCTGCATGCGTCCTCGCTGCGCCCACGAGTCGCTGCGCTATCTGGGTGCGCGGGGCCAGATCGACGTGATCGAGGGAGTCGGCCACTTCCTGCACCTCGAGCGCCCCGAGGCCATCGCGGCTCGCATCATGGCGTTCCTCGAGTCGCTAGAGCGCGAGTCGCTACACGCCCACCAGGGGTAGGTTGGCGCGCTCACCCTCGCGCGGCAGATTCACCGGGATGGGGTAGTCGCCGCTGAAGCAGGCGTCGCAGAAGCCCTTGCCGCCGTGACCGTCGCCCGCGACCGCCTCGCGCAGCCCGGCGATGGAGAGGTAGCCCAGGGAGTCGGCGAGCACGAAGCGCGCGATCTCTTCGGGCGAATGACTCGACGCCAACAGCTCTTGCCGACGCGGCGTGTCGATGCCGTAGAAACAGGGCCAGGCCGTGGGCGGGGAGCTGATCCTGAGGTGCACTTCGCTCGCGCCCGCCTCGCGCAACATGCGGGCGATCTTGCGGCTGGTCGTGCCTCGCACGATGGAGTCGTCCACCACGGCGACGCGCTTGCCTTCGAGCACCTCGCGCACGGGGTGCAGCTTCAGACGCACGCCGAAGTTGCGGATGGTGTTCTGCGGTTCGATGAAGGTGCGCCCCACGTAGTGGCTGCGGATCAGGCCCATCTCGTAGGGCAATCCCAGGGCGCCGGCGAAACCGAGCGCCGCCGCGACGCCGCTGTCGGGCACGGGGATCACGAGGTCTGCGTCCACCGGCTGCTCCAGCGCCAGCCGCTGACCCATGCGCTTGCGCGCCGCATACACGCCCACGCCGCCGAGGTGCGAGTCGGGCCGCGCGAAGTAGACGTACTCGAAGATGCAGCTGCGTTGGGGCGCGGGCGGCAGCGGGCGCTCACTGCGCACGCCGAAGTCGTCGATGATCAACATCTCGCCGGGCTCGACGTCTCGTACGTACTCGGCGCCGATCAGCGCGAAGGCCGGCGGCTCCGAGGCGATCACATGGGCGTCGCCCAGCTGTCCGAGGCAGAGGGGACGCAGGCCCAGGGGATCGCGCACGGCGATCAACTCGTCGGGGGTGAGGATGACCAGGGAGTAGGCACCCTCGGCGCGGGCGAGGGCCTCGGCGACCCGCGCCTCATGGGTCGCGGCGCGGCTCTTGGCGATCAGGTGGACGAGCACCTCCGTGTCGCTAGCCGAGGAGAAGATCGAGCCTCCCGCCTCCAGCTCCCTGCGCAGCGGCACGGCGTTGGTGAGGTTCCCGTTGTGGGCGAGGGCGATGGAGCCGTGGGCGCAATCCACCGCCAAGGGCTGCGCGTTCTTCACGTGGGATCCGCCCGCCGTGGAGTAGCGGACGTGGCCGATGGCGCGCTTGCCGGGCAGACGCCCGAGCACCTCCTGGGTGAACACCTCGGGCACGAGCCCCAGGGCGCGATGCACGAAGAGCCGAGCGCCGTCGGAGGTCACGATGCCGGCGGCCTCCTGCCCGCGATGCTGCAAGGCGTGCAGACCGAGGTAGGTGAGGTTGGCGGCTTGGTCGGCCTCGAAGAGACCGAAGACCCCGCATTCATCGTGGAAGTGGTCGTCGTCGAGGTCCATCGGCCGCTTCATAGCGTTCGCGCGACGCGACGTCGACCGCTTGTCGCAAGACGGCTCACCGCGCGGCGCGCTACGTCGACCGCCCCTGGCATCCGGCGAGGGGGTGGTTTGCACTGAGACGCGCCCGGACGGTCGCTCTTCCGGGGCGTCCTCAGTCCAGCCGCTGGGCCTGGCCTGCTCGGCGTGGCCTGCTCACCCTGGCGTCGACGGACCTGCGTCCGCTGGGTAGAAGGACGCATGCGCCCTGGCGTCGCGCGCCCCGCCCGGGCGCAAGTGAAGCACGTACTCGCCCTCGTCCTCGCAGCGCTGGTGCTGTGCGTCGCCTGGCCTCGGGCCGAGGCTCACCTCGGCAGCAACAAGTACATCCGCCTCGAGCGCACGCAGGCGGGACTGCACGCAGTGGTCGAGATCGATGCGCTGGACGTGGCTGCGGAGCTGGGCCTCGGGACGGACGCCTCACCCCAGGAGGTGCTCTCGCACGCCGAAGCCATGCGCGCGTGGCTCGAGCGCGGCATCACGGCGCGCACGAACGCCGGCCCCTGCGTGCCGAGTGTGGGCGAGCCCGTGCCCGTCGAGCGGGACAGGCGGGCCTTCCTGGCCGTGGCCATCGAGTTCCGCTGCCCAGGAGCCCCGTCCACTCTGGTGCTGCGCGACGACACCATCTTCGACGGCGACCCGCAGCACGAGACGATGGTGCACGTGGCCTACGCCGAGAGTGAGGACGCGACCGTGCTGCGGCATGGCAGCCGCGAGCTCGCCCTGGGCGATCCTCCGGGCGTGATGCACCTGGTCCAGGTCTTCGTGGTGGAGGGCGTGATGCACCTCTTCACCGGCTACGACCACATGCTCTTCCTCTTCTCCCTGATGCTCGGCGCTGGCTTCGTGGCGCGCGAACGCGGCCTGCGCATGGCCTTCCGCGACGTCGCCATCCTGGTCACGGCGTTCACCGTGGGACACAGCATCACGCTCATCTCCGCCGCGCTCGGGGTGGTGGTGCTGCCCTCGAGGTTGGTCGAGACCTTGATCGCGGCGAGCATCGTGCTGGTCGCGCTCCTGAACATCTTCCGACCCGGCGAGCGCCGCGCCATGCCCAAGGTCGCCTTCACCTTCGGTCTGATCCACGGCTTCGGATTCTCGAGCGTCTTGGCCGAGCTCGGTCTGCCTCGCGATCACGGCGTGCTGGCGCTGCTCTCGTTCAACGTGGGCATCGAGCTCGCGCAGCTCCTGCTCGTCGTGGTGACCATCGTCCCGCTCGAGCGCGCGTCGCGCTGGCGTTCCTTCGGTCCCGTGATCGTGCGCGGCGGCTCGGTGGTCGTCGCGCTCATCGCTGGCTACTGGATGGTGACGCGCGCCCTGGCGATCTGAGCGCGACCACCGCGCGCGTCCCGATCAGTCGCAGACGCCGTATTCCGTGCCGCTCCAGACGAGGGGGGTGGAGAAGCCGTAGCAGCTCGTCCCGAAGCTGCACTCGCTCCCCGCCGGCCGACGGCACCAGTGCAGGCACTGCTTGGCGCCCGTGCCGGTCGCGTCGATGCAGGCGTAGCCCTTCTGGCAGTCGGTGTCGTCCGCGCAGCTGGCGTTCTGGCTGCCCGTGCCGACCGGCGCCGAGCAATCCGTCAGCGTGCGCATGGCGCCAGCGCTCTCAATGAAGAAGGAGCAGGCCGTGCCCGAGGGGCAGCCCACCTGCGTCGCCGGGTTGCAGTCCACGCTGCACGTCTTGTCGCTCGAGCCCGCGATGCCGCCAACGCACAGCGCGCCCGCGCCTGGGCAATCCGAGTCCGTAGCGCACACGCGGTGGCAGAGCGCGACGGGCGTGCCCGTGGCGGCCAGGTTCACGCAGATCGCGCCCGGCGTGCATTGGGTCGTGTCGCAGCGTGCGCCCACCGCCGTCGTGCCCGAGGTCAGGCAGACGCGCGTGCCGCTCGTGAGGTAGCAGCCCTGACCCGTGGGGCAGCCGCATTGGGGCGCCACCAACCTGCAGGGGGACTCGGAGCAGGAGGAGCTCGGCACGCAGCCCGCGCTCGGGTCGCAAATCTCACTGGCGCCGCACGAGGTGTTGTCGGCCGTGTGGGTGCAGCTGCCGCCCGGCTCGCTGCAGCTGTCGCGCGTGCAGGCCACGGAGTCGCTACACGCGATCGCGGTGCCCGCGACACAATGGCCGCCGACGCAGCTCTCGCTGCCGGTGCAGGCGAGCCCGTCGCTGCAGTCCACGCTGGTCGCGCACTCCGGGGCGGGTCCCGTGTCCAAGACGCCCGAATCGATCGGGCCGGAGTCGACGACGCTGGTGTCCGCGCCCGCGTCCATCAGCGTGATGCCCGCGTCGTTGGGGCCGGTGTCGACCCCGGAGTCGGGTGGCGGCACGAAAGCGTCCACGTCGCCGTCGGAATGGGTGGACGAGTCGTGCGGGGTGACCACGCCCGAGTCGCGCGGGATTCGATTTCCGCCGCCGTTCGCGCAGGCCGAGACGCCAGGCGCCACGAGCGCGATGCACGCAAGAAATGCAAGGTGATCGGCCAGGGCCGTGCGGTGTGAATGTCGGTGATTCATCGGGTCGAGTCTCCGCGTGCGCCCCCGCCGCGAGTGGACAGCCGAGCATAGAGCGAAGCGCTTCGGCGGGCAACGACCCATCCTGTGCGAGATCCCCCGCGTTTCGCCGCTCCATGCCATGAAGTTGGCACGCCGATCCTCCCGCTGCGCTATGATCGCGCGGCCCATGCACCCCCCTCCGAGGCGAGTCGAGACCATCTCCGCGCGGCGTGCGTCGGCGTACGGCGGCAAGGCGCGCAGCGTGGCAGCGTTGGCTCGCGCGGGCTTTCGCGTGCCAGCGGCCTGGGCACTGCCGACCGCGTCGGCTGACGACTTCCTGGCCGCGGCGCTGCCCGCGGAAGATCGCGCGGCGGCCCTGCTCTCCGCCCCGTCGTCGATGCTGTCCGAGGAACGGCTGGAGCGCATCGCCGCTCGCGTCCGCGCGGCTCCCCTGCCCGATACCCTGGAGCGCTCCCTTCGCCGCGTGGTCCGCGAGCTGCGGGCGGACGGAGCTGGGTCGCTGGCCATCCGCTCGTCGTCCACCGAGGAGGATCAAGACGCCGCCTCGGCCGCGGGGCTCCACGCCACCTTCCTCAACGTGCGCACCGAGGACGCGGCGCTCGACGCCGTGCGCGCGTGCTGGGCGAGCCTCTTCTCCTTCCGCGCCTTGGCTTATCTGCGCTCGGTGGGCGCGCGCGACGCGGGCATCGGTGTGCTGATTCAGGCCATGGTCCCGGCCGACGCGTCGGGCGTGATGTTCACCATGAACCCGCTGACCGGCGATGACAGCGAGGTCGTGATCGATGCCACCCTCGGCCTCGGTTGTGCCGTCGCCGACGGACGCGTGTCCCCCGACACCCTGCGCGTGGAGAAGGGCACCCGCGCGCGCCGCGATTGCGTGCTGGGCGAGAAGGAGCTGCGCATCGTCTGCGATCCGGCGGGCGGCGTGCGGGAGGAAGAGGTGCCCCTCGAGCAGCGCAGCCGCTGCGCCCTCTCGGACGACGTCATCGAGCGCCTGGTCGATCTCGCTTCGCGCGTGGAGGACCACTTCGAGGCACCTCGCGACGTGGAGTGGGCCCTGGCCGGCTCGGAACTCTACGTACTGCAGGCGCGGCCCATCACCGCCGTCGCCGCCGTCGCCACGCCTCCCCGCCGTGGCAGCGACATGCCCGCGCGCGACTCCCTCGTCTGGTCGAACGTGAACGTCGGCGAGGCCCTGCCCGGTGTCGCGACCCCACTCACGTGGAGCGTGCTCAGCGGCTTCAGCGAGCTGGGCTTTCGCCGCGCCTTCGCCAGCCTCGGGCTCTCCGTGCCCAAGGACGCCGAGCTCGTGGGCAGCTTCCGCGGCCGCATCTACCTGAACCTCACGGAGCTGCTCTCCATCCTCTCGCAGGTGCCCGGGCTGCGACCTCGCACGCTGCTCAGTCTGGGAGGAGGCGGACAGGTGGAGCGCCTCGAGACGGATCTTCCCAAGCGCTCGTCCGCGCGCTTCCTGCTCCGCTTGCCGCTCACGGCTGCGCGCTTCGCTCGCGAGAACGTCGGGCTGACGGCGCGCGTCGAGCAATTCGAGCAGGCCTTCGAGAACGAACGTCGGCGTCTGCGCGAGCTCGATCTGCGCCTCTTGCCACCCCTCGGCCTCGACCGTGTCCTGCGCGACGCCGAGCGCTTGCTCGACGAGGCCGGCACCGTGCTGCTCTCCGCCTACGGCAACCTGCTGCTCAGCGTCGTCGCTCTGGGCGCGGCCTTGAAGCTGGCCGCGGGCGACGAAGCGGCGGCGCTGGGTCGCGACCTCTCCACCGGCATCGCGGATCTCGAGAGCGCGGCGCCCGGACTCGCCCTCTGGCACATCGCCCAGACCTGTCGCGCCGACCCCGCCGCGCGGGACGTCATCCTCGGTGGCTCGCCCGAGACCTTGCGCATCCAGGACCTGCCGGACGGCAAGACGCGGCGCGCGCTCGAGCGTTTTCTGGCGGCCTACGGCCGACGCGGTCCGAGGGAAGGCGAACTCGCGGCGCCTCGCTGGGAGGAAGACCCCGCGCTGCTCTTCGTCACCCTGGCCTTGCACCTCGGACGCGACGTCGAGGGCGCGCGCCCGGTCGACGCCGAGCATCGACAACGCGTCATTCGTGAGCAGGCGGAGCGGCGCCTGGCGGAGCTCTTGCCGCTGATCGCCCGCGGACCCGTGCGCAACCTGCTGGCTCTGGCGCAGCGCTTCTTGCGCTTGCGCGAGCGGCTGCGCGCGCACGTGACGGAGGTCCTCGGCTTGTTCCGGCGCGTGGCCCTCGACTCGTCGCGCCGTCTGGCGACCCTCGAGCCCGAGGCCGGCACGGACGCGGCCTTCTACCTCAGCCAGGGCGAACTCCACGCCGTGCTGCGCGGGGAGCTCTCGCGCGTGGCGCCACGCGTGCGCAGGCGGCGCCGACAAGTGGATCGCGACCGCGCCTTGCCCGATCCGCCCGGGACCTTCGTCGGTTATCCGCCGGAGCTGCCCGAGCCCAAGCCGGTGGAGGGTGGCGAGCTCTCGGGCATCGGCGCGAGCGGCGGAGTCGTCGAGGGCATCGCGCGCGTGCTGCGGGATCCTTCCGGCGTGGCGGCCTTTCGCGAGGGCGAGATCCTGGTCGTGCCTTGTGCCGACGTGGGCTGGTCGCCCCTGTTCCTGGTGGCGGGCGCGGTGGTCACGGATCTCGGAGGCCCGCTCTCCCACGCGGCCATCGTGCTGCGCGAGTACGGCGTGCCCTCGGTCGTGAACGTCGTCGACGGGACGCGCCGGATTCGCACGGGAGACCGGGTGCGTGTCGATGGCGATCGCGGTCGCGTGGTGGTGCTGGAGGCGGAGACGTCGGAGCCAGTGGACGAGCATGTCGTCGACTGAACCTCGAGTCGTGCATCGCGACGCACAGCTGCTCGTGGTGGAGAAGCCGAGCGGCCTCGCAACCACGGCGCCCGACTCGGGAGATTGCTTGGTGCGACGCGTCGAGCGCCTCGACCCCGACGCGCCTCGTCTGCATCCCACCAGTCGACTCGACGCTGGCGTCAGCGGGCTCTTGACCTTCGCGCGCACCAAGGAGGCGACCGAGGCGCTGGCGGCGGCGCGCCGATCGGGCGACTACGGGCGGCTCTATCTGGGCCTGGCGCAGGGCGTGCCGAGCGCCCGCGAGGGACGCTGGGAGTACGGCGTCGGCATCGACCCCGCGGACTCGCGCAAGCGCCTGGCCGACGTGGGCAAGGCCTCGAAGACCGCCGCGACTCGCTATCGCGTGGCCGAGGTCGCGGCCGACATGAGCTTGCTCGAGCTGCGGCCCGAGACCGGACGCACCCACCAACTTCGCGTGCACGCCCAGGCGGCGGGCTTCCCGCTGCTCGGGGATCGAAGCTATGGCGGCCCGGCGCGCGTGGTGCTGCCGGACGGTCGCGTCATCAGCGTGCGGCGCGTGATGTTGCACTGCGCGGCGCTCTGTCTGCCCAACGTCGCCGAGGGCGGCATGCTTTGCCTCGAGGCGCCCGTGCCGGAGGATTTTCAGCGCGTCTGGTCCGCGCTCGGCGGCGCCGAGTCGGCGCTTCTCCTCAAGCCGGGGGCTGGGGCTCGGCCACGGCCGTGAGCTCGTGCAAGAGCGCGGCTTCGAGTTCTCCGGGGACCTGCTCGGGCGAGCTCGCCATCAGCTCGACCGAGCGCTGGTAGACGAAGAGGCGTCCCACCTCGATGTCGCTGCCCTCGCCGGAGATGGCGTCGGCGAAGACCGCCGTGCGCGGGTCCAGGCCGTCCGCCACCAGCTCGATGCCGGGCAGGTCGGCGCAGATCACTAGCGTGCCCTCGAGGCGCGCGGCCCAGGGCGCGGGCAGCGCCCGGATGGCCTCCTGCACGACGCGCTCGAAGGCTCGCGGAGGGTGCGTCCAGGCGGGCACGGGCGCGTTCGAGTCCAGTTCACGCGCGCGCACGAAGTGGAGAGTGGCGGCGTCCACGTCGCCCTCCGTGTCGGCGATGACGCCCAGGAAGTACTCGGCGTCGCCCGAGGCCACGCCGCGCGCGATGGCCCGGCGCAGGCGCGCTTGCGCCAGCTCGATGGATCCGACCTCGAAGAGCACGCGCCCGATCGCGAGCTCGAGCTCCGCGCTCTCCGGCTCGGCGGTGGTCAGGCTCTCGCACGCTTCGGCGGCCTCTTCGTGCCGTCCCAGGCGGTTCAACGTCTCGATGCGCATCAGCAGCGCCTCGACCTGCTCCTCGCTCTCCTCCGTGATGGAGAGCAGGTCGTCCAGCAGCGCCAGCGCGCGCTCGGATTCGCCCATGGAGAGCAGCAGGTCGGCGTGGTTCAACAGCGCCTCCCCGAAGGTCGGATCGATGTCCAACGCCTTCTGGTAGTGCGCGGACGCGCGCTTCAGCGACCCCTCGGCGGCGAGCACGTAGCCCATCAGGTTGTGGGCCTCCGGAGAAGCGGGATCCAGCTCGAGGGTGCGCTCCGCGTCCTGGTGAGCGCCCGCGAAGTCGCCTTGCCAGACCTTCTCCCAGCCTTCGTCGAGAAAATCGCCGAGGCCGTCCGTCTCGTTCCAGTCTGCGCTGCCCATCTCGTCCTCCGCGGATCGGCGAAGGTAGTCCGCCCTGGGGGCCCGTCAAGCTCCCGGATGCTACGCTCGACCCATGGTGCGCCGTGACGATGACGATCGCCAGTTGCCGCTGCCCTGGCCCTGGGGGTGGTTGTCACGCTGCGCCGAACCAGCGGGTGGAAGTCCCGCCCCGGTAGGTGTCGGAACGCCGGGT
>Ga0100385_1004197_pt1 | contig 12480 bp, 8 predicted proteins | sample CryGeymeta201509_FD_81543 | JGI IMG/M metagenome (GOLD analysis project Ga0100385, IMG submission 81543) | Groundwater microbial communities from Crystal Geyser aquifers in Utah, USA - Crystal Geyser metaG 2015-09 | ecosystem: Environmental > Aquatic > Deep subsurface > Groundwater | place: USA... | reverse complement strand
CTGATAGTTGCCCCATTGGATATAGCCGAAATGTATTGCCCGATGACATCATGTTCAGCAATGTTGAGCTTGAATTCCAGCCAAGGTTCTTCCTGTGGCTGAGCACATAGCTCATATAACAAATTAGATAGCTCTGGTTGAATCATATACTACTCCTTCCTCTCAATGATTTTTATTTCTTCCTCGGTTAGACCGTAGAGGTTATACACCAGACGGTCAATCTCCGCCTCCAATTCACTGGTGTCTGCCTGTGGGTCGGATTTTTTCAGGGAGAGGATGCGAGAGACAAGGGCGATGAAGGGTTGCTGGGATTCGGGCGATATTTTGGGGATGGGGAGATTTACTATGGCATGCTTGTTGTACTGGTATCCTTTGTCGCTAAGATTAGTTCCAGAATAATGCTTTTTATAAGTAAAAGTAACCAAGGAAGAACCTAATAATGCAGTTAGGTAGCACAGACTCATACCAACTAAAAGAAATGCTGTCTTCTCAACATATATGCTTCCTTTCTTATCATAGAAAAAATAGGCTCCTTGAGTTGTCTCAGGATACACAATCTTCTCTTTTTCAAATTCCTTGAAATAGGCACAACTTCTCAAATTGTATGGTGTAACACCCATATCCTGTCTTTTTTCTATCTTGTCCCAATGGTTGTCTAAATGCTCTTTTATCACTGGATAATTATTTATGTCAATTGGCGGGATATTTTTTTGTAAATCATCGTCAAAATATCCATTATGCGTGTTTATCAACCACAAATCTGCAAACTCTGCCCTATACCGTTTAATATCCCTGCCCCGCAGAATCGGCTTAATAATCTCTGCATTTTTCGCATCCTTGGCAATGAGTTCATCCTTCTTCTTGCCATCAATAATAAAGGCTTCGTTAAAACCGGTTAATACCCCCCGATAAATTGAAACATCCCACTCTTTCAGTGGCGTGCCGATTTTCTCAATCTTTTCCTTTATCTTCTGTTCATCCCTGCTTGCAATTATCCAGCTTGCCTCTGAAAAATTATTAAGGGTAATAGCCTTGGCAGAAAAATATTTGGCAATGTCTGTATCTTCCGTAAAATCTTTGCCAATAGAGCAGGCAGATGTACCGTAAGCATCATAATTGCAGGCTATTTTCTTCAAGCTGGAAGCTTGAGGTGCTTTTTTAAGTATCAAAATATTGGTATCAACAGTAGCACTTTCAAAAACCTTGTAGCCGCCAAAATCTATTATTTTCAAAGGATTGGTATTCTCTACAAAATATCTTCTGGTAGCCTCACCATAATTTGCCCTCATCCATTTATTGGAGGTAATGTAGGCTAATATCCCGCCATCCCTTAACAGCATATTCCCCTTTTCATAGAAAAGGCAATAAATATCACCAGTTTTGGCAAATGTTCTGTAATTCTGATTTTCCCAATCCTTCTGTTCCTGTTTGCCACTAAATTTCTGTATCTGCACATACGGCGGATTCCCAATCACCACATCAAATCCATCTTTTACTTCTGGGAAAAAATATTTAATGTCAAAAAATTCAACACTTTTGTGCTTAAACAAGTTATTGTAGCTCTCCCAGAGTTTTGCCTCGTTTTTCCTTTGTTCAATCACGGCTTTGTTTTTCTCAGCAAGATGCTTGCTAAAGCGTTCATCTTCATGTATGCTCAGGCGATTTATCTGAGCTAATTTTTCCTGCACCTTGCTATTTACCAATTCTTTAATTTTCTTAATGAGTTTCTTTTTTTCTTCCGGCTCGTAGGCTGTAAAATACTTTTCCGTAATCGTATTGAATTTGTCAAAAAATTCATCTTGTATCAATAAGTCCGTATGTTGGTTTTGTTCTGGCACTCCAATCAGTGTATTAGCGGCAACAAGTTTGAAATCAAGATTAGGTAGGGGCATTAAACCAAAATTGTTTTGGGCATTACCCTTAATGTCCTGGTCAACAAGCATGGAGATAAAAAAGCGTAATTTGGCAATCTGTATGGCAATAGGTTGAATATCCACGCCGTAAATACATTCTTGCAGAATACCAAGTTTGCGAAGATAATCCCAGTTTTCATGCTTTAGTTTGTTCCGCATTTCGTGTTGCAAATAGGCAGGGAATTTAACGATTACCTTCTCGAACCATTGCTTGTTTTCTGGGTCAAGTTTGTGAAGAATATGCACCAGTTTATGCAGAATACCCATCGGGAATGCACCGGAACCACAGGCAGGGTCAAGAATTTTGCAGTTGTCAATGGCGTTGATGAGGCTCAAAGTTTCTTCGTCGTTGAATGGATTTGGATTGTCAGAATAGGAAATGAGATCAGATAGTAGGTCAGACATTCCTGTCTGACAGGATGATGATGTTGGTAGGTCAGACATTCCTGTCTGACAATTGGTTTGAGGATTGTTGACAGACAGGAATGTCTGTCCTACCGATTCTACCGTGTTGTTGTTGGCAGACAAGAATGTCTGCCCTACCATTTTCTGTTTCAGATATGCCTTGAGTGATTCATCAACCATGTAATTGACAATCTCGCGTGGTGTATAAAATGAACCGGTCTGTTTGCGGGCAGTGGTCTGTGTTTCTGGGTTGTAGCTTGCCAGCAGGTTTTCAAAAACCCTGCCAAGAAGTTCCGGGTCAAGGGCAATATCTTCTTCAATCGGGGTATTTTCTTCTATGGTGAATTTGTATGAATTTAGAATGTCAATAATGCCACGAACAGTTTCTTCTTTCTTCTGGGGGTTATCCAATTCTTCACTCAGGTCAATTCCTTTGTGTTCACCCCAAAAGAGAAAATCTGGAACATGAGCCTGCTTCTGTTTCTTAGTAGAAAAACCATCAAGTCGTATTTCGATAGGGTTGTCTTTATCTTTTTTCTGATCTAAACATTCAAACAAGCCTCCGTTAAGGAAGGGGATGCATTCAAAGTGGTTTAAGAAGGTTTGGGGGGTTTGAAATAGTTCAACAAACCTGTAAACTAATGGGTCACCATATTCTTTGGGATTGTAACCTTCATCAATTACCTTGCGTTGGTCAATGGGTTTATTCAGTGTTGCAAAAAACAGGTTTTGAAGTATAGCTTTGTAATAAATGGTTTCATTGCCATTTTTGCCTTCAAAATCCTTGAGTATGTCCTTCAGTTTGTTTTCATCAAATAACTCAGGATTAATCAACCCTTTCTCTTTCATAAACCAGCAAAAAAGCAGCCGGGTGAGAAGCCGTATAAGTGATTCGTTTTGGTGAACCTTATCATTAATAATATTTTCATCTGGTCCAATCTGAGGGAATCTAACATTTTTTGATGCCCACAGATACCAATTAAACAATTCCTGATAAAACTGTTTATTGAGTTCCTTAGTATCAAGTGTTTTCTGCCAAGCGTTATGCAGTTCGACAAAGTTGGCAAATTTGTGTTTACGCAGAAGCTCGGAAAACGAAAGGTCAAACAGTATTTCAATATGAGCCCGATGTGGATTTTTGATATTAATATCTTTGATGAGTGTAATCTTTTCCATTACATCCTTACTCTCATCTCGTTTATGCAGCCTGCGATTGATAACGGCAAGGGTTAGTGATTGTCCATACTTAAAAAGCACCATTACAGGCATGGGAAAAACTTTGTTTAGTTCACGGGTAATCTGGCTTAATGCGGTTCTACTGTAATGGTCATGGGAAAGCTCAATGACGAAAAACAGGTAAGTTTCAATGATGGTGTTGTCAACTTTTTTCGTATCAAACAAGCCGAGTTGAGGGGCAATCTCATCTTTGGAAAGCTGAAACAAGAGGTCAACATATTTCCATTCCAACACCAGTGCTTTTGTCTCGTCAAAGCGGGTATTGCCATCCAGAAAAGATTCCTTAAAAAAGTGGTATGTCTTTTCGCTGAAAGGACTTTGACGATTGGTATTATAACCGAGTGTTGAAAATAATGACAAGGCATTTGTGGTTAGGGCACCATTCATAAAAGTAGTTATTGATGGTTTTATACCATTTTTCAAGTCTTTTTCCTGTAACATTACGCCCTCCCTTAGGGATTAGTTTTAGATGTTATTATGCCTTTTGGCAACTCCCATTTTCCTTTTTTAGTAGCTCCCGTGTGTCTGATTTTTCCTTCTTTTTTCAATAAATCCAGATGGTATTTCACTCCGTCTGAACTGAGGCTTGCTTGAAGCGATAATTCATTTCGGGTTATTGAAGGATTATTTTTAATGAGTTTAAGAATGATTTCTTGGGTAGTTTCTTGGGTAGTTTCTTGGGTAGTTTGGGTAGTTTGGGTAGTTTCTTGGGTAGTTTGGGTAGTTTCTTGGGTAGTTATCTCTGTGCCCTCTGATGCTCTTGGGAATACAGCTCTTACAAAAAAAGGCATCAGTTCGTATCGCACTTGCGGAACCTTTGCCTCCTTAAGCGCCAGATGGATTCTTCCAATTCCTGTCCCCATCTTTTCGATATAATCGATTCTCTGGAATAAATTTGCTATGCCAGGGTTTCTAAGCATGCTGAGCTTGCCGAAGTTTTCTAGTGTAAGCCCTTTTACCAGCCCACCTGGGTTGGTGAATTCGACACGGTCATCAAACATTTCTACCATTACATTTGCACCTTTTTCGAAATAGTCCCGGTGAACAACAGCGTTGATTAACGCTTCACGGAGCGCTTCATAGGGAATCTGGGGAATTTCCTTGCGAGCTAACTCGCCTGTGAATTCATATCGGACAGGTAGATACTGCTTAATAAAGTTCATAGCCAAATCAACGCTGGAAATAAGGTCGAAATTGTAGTCCTTGCGGTCCAGCACAATAACCTTATTCGTACCTCTGTAAAGCGCACAGGTTACAACAGTGTGGTAATAAAAGTCATTCAAGTTTTTTGCAAAGAAAAGCGGAGCAAGGTTATTGTAATATACCTGACCTTCTTGTATTTCTCCGATACCGAGATTGTTATATAAAAGAGGCTTATCTAATACAGGGCTGATGCCAGCCATTTTTAGAAAACGGTCTATTTTCTCCTTGTCAATATCGTTGTCTTTGAAATCCCGTTTCAATAATTCATCGTAACGGATTTTTCCTTCAGCCTGAATAAATGTAACAATTTGGTTGCGGTTTAGTTTCTGAGAGTTTGGTCCGGTTCGTATATAAAATCCGCTTGAACATTTATAGGGCTTGTCTATGCCTTCTCGAACATGAATGATAAGAATATTTTCAAATTCTTCAAGGAAAATTTTTACGGTTGGATCACAATTATTGGCAATATCCTGAATCTGGCTTTTTAACGCGTTATGAATCGTGATTCCTTTTACCTTGCTCTCGTCGTTGATTCCCAGAAATATTCTTCCTCCAGAAGCGTTAGCAAACGCGACCATTTCCCGATCAAGGTCAGAAACACGCTCCTTAAATTCAATCTTGTAGCCTTCGCCCTCTTCAAGGATTAGTTTCAGTTCTGTTTTAGTTAAAATCATATCCTTACCTCACAATCAACCATGTTACAAGTTCAAAGTTTTCCATTTTATGAAGCTGTTTTGTTGTAGGAATGAGCACCGCTCCTCTATCTGAGGTAAGATGCCGGTTGCTTCGTTTCTTAAAAATGCGGATAATTTCATCGACTGCTTTTTTTAACAACCCTGTATAGCCATCCATTTGTTCGCCATTTTGCGTTTCATCATTAAATAGTTCACAAAGTTTTTCATAAGGGGCTTTTTTGCCCTGACACATCAAACGGTATATTTCAAGTATCTGCATGGCATGGGTGTAGTTGAATCGCACGGTTCCGTCATTGCGGATATACACAAGAAAATAAGGATTCAGCGGATTAACCTCTTCGTTTCCATGGCTATCGTCCTTCTGTTTGAGGCAGAAAACCACACCGGGTTTAATAATCTCTTTTTCATGTTCACCTGATGGTAAAGGCACAACTGCGTACAGACCAAACGGGGCTTCTTTTAACCTCTTCCTGTTGCTCTCCAGAAAATTCATAAGCTCAATGCGAAAATTATCCAGAGTAAAATCGGTTAAAGACACGGATTCATCCATGTCCTCAAGGTCAAGGACTTCTTCTTTTAGTTTTTTAAGCTGCTTATTACGGTATTTGAGGTCGTCCCTGATAAGCTCTTCAATCTGTTCTGTATTCAATATATTATCCTCGCCGGTTGCTGTAACATCTACCAGAGCCATGCGAGCTTCAACACGCTCTTTAAGATTAATGTAATTATCAAGATCACTTGTAGGCCAGAAATTAACCAATTGAATGGTTTTGTTACTGCTGCCTAAACGGTCGATTCGTCCGAAACGCTGAATGATTCGTACCGGGTTCCAGTGGATATCATAATTGATGAGATAATCACAATCCTGTAGGTTCTGTCCTTCACTGATACAGTCAGTCGCAATGAGAATATCAATCTCTTCGCTTTGTGAAACTGATGTCATTTTATTGCGATTTTTTGATAATGGTGAAAAATTGAGCAGAATGTTATCATAATCAGTTTTACCCATACTGGTCTGCGTATAACTTCCGCACACCAGAGCGCAATGCAATTTGAGTTCCGTTCTGCACCAGTCTTTAATATTTGAATAAAGGTATTGTGCGGTATCTGCAAATGCGGTAAAGACAATGACTTTTTTATTCTCTCCGTTAAATGGACTCTTTGCTTTACTCGCAATTAGTTTTTTCAATTCTACAAGTTTCGCATCTCTTTCAGGAGTTACAAAGCAAGCATTATTATAAAGGTCAACCAACGATTCCTTGTCCTTTTTCAAATCCTTCAGCCAATCCTCCAGCTCCAAATCAGCCATGTCAAATTTAAGTTTTTTACCAACCTGCCATTGTTCTGAATTATCTGCATTCTCTTCCAATTCGTTTTCGTCTGGCTCAAGGCTTTCAAGGGATTCTTCCTGTGATGTTGCCTTTGTTTTCAGAAACTCGTTGATTTTGCTTTCCAGTTTTTCAATCTTCTGAATGGTTCGGTCCATTGATATCTCAAAGGATTCAATAGAGCTCTCCAGCCGTTTAAGATAATTGATTTTCATCATGCCAATTAGAAAACCTTCACGATCAGACTGCTTGAAAGCCAACACCCCATTTCTGGCAATCTCTTCATATTTCTGCTGCTTCTCTGGTTTCACATATGCCGAAGGATTAAAAACAGACAACTTGTATTCAAGAATTTGTTTATTCAATCGGTCATAAGAAGGGAAACGGTTATCAATATCAATTTCAGGATACACAGAATGTGGCTTTTTTCTTTCCGGGAACTTGCCAATAGATTCGATGTTATAGAAATTTTTGATATGCTTCCTTGAACGAGCAATGGTTAGCCCATCAAGCAGCTTGAAAAACGCTGAATCGAGCCTTTCCAGAAGTTGTTTCATGTTCCTTTGGGGGTTCTTCTTGGGATCAGACCATGTGGTAAAATGGGTCTGTGCATTTTTCAGGGTGAGTCCAATATCTTTTATTTTGCAACAATCAAAGAGAGCGTCATCTTCCCCTTCGGTGATAAAGGCAATCTGATTGCGTAGATCACGCAGACTGTTGTTAACAGGGGTAGCGGACAGCATCAGGACTTTGGTCTTTGCTCCAGATTTAATAACTTTTTCCATGAGCCATCTTGCCCGGTTCATTTTTATGTTGCCGTCATTCTTCACTTTTTCTACAGGATTTCCCCTGAAATGATGGGATTCGTCAATAACTACAAGGTCATAAGCACCCCAATTAAAGTTTTCAAGATCAATGGCATTTGCCCCAGAGCGGCCAGATTCTCGCCCCATGTCTGTGTGATAGAGAACTGTATAATTGAATCTGTCCTTTTTGAAGGGATTGAGCACATGATTCTGGCTTGCTTGATAAATGGTCCAGTTGCCGGTGAGTTTTTTAGGGCATAAGACAAGAACTCGGCTATTCAGCAGTTCAAAATACTTGATAACAGCAAGGGCTTCATATGTCTTTCCAAGACCAACGCTGTCAGCGATAATGCAGCCGTTATGCTTTAGGATTTTATTGATTGCTCCCTTTACGCCATCTTTTTGGAAGTCATAGAGCATATCCCATATTTCGCTGTCAAAAAAGCCGGTGCGGTCATTTAGAAGACCGCCCTTTTTTTGTTCATCCAAATAGCTTTCAAAGATATGATAAAGCGTTTTGAAGTAAATAAATTCTGGCTCGTTTTCGATATACAATTGTTCAAGGTCTTTTAATACCTCATCCTTGACATCCTCTACAAGACCTGTCTGGTCGTTCCAGATTGCATCAAACCATTGTTTAAGTTCCTGTCTGTCTCGGTCACTATCGATAACAATATTCAACTCAATATTTTTACTTCCACCAAGCCCAAGCCCATTGACAGTAAAGTTTGAGCTTCCAACGATTGCCTTTTCAATCTTGCTTTCCTGCTGAATATGGTACATTTTCCCATGAAGAAAATTAGGCTTTACCATCGAACGGATTTCACTTTTATTTTTTATCCATTCTGAACATTCTTTGGCGATTGATTTTTGAGTAAGACGGTTTTCAATAGGAATAACAAGCCTGTCATCTTCTATCTTAAAATCACGGGTATTTATCTTGTCTGGGTCCATTGATCTTATAAAGGTAGGCTCGCCAAATAAAAACCGTAAATGATTGATAGCATCAAGATTGCTTTTCAAGTGATGATAGGCGTAGATGGTGAAATATGCGGATACTATTGAAACATTAGAGTTGCTGCTAATGGCTTGTTTTAAGAAATCCCCGACGGTTCCATTAGAATGATTATCACGAATTGATGAATAATCCATGTCTTATTATCCCCTTTCTTCTCTTTATCATTGGTAGAACAGGCATTCTTGCCTGTTTCTGGTTTCCAAAAAGCAACGCAAGACTACTGTCTCGTCAACCTTAAAATGACAGATAAGTCGGTAGGGCAGACATTCTTGTCTGTCGTTTATCTTAAGCGAACAAATGAGTCAGGCAAGAATGCCTGACCTACCGACTATAGGAGCCTTATCCGACATTTGAGAGTTAATATGACACTATTCTTCTCAAGCTGAAAGCTTGAGCTACCCTCTATGAATAGCATTCATCTTCATCTCAACATCAAGCAGACCATCAGATGATACCTGCACAGACAGCCCATTTACCTGATAGGGCTTAGCACTGGTTTTTAATTTATACAAAATATCTGTTAAGCCTTGAGCAGAGGTCTTCAGTTTAAGATTAATCCCTATTTGAACATATCCTGCACCCATTTCTTTTTCCGGCAGAACATCTATCCGGACAATCGAATCTCTTTTGTCATCAATTATTTTCTGAATATCCTCAAGCAGGCAGGTTGTAGACAATGAAGGGGTTTTATTCTGATAGCAGCGAGCTTCAAATTGGGATATCGTTTTTTGAATCTGGCAACACTGTTGTGTATAAAATTCTGCATTTTGCAGACAATCCCTATAATTTTCCAGTTTAGCAGTAGCCTGCTTAAACTCACGGTGTATCCTGAGATATTGATTTATTTCATACTTCCATAACCCAAGCATAAGAATAATTATCAGGATGAATAGCCCTGATAGTTTAAGCATTGTTTTGTTTTGAATAATCTTTTTCATCTGAAAATTTTTTCACCGTTGAGTATAAACAGATAAATCTCAGCAATTCTAATTATGGAAAAACTTATGTAAGAAAGAGGGATATGATATATTGATTATCAGTAACTACTCACCACAGAAGCACTCAAGACAAGAGAGAAAGAAAAAGAATCCACAGAGGACACAGATTGCACAGATTAATAAGGAAAAGAGGAAAAAGATTATCGTGAAAACACGAAAGAAGATGTCTACTCTCTCTTTCTACTTTTTCGCATTTTTCATGGTTTCGTGATTACATTCTTTCTTTTTTTCTCTAACAATCTGTGTCCTCTGCTGGTTCGTAATACAGGTTCGATCTATGTAAGGTCAAAAGCTCGCATTGCTTTCGAATACTTAGCTTCTTATGGTCAAGTTCAATTAACCTCTTTTTCCCCTCAATGTTCAAGTAACAAATTTTTTTTAAGCCATTCGTTTTCTACTCTTAATTGCCCAATTTGACAATAAAGTTCGTTAACAAGTTTCTCATTGTCTCGCTTGGAATTATCTCCCTTCCCCTTGAAAATTCCCACAAGCTCTTCCATCGCTTGTTTACGCCATCTACCGATTTGTGCCTTATGAACCTCATATTTTGATGATAACTCTGCTATAGTCATCTCCTCTTTGAGTGCTGCCAATGCAACCTTTCCCATAAATTCTGGACTGAAGCTTTTTCGCATTTCGGACCTCCTTTTTTTGTCATTATACCACAAAAATGTAGCTTAATGTAACTTAAAAAGTGGTCCGAAAAAACCCTACCAGCATACCCTCACCGTAGCCAATTCTACTCGACCAATATCTTCTGGAATTAATTCGCCTGCTTTTTGCAATCCTTCTATAAAACCATCAATAGCTTCTTTGGTTCTTTTAATTGCCTCTTCTTTATTCCAACCATAAGTGATACACCCTGGTAATGCAGGAACTCGGACAGTATATCCTTCTTCTGGGTAATTAGGTTCTAATATTATAGTGTATGTATACATCCTTATTCACCTCCATTTTTCAAAGCAGTTGTCCTAACTCATCCCACGAAATATTGGATTCGAGATATTTTCCATAATTTGAGTGTAACACATAGGATATGGAATGTCAAGAAAAAAGTGATTGCTCAGCTCGAAAAATTTAGTGGTTATGTGTCAAAATTTACAATAGAATATAACTCAATCGAGCATCATTTGATGCTCCTATCATTTAATAGGGGGTGTAGTATTATGAGTGAACTTCGTCAACGGATGACTGAAGACTTACAGTTAAGGGGGATGTCAGAACGGACACAGGAGATGTCCGTTCGGGCAGTGCGTCAGCTTGCCGAGCATTATCACAAGTCGCCGGATAAAAAGCTAAAAGAAGAACTTCGCAGCTATTTCCTTTATATCAAAAATGTGAAGAAGTACTCAAGGGCTACCAGTACCATTGCCCTTTGTGGTATCACCTGCTTTTAAGGAGTTTTGTTATGGTAGAATTAGCTGATATATTCCGTATTCACGGTTCCCAATATCGAGCAAGGTTTAAGAATCATATGCTGCCCAACCATTTGAAGGCCATGCAAGCTATTGAAGAGTGTCGAACCGAAGCTCTTGGAGGACATGTTTATTTCTGTGAAAAATGCGGAGAAAACCACTACAGTTATCATTCCTGCAAGAATAGACATTGCCCCAAATGTCAGAATGATAGTGCCAATGAGTGGCTGCAAAAACAGCAGGAACTTCTCCTGACTGGGACACATTTTATGAACACATGGACATTACCTGATTCTTTAAGGCAGCTTGCCCGAAACAATCAGAAGATAATGTACAATATTCTCTTCAAAGCCTCAGCCGCAACCTTACAGAAGCTGGCATTAGATCCCAGATATGTTGGCGGAGAAATAGGTATGATGGGTGTTCTCCATACATGGAGAAGGGATATAGGCTATCATCCTCATATCCATTATATCATATCAGCCGGTGGTCTTTCTCCAGATGGTACTCAATGGCTGTTTGCCGGGAAAAACTTCCTCCTGCCGGTCAAGGCTCTTTCAATCATTTTCCGGGCAAAATTCAGGGATGAATTAAAAAAGACCAAACTGTTCAGTGCTGTCCCTGCGGATACATGGAAAAAGATTGGGTAGTTCACAGCAAACCTGTTGGTTCAGGAATACACGCCTTCAAGTATTTGGCACCTTATATCTTCCGGATAGCTATTAGCAATAAGCGTATTTTGAAGCTACAGGATGGGATGGTTACCTTCCAGCTGCAAGGAATCAAGTACCTGTCCACTCAAAACACAGACAGTAACTGCTGAAGAATTTATTCGACGCTTTCTGCAACATGTTCTGCCAGAGAGATTTGTAAAGGTGCGATATTACGGAATATGGAGCCCCAACAAACGGCATCTGCTAAACAAAGCCAAAGAACTTCTTGAGGGGACAGTTACTGAACAAGAAGTGCCTGAGGATAAAGAATCGTCTGATGTTAAAAATGAAGCCAAACCTTTTTGTTACCCAAAGTGTGGCAGTGTGTTGGTATTGGTTGAAAATCTACAACCAAAGAAAAGGAGACCACCTTGATTAGAAAATCGTTAATAGTTCATTTCAAAAATTCACTTTACTTGCGTAAAAATAACACAAATATAGGACACCATAGGAGAGGTATGCCTGATTGCGGAAATAAAGGCAAAATCAGCAATTCAAAGGCATCAGGTAATGCTGCAAAAATACATGCCATCTCCATTTTATCGGTTAAAAATACTCACTGCCTAATCTTGTCCTGCTTGAATCATTGCAAAATAAAGCACTGTTTCCAACATATACCCCTATCCAATTTATTCAAACTCCAAATAGTAACCTCAGCTTAATTCAACATAGAATTGTGTGTCGGCTACTGGTCCGATTATATAACCGTTATTTTAATGCACCGCTCCACACAAATTCTTAATATGTTAG
>Ga0100385_1004190_pt1 | contig 12494 bp, 10 predicted proteins | sample CryGeymeta201509_FD_81543 | JGI IMG/M metagenome (GOLD analysis project Ga0100385, IMG submission 81543) | Groundwater microbial communities from Crystal Geyser aquifers in Utah, USA - Crystal Geyser metaG 2015-09 | ecosystem: Environmental > Aquatic > Deep subsurface > Groundwater | place: USA... | reverse complement strand
TTCAACGTCGACCCATCTGGTACGTGGGGCGCGGGACTTGTCCCGTGCCGGAAGCATCTCCGTCGACGACGCAGCACGGCTCGCGCGAGCGCTTCGCCTACGTCCGATCGGAGTCCTTCAACGCCGGCCCATCACGGGTGTGCTCCCACATTGGATGCCGACCGGCTTCAGCGCGCGTTGAAGATCAGGGGGTAGCGCACGTGGGTGACGCCGGCCGACGGATCCGGCACGAAGCGCGCAGGCGCCACGGCCGCTTGCAGGCAAGGGACGAAGGCGGGGTGCGCGCGCAGGCTCACGACGGGGTCGACGTGGGTGCCGTCCTGGCTGACCTCGACCGGGCCGGTGGTGCCGTCGGGGAGGATGGTCAGGCTCAACATGACGCGCAGAGCGAAGGTGGGGTCGCGGACGAGTTCGTGCTGGAAGCAGGCCTGGAAGCTCGTGGTCAAGTCGAGCATCACGAGGGCGATCGAGTGGGAGGTGCGTGGCCCCGCGCCGCTGACGACGCCGGTGACCTCCACGACGCCGTGATCGACGTCGTCGGGTCGGGGCTCGAGTTGGGGCGCGGCGTCGGCCGCGAGCACGGCGCGCAGGGGCCCGCGATTCCAGCGGTTGGCGGCCTCGAAGGTCGCCGTGGCGTTGGCGTCGGGCCGGACATGCAGCCACGCGAGCTCGCACGGCTCGCGCGAGGAGTCACCCACATAGGTGGTGTCGCTGCCATAGGGTGCGCGTCCGCCCCCGGGGCCGACGGCGTCCAGGAACACGCCATCGTGATCGCTGTCGAGCCTGCGCGACTGCGCCAGGAAGCAACGCTTCACCGAGTCGCTCGAGAGCGCCACCGCGACCTCGGTGTAGGGGACGGAGAGCACACTCGCCAGGATCGGATAGCGTGCGCGCAGGACGGCCTGACCCTCGAGCTCGTCCCCTCCGCGTCTGGGCGCACCCAGCAGCACCACGGAGTTCATGCCCGCCGCACCGGCCGCGCGCGCGAAGGCCGCGAGCATGGGCCCGCTGACCTGGGATCCCAGCGCCACACGCACGGCGTCGTAGGGAACCGCGCCGCAGTCGGAGTCCGAGTCGCCACGCTGCGCGCCGGTGGGGAAGCGAGCGTCGACCAGCCGAGCGAGGGGCACGGCCATGGACTCGGAGTCCGCGGCGCCCAAGGACTCGAATTCCGAGCCGTGCAGACCGTCGGCGGCGAGATAGAAGTCGGGGGCGTCGCGCGTCGCCGCGGCGCCCTCGACGGAGACGAGGGGCGTGGGCGAGGGCGCGGAGGCTCGCACGAGCCAGGAGCGGAGCTGAGGAGAGACGGGCGCCGGCATCCACGCGAAGCCGAACACGCCGAGCGCCAGCAGCGACAGCGCCACGCCACCGGCGATGCGACCGCGGGAGGGAGGAACGCGCATCGCCGCGTAGCCCACGAGCGAGAGCCCGAGCAGCAGGGAGCCGAACGCTCCGAAGGTGGCGAAGCGAACCACGCTGCCCGCCTCGGAGGCGCCCGCCGCCGCCAGCGCGATCTTGTCCCCGGGCCCAACCGAGGCGATGGCGGCGAAGGTCACCTGCATGGCGTGTTGAGACAAGCTCGTGCCCATGGCGACCAGGGAGAGCGCGAAGAAGACGGGCACGCTGGCCGAGAGCGAAGCCGCGCGCGCCGACGTGTCGCCGCGGCCGACGCCCGCACCCGCCAGAGCGAGGCCGACGAACGCACCCAGCGCCGGCAGCACGGCCAGCCAGGCGGCCCGCCCCTGCGTCAGCGCGATCATCACGCCCGCCGCCAGAGGCACGAGCGCCAACATTCCGAAGAGCGCGCCCGCAGAGCGTCGTTCTGGGGCGCGTTGCGCCAGGGCCGCGAGACCCGCCCCGACCCCCGCGGCTGCGAAGAGGGCCGCCGAGAGCAGGGGCCCATAGCTCTCGACGATCATGGCCTCCGCCGTGCCCTGCGCCAGGAGCGAGGCTCGCGACGCCGCATCCGCATCGGCGAGCGCCCGCATCACCTGATTCTGCGCGTAGTTGGCCATGGCGAGACCGGCGAGCCAGGGCATGAGCCCGGCGGCCACGAGCGTCGCGCTGGGCACGCGTCGACCGCGCGCCATCAAGAAGAGCAGCACGCTCGAGAGCGCGATCGCGACGAAGGCGTTCAGGTTGACGACGTGAACGCCGAACCCCGCCTCCTGCACGCCGCCCATGGCGCGCTCCACGCCGGCCAGGACCAGCAGCAGCAGGCAGACGATGAACACGAAGAGGCTGGGCAGGACCGCCGCCAACCAAGCCCACCGCGACCGCGTCTCGACCTCGCCCTGCTTCGTCATCACCACGCTCCCTGACCAAGACCCCGGTGCGCAGTTCTATCACATGGACGAATGCCTGGGCGACAGAGGCCCTCGAGACTGCTAGGGGGGGCGCGATGGATGACCCGCTCCAAACACGCGTCCGAGGCCTTCTAGGATTGCGGCGGGACCTGTTGTGCGTGCTCGCGCTCTCGGGTCGGGAGCTGACACGCGCCGAATGGGCGCAATATGCCGCGCGCTGCCGGGTGCGCGTGGATCCGCGACGCCACATGAACGCCGCCAGCCTGCGCCCCGAGATCGCGCCCTGCGTGGAAGCGGGCCTGCTGGTCGAGACGACCTACCCCGGAGACCGGGCGGTCTACCGGGTCGAACCGGAGGTCGCCTTCACGCTCCTGCGGGACGCGGACGCGCGCTATCACCTGGACGAGCTCGTGGAGGGGGTGCGCCAACAGGTGCGCGCTTCGCGCAGCTTCACCTTCGGCACCGAGGGCCGGCTGACGGAGATCGGCCTGGAGCTGCTGGTCGCCTTCAGCCGACGCGACGCCGAGACGAGCCGTCGGCTCACGCACGAGGTGTCCGCACAGAACTTCTCGTTGGAGTCGAGCCCAGGACGCTGGCTCTCGACCTGGCTCGGTCTGCGGCCCGAGCCCGAGCTGCTGGCGATGGTTCATCCCGAGGCGCGCGGCAGCTACCTCCGCTACGCGCTGGGCCTGGCGGTGAGCTCCCTGGTGGATGTGGGCCCGAGCGTGATCGAGGCCGCGATCGCCGCGACCGGCGCGGAGCTCCACCTGCACGCCGCGCGCTACCTGTGCATGCGCGGCAGCTTCGACGAGGCCCGCGCCGTGAAGGGCCTGCCCAAGGGAGGCGAGGCCTTGGTCGAGCTCTCCGCCTGCGTCTGGGACGGAGACTATGAGGGCGCGCGCGACGCCGCGGAGCAGGCGCTGAAGAGCGTGAACCGCCGCAAGCACAAGCAGCTCACGGGCACGGAGGGCGTGCTGCTCCAGTTCGCACGCGTGGCCGGGACGGACTCCACGGGTCCGGATTGGGAGGGCATCAAGCGCGACAGCCAGGCCGCCCACGCGGCCAAGGTGATGCACGAGGACGCCTACGTGCCGCTGATAGAGCTGTACAACACGGCGAGCAGCGGCCGGATGCCCGAGCTGCCGCCCTGGCACCTGCGCGACTTCGACTGGGTGTGCTTGCTCAGCTACAGCCTGTGTCGGCACTGGCTCGGACTCAGCGACCGACGCAGCGAGCTGCTCCAGACGCTGAAGCCCAAGCTCGAGCGAGCGCGCCTAGGTGGCTACGCGCCGGTCGCGCGCGAGCTCGGCGCGCTGGTCGCCGACCTCGAGGGAGACGTCCCCGGCGCGGTCGCGTCCGGCGCCAAGCTCTTCCACGCCTACGAACCGAAGGCGCCGTGGGAGGTCGCGCTCGAGACGCTCGAGGCGTTGACGCGCGAGACGCCGAGCAGCCCCGAGGACCGACACGCGGAGTTGGCGAAGCAAGAGCTCGTCTTCCGCGTGTACACGGTCTCGGAGGCGGCCTACCCGATGGTGGAGGCGCGTCTCAGGCGCAGGCGTGGGCAGAAGGGCAAGGTCGCGTCGCCCGCGCGCTTGCTCGAAGGCGAAGGCCCCGAACTGACCGAGGCCGATCGCCTGGCCCTGGCGCGCATGGCTCGCAAGCAACCGATCAAGCGCGAGCCGACGGGCGAGCGACACGAGCCCGCGTCCAGCCCGATCGTGCCGCTGGTCGATCACCCGCGCGTGGTCAACGAACATGGCGCGCCGCTGGTGGTGAAGCAGAAGGAGCCCGAGCTGCGTTCACGCCCCGAAGGCGACGACGTCGTGATCGAGCTCTACCCGCCGGAGCTCGCCTGGAGCGCCATCGGCTACGAGTGGAAGAGCGCGCAGGAGCTGTGGGTCTACGAGCGAACGCCGGAGCTGGCGCGGGTCGCCTCCGCCCTGCCCGAAGGCAGCCTGCGCGTGCCGGGCGGCGAGACCAAGCGCCTGAGCCACGTGGTGCAGCAGCTCGGGAGCCGCGTGCGGCTCGGGATCCAGAGCGACTCGCTCGAAGTGGGCGAGGTGGTCGACGCCGACCCGCAGCTGGCGGTGGAGCTGGACTGGAACGGGACGACGCTCGAGCTGTCGCTGGTGGTCTTCCCCCTGGGCATCAGCGGTGGCGCGGCGCGACCGGGCCAGGGTGGCGAATCCTTCGTCGGACCGGTCGACGGCCAACTCAAGCGCTGTGTGCGCGACCTGGTGGCCGAAGCGAAGAACCTCGACGCGCTCGCAGAGGCGTGCCCGAGCCTGCGTCACCTGCCGCGCGCGGGTACGGCGCGACGCGCCGAGAGCGTGGAGTCGGCGCTCGATTGCCTGAGTGAGCTGCACGCGCTCACTCCCTCGCTCCGTCTGCTCTGGCCCAAGGAGCATCGGCTCGCGCCGCCCAAGGTGGCCGACCTGGGCTCGCTGAGGACGCGCGTGGGCGAGGCGCACGGCTGGCTCGAGATCGATCCGCGACTCGTGGTCGACGAGGACACGGTGCTCACGCTGCGCGATCTCCTGGGTCGACGTCGTGGCCGCTACATCGAGCTCGGTGAAGAGCACTACGTGCGCCTGACGGAGGATCTGGCGCGACGCCTCGACGCCCTCGAAACGCTCGGGACGGCCAAGGGCGACATGCTCCAGGCCAGCACCGCGAGTCTGCCGCGCGTGCAGGAGTTGCTCGAGGACGTCGACGAGGTGGTCTACGACACGGGCGTGCTCGAGAAGCTCGCGCGCCTGCGCGACGCCGAGGCCTCGATCCCGGCGCTGCCCAGGAACTTGGACGCGACGCTGCGCGACTACCAGCTCGACGGCTTCCACTTCCTGGCGCGCCTCGCCGACGCGGGCATGGGCGCCTGCCTCGCGGACGACATGGGTCTGGGCAAGACCGTGCAAGCGCTCGCGCTCCTGCTGCGACGCGCGAAGCTCGGGCCGGCCTTGATCGTCGCGCCCACCACGGTGGTGCGGAACTGGGAGACCGAGGCGCGTCGCTTCGCGCCCACGCTGCGCTGCGTGGATCTGCGCGACGGAGATCGCGCGCGCATCCTGTCCGAGCTGGGCCCGCGTGATCTGCTGCTCATCAGCTACGGTCTGTTGGTGACCGAGGCCGAGCGCCTGGCCGAGATGCCCTTCGCCACCGTGGTCTTCGACGAAGCGCACGCGCTGAAGAACGCGCGCACTCAGCGGGCCAAGGCCGCCCACGAGTTGAACGCCGAGCTGCGCATCGCGCTCACGGGCACGCCGATCGAGAACCACCTGGGCGAGCTCTGGAGCGTGATGGAGGCGACGCTGCCCGGTCTGCTCGGCAGCCAGAAGCACTTCGATTCGCGCTTCGCCCAACCGATCGAGGCCGGCGATCGCGAGCGCGGTCATCAGCTGCGTGCGCTGCTGCGTCCCTTCATCCTGCGGCGCACCAAGGCGCAGGTGCTCGACGAGCTGCCCGAGCGCACCGAGATCACCCTGATGGTGGAGCCCACGGAGCCCGAGCGCGCGTTCTACGAGGCGCTGCGGCGAAACGCGCTGGAGGCGTTCTCGGCCAAGGGTCCCAAGAGTCAGAAGCGCATGCGCGTCTTCGCCGAGATCATGCGCCTGAGGCGGGCGGCGGTGGATCCGCGCTTGGTGGACCCGGAGCTCGGTCCGCCCGGCGCCAAGCTCGACGCTCTGCTCGAGCGCCTCGAGGCGCTGAAGGAGGAAGGTCACCGCGCGCTGGTCTTCAGCCAGTTCCTGGGCAGCCTGGCCATGACACGCGACCGGCTCGACGAGGCCGGCATCGCCTACCTCAGCCTCGACGGCTCCACCTCCACGCCCGAGCGCGCCCGACGCATCGAGGCCTTCCAGGATGGCGAGGCGGATGTCTTCTTGATGAGCCTGAAGGCGGGCGGCGTGGGCGTGAACCTCACGGGCGCCGACTACGTGATGCACCTCGACCCCTGGTGGAACCCCGCGGTGGAGGAGCAGGCCACGGGCCGGGCCCACCGCATCGGGCAGCGCCGACCGGTCACGGTCTACCGCTTCGTGACCGAGGGCAGCATCGAAGAGCGGATCCTCTCCATGCACCAGAAGAAGCGCGCCCTCGCGGACGACCTCCTGGGCGGCCTCGACCAGAGCCAGCGCCTGGATCTGGACGAGCTGAGGGCGCTCCTGATCGCGTGAGATTGCGTTCGGGTCCCGCTCGCGAGGACCGTGATGGGGCCTTCAGGCACCACGGTGGAGGGGCGCCGGGGAATGGAAACCCCACGAGAAGCGCTGGATCTGGCGTCCGAAGCTGGCACACAACCTGCTTTATCCGCGGCCATGCTCAGGTCCGTCCCACGCAGTCCGGCCTGGACGGGCTTGCTCGCCGATGGTGTTTTCCCACATACTGAAGTCCGCTGTGGCAAACATGCGAAACATGGGCGCCGGAACGCAGGCCGGTTGGCCCCGGATAGGACAGCTAGCGCCGGGCGGGACCCGAGTAGGCGAAACGTGATGAAGAGTGAGCGCGCATGAACAGTGACCCGGCGATGCCCCTTTTGACGATCGTCGCCTACGCGGTGGCGGCGATCATCACGTTGATAGCGGCTGTCACGGACACTCGCTCGCAGCGCATCCCGAACTGGCTGACGTTCCCGGTGCTCCTCCTCGCGCCCGTGGTCCACACCGTCTTCGCCTCCTGGACCGGGCTGATGAACTCGCTGCTCGGAATCTTGGTCTGCGGGCTGCTCCCCTACCTGGCGTTCCGCCAAGGCGGCATGGCGGGCGGCGACGTCAAACTCTTCGCGGCCATCGGCGCCGTCATGGGCGCCGCGCTGGGCATCCAGGTCGAATTCTACGCCGTGATCGCTGCGGGCATCCTGGCCCTCGGGCAGCTCGCCCTGCGCGGCAAGCTGCTGCAGACGCTCGGAAACACCTTCTACGTCGCGTTGAATCCCGTCTTGCCGCCCAAGTGGCGACGCCGGATCGCACGCGAGAGCATGACGCGCATCCGTCTGGGTGCTCCCATCTTCGTCGGCACGGTGGTGGCCATCCTGCTGGGCATGCCGCGGAGCGTGTGGGGGCTATCATGACGCTTCGGACACTATCATGACAGAGACCGTTGAATCACCGAGGCCCCGAGGGCTCGATGCTCGAACTTCGACCATGAAGGAGGCGCTGTGCTCAGCCACTTGATCTGGAAGATCCACTCCGCGCTGGGACACGCAGCAAGGCGTCCGAGCATTCCCCGTCTGCTCCCCCCGAGAAACCTGCTCGCGGACGAGGGAGGCGCGATCTACGTCGAGTACATCGTCCTGACGCTCTTCGTCGCGATCGGCTTCTCCGTCGCGGTCATCGGCATCGGCGTGCCGCTGTTGCAGATGTTCCGCATGACCCAGCTCTTCCTGGCGGCGCCAGTACCATGAAGTTCTGGAACCCATGGAAGCGTCCCGCTTCGCCCGAGAACGACCACGAGTCGCTGGGCGGCGGCAGCCTGCTGCGCGATGAAGGGGGTGCGACCTTCGTCGAGTACATCACCATCATCGTCGTGGTCCTCGTCGCCAGCATCTCCGTGTTCGCGCTCTGGCGCCAGGCGGTCAAGCACGACGCCCAGGAGCACTACCAGGTCTTCGGAACGCCGCCGAGTGAGTAGCCTCGCGGCCTGATCGCCCCAGCTCCTGGACCCTCTCTCCCCAAGCCCGCCCACGAATCTCCTCTAAGATATGCAAACCGCGCTCCAGAACATGATCCCCCAAGCGTGCGTCGCCAGCCTCGCTGGCGTGGCCGCGCTGATCGATCATCGTACGGGGAAGATCCCGAACTGGCTCACCTTGCCCATGTTGATCGTGGGGCCCGCCTACTGGACGTTCATCCACGGGACGCTCGGGTTCGCCGAGAGTCTGGGCGGCATCATCGTGTGTGGCGTGCCGGCGTTGTTGGTCTATCAGGCGGCGGGCATGCCAGGCGGAGATCTCAAGCTCTTCGGCGCGGTGGGCGGTCTGCTCGGACCGACCATGGGGCTCGAGGTCGAGTTCTTCGCCCTGCTCGCCGCCTCCTTCTGGGGATTCATCGTCCTCGCCAGGAAGCGCCGACTCCGCGCCACCCTCCTGGACGCACTCGTCCTCCCGATCAATCGCTTCTTACCGGAGGCGCGACGGCGCGTCCCGGCGGAACAATCGACGGAACAGCTTCGAATAGGGCCCTTCGTGTTATTCGGAACCTTGGTGGCCATCGCGCGCCATAGCCGGCAGTGGATACAATGATCACGACATCGATACCCAACGCAGCGGCTCGCCAACGAACGCCCGGATCCTCGTCGAGAGCCCGCGCCCACCGACGGCAAGAGGGCTCGGCCTACGTCGAGTTCCTGGTGGCCTTCCCCATCGTGCTGATGTTCTTCCTCTGTCTGATTCAGCTCAGCCTGCTCTATGTGGGCAAGCTCTCGGTCCAGCACGCCGCGGGCCGCGCCGCCCGAGCCGCCGTCGTCGTGCTGCCGGACAACCCGAGCAAGTACGATGGCGAAGCCGTCAACACCCTGGATCCCGACACGGTCAGCGGCAGCTCGTCCGCGATCCCGGGCTTCTCGACCTTGGGCGTCATCCTCAGCCTCGGCGGCTCGGACAACGGCAGCATCCGTCTGAACGCGATCCGGTCCGCCGCCTACTTCCAGCTCACCCCCATCTCGCCTTCGGTCACCTGGCTCGCGGGCGACAACACCGTGGGCCGGTCCTTCGAATCGGGTGTCGTGCGCGCGGGGTCGGGCCTCTACTACGCCAAGAACGCGACCGCCGTGACCTTCTACGATGCGCCCGCCGGCACGACCATGAAGTGGGGGCAGTCGCCAGCATTCGGGGCTCACCAGGCCATCACGACCCGCGTCACCTACCTCTACAACTGCACGATCCCTCTGGCCAACGCCATCATGTGCCAGCACCTCTGGAGGATCGTGCTGACGAACGCCACCGCGAGGAGGGAGCTCATGTACACGGCGAATCCTCTGTACCCGGCTATGTTCGCCGCATTCGGCACGGACAGATTCGTCGTCCTGCGCGCGGAGAGCACGCTGCCCAACCAAGGAGCGGGTTATGCCTACCATTGATGGAGAGCGACTTCGCAACACGCGATCCACGCAGGCCAGCAACGCCAGCAACGGCAAGCGGCGCGCCAAGCGCCTCAGCGCCAAGCGCCTCAGCGCCAAGCGGCGCGCCAAGCGCCTCAGCGGCACGGCCTACATGGAGTCGTTGATCGTCCTGCCGGCGCTGATCCTGGTCTTCGGTCTGGTGATGTTCGTTCGCCAGGGCTACACGAAGGCGGGCATCGCGGCCTCCCAGACCCGCCAACATGGCTGGACCCACGTGATGTCGTCCTGCACCTCGAGCAGCGTGCCGACGCCCACCCACATGGACGCGGGGAGCAACTGGAGCTTCGCCGCCATCGCCGCCATCGCGGGCTCGCTCCGCAGCGCCGCCACCATCATCCGCAATCAGCCCATGGCCGTCGCCTCGGGCCAGGCCTTGACGATTGGCAGTTTCTACATCGAGCGTCACGAGTTCTCCCAGTCCGCGACCTTCTCGCGTCCGGGCGCGATCGGCGGCACGGCCAAGTACGGTCACCGCATCGCGCTCACGTGCGACGAGGACTACGGCTACTTGAAGATGCCGGGGCTCATCCCGGGCAGCCTCCCCGGCCTCACGTGGAGCTTCTCCATCTGGAACGAGACGGCCTGGTTGATGGCCGATCTATGACCGCCTGCACGGACATCGAAGACGTGCCCGCCGCACCGGACAGCCCCTCCAAGGGTGTTCGGCGCGTCGGCTCGCGCGTCTGGGTGTTCGTGCGCAGCTGGGGACGCCGGACCCTGTGGGTGTTGCTGGCCCTGGCCGTGATCGTGGTCGTGACGTCCCTGCGCTTGAAGAGCAACCTGCACGACGCCCTCGGTCCGCTGGGTCCGCGGCTCTCGAACGCGGGCATGCTGGACCATTTGTTGAACCTGCCCAACCCGGTGTCGGGCGATCCGCGCGTGCTGGTGTTGAACGGCCAGCATTTGCTCTTCGACACGCGCGTCAGCGACGAGTCGATGGACCAGGTGCTGGACGAGTCACTCGAGAACTGCCCGACGCGCCAGGAGCTGGGCGGCCCGGTCGGCTCGGACGGACGCGGCTACACCGTGTGCATCCACCCGAACCCCACCGCCCACGGTGCCCCCTCACTGAGCAGCCGCATCCGCACCTTCGGAGCGACCCTCGACATGGCCAGCTTCGGCACCTTCGAATACGTCTACGCGGAGCAGCATGGGGCACGCACGGCCCTGATTCGCATGCGCTCGACCGAGGATCTCGACGTCCAGGCTCTGGTCCCCATCGACGGTGACGCGCCGGGCGTGGATCTCGCGGACTTCCCACGTCCCCCGGCCGGGCGCCGCGTGCTGCAGGCCTACGAGGAGGGGCAACCCTACCGCCTCACGATCTTCAGTCGCTCCGAACAAACGGTGGCGCAGCTTCAGCATTGGTACAGGCAGCACGTGAACACGGAGACTTGGCACGAGGCGGATGTGGACGCGGTGGCGCGGGAACGGCACATGGCGCTGGAGCGCGGGCACGGCTTGATCTTCTGGCGCAAGGACGACCCCACGCGCTTCACCCTGGTGAGCTTCGATGCGCTGCCGGCCAAGGGCGAGACCCCGGCTGGCACTACCGTCGCGATCGCGGAGGCGCTGTGAACCGCAGCTACGCCACATGCGCGTTCCTTTGTCTGCTCCTGGCCTGGGGCTGCGACGACCCGGGCACGGACCCGGCGTCTACGGCGCCGCCATCCACGCATCACGACGCGCCATCCCTGCCCCCGCCCACGGCCAGTGACATCCCCGTGTCGCGGGTGCTCCACAACGACCCCGACGCCGTGCGCGCCTACCACGAAGCGATGGCGGCGGCTGGCGCTGCCGGTGGCGGTGGTGGCGGTGGAGGCGCGAGCCCGCAGGAGCGCGCCAACTATCAGCGAACCGAGACCGCGCTCCGCGGCATGAGCGACGAGGAGGGTCTGGCCATGTTGCAGGAGATGCGCACGGCCGCCCAGCAGCACGACAACGGGGAGAGCCCCTGCGACCGCGTGTTCGCCGCCTTCGGTCCCATGGCCCAACACGCCGGTACCGATCCCATGGTCTCCGAGGACGAGTTCCGGGCTCGCTGCGAGCGCATGCCGCGCGAGATGCAGGCCTGCTTCAAGGACGAGGCGGATCAGACCGAACGAGAGCAGCACTACTGCATGCGCATGTTCGGCACGACGAGCCCATTCACCCCCGGTCCGCGCCAGGGCATGGGACAGCCCCCCGGGACGCCGGCCGTCTCACCCGACGTGCAACGCCAGGTCCAGAACGTACATCGTAGAGGCAGGTAGGACGAAGCCATGGCTACAACACAATCCGCGATCCGGACCGAGAGCTCGTCACTGCGCGAACTAGGACGCAACGAGAACGGCGCGATGCTCATCATGGGCGTCTTCATGGCGACCTTCGTGGTGGCGATGCTCTACTACGTAGCAGGCATCGGCGAGACGATCGTCTACCGCGAGCGCATGCAGGACGCGGCCGACTCTGGCGCGATGGCCGGTGCGGTCTTCCTCGCGCGCGGCATGAACCTGATCGTGATGATGAACATCACGCTCGCCTCCGTCTTCGCCGTGCTGGTGTCGGCGTGGACCGCGTACTACTTGATCCTCTCCGCGTTCGGCCTGGCCGCCGCCGAGTGCGATCCGCCCTGGGTGTGGAGGGGCTGCATCCCGGCCATCTGCCTGCTCATCTCGCTCGCGCCCGCCTGCCGCAAGATCAGCGACGCGGAGGACATCGTGTCGGACGTCGCCTCGGCGACGCGCACCGTCTCGCGCAACGCCGCGACGCTGGTACCGATCGCCGCCATCGCCGTGGTCGTGGTCGTGGAGGGCACGACCAGCGACTTCCAGCCCCCGGTCACCGCCGGCGTCGGCATCCTCGGCAGCTTCGACAATCTGCCCGTCGAGGACGATCCCAGCCCGCCCGTGTGCGACTACACGAGCTATCCCTGGGGCGGCTACAACGGCAGCAGGCCCTCCTCCCTGCTCAACGCCCTGCACGGTTGGGAGCTGGCAAAGGACGTCGCCATCTGCGGTGATAGCTACGTCGACGAGGCCGCTGCGAGCGCGCTCGGCTGGGAGATCCTGTCCTGCCTGATGGCCGAGGGAGAGG
>Ga0100385_1004187_pt1 | contig 12497 bp, 6 predicted proteins | sample CryGeymeta201509_FD_81543 | JGI IMG/M metagenome (GOLD analysis project Ga0100385, IMG submission 81543) | Groundwater microbial communities from Crystal Geyser aquifers in Utah, USA - Crystal Geyser metaG 2015-09 | ecosystem: Environmental > Aquatic > Deep subsurface > Groundwater | place: USA... | reverse complement strand
ACCCCAACCCCAACCCCTAATATTTTTTACTGAAATATAAGCTCTATTTAAACAACTTTCGTATAATCCAGTATTTTACTGATTCTTACCATTGCCGATCTGACATGTCTCTTCACCCTGCTATGCATAGACTTGCTTCTCTACTTAAACGGTCGACCGTTTAAAGAACTGACAGCGTTTATTTTGGAGGCAGTGGAGAGGTTGTATAATAGTTTTAAAGAAATGTTTGAAGGCAATTTCTAGGAAGAGTCCATCTAAATCGAGAACTATTCAGGTTACAAAGCTCCCCTAATGACCTGTAATACCCTCCAAAGAGGATCCTCTATGATGAGCCCTAACTTCAATCATCTCGAAGGATTCGTCAGTCCTATCGACCTCAGCATTGACAGACTACTCTCTGCCAATAATGCTAAAGTTATTGAAAGTCTTCTTCTTTCCTATCTCAAGCATTGTCTTGGGTAGGCCTATCCTCAAGAAGATCCCATTGCAAGTGGAATACTTTTCCGCTTCCCAAGCTTCACAAACCTGGAAAATGAAGCAGACAGTTAGCTCGATACCCTCATTCATTAAAACCCACTGCTGAATGAGTGGACACAAAAAATCCTTCTTGAGAATTTCAAAGAATTCCATTAGCTCAACAGCCTATTCGTGGAACTTATGGAAAGAATAGGTGTTGGATTGACTCAATAAATCATTTACATTCTCTTCGTCATTCTTCAGAGAAAAATGCCAGCATTCAAGGAACTTATGGATCAGAAAGAAACAGACTGGCTTATCCCCAAATTTGACCGTTTCTGGTCAGAAGATGGTGCCGAAAAGGGAACTGACAGCGATTTCAAGACCTACGAATAAGTTGAGCCAGAGGAAGTGAAAAAAATTGCCTCAAAAGATGTGGAATAGATCGCCAAATCAATATATTTTTCCAACGCCTTAAAATACCTGACCCTAAGGGAGCTGAAAGTAGAGATCAGACCCAACTTAAAGTTAGTTGACAAATTCACCACTTTTGTGATCCACATGTGCCGTGCAATTTTCCTAACCATGGCAGGCATGGCTGTTCCTGATCAGGATGTGGAATAATTTTTGTCAGAGCTGTGTCTCCATACATCTGAGGAAGGTGATGTGGTGGGCAGCGAGTTGACAAAACGAGTCAAGCAATGACATATCTATTTGTCATGATTCATCTATGAATCTAATAATTATATTTGAAATTTTATCGAATTGCATACTACGTCTATGCTTCCCTTCGCCATCATCCGAGAAAAAAAGAAACAGGAGCCAGCTTAACCTATAGTCTGGCATTCACGGCATTACATGAAAATTCATGGGCTGGAGATCAATCAACCAAAGCCTAAGGTGCATTCCGAGAGACACCCCTACCGCTAAACTCAAAAAAGCATCAGAGATAGTTTCAACTCCTCCCCAATGAACGAAGTCAAAGGCAGACACATAATCGACCTAAACAGGCAAAATACCAAAGGATTCCGAGTGGGCTAAAGCATATAAAACCCACCCAGACCAAACAGAGATAGCTATAAAACCGACAACAATGCACCGAGAGACAATCGACACTCAAATCAGGAAGATAGAGGTAGCCGCAGCGTATAAGGCAATACACATTAATAAGAAGATTAGGTGCATATCAGGTAATATAATTTCCGGCTAGACACTGAATAATCATACGTACCTACTGACTAAAAATTGACCTTTACTGAACAGATTGTCAACCATTATGGAAATGGAATATACCCTGAGCATAAAATAGCTCTGAGGACTGATAAATTGCCATCGATCAGGTTATAAACCAAGCGACAAAGTTTAGAGCCACATGTTGTGATTTAACTATATCGGTAGTTGGGAATCTTTCAAAAATAGAAACAATTCACTGACGAGTATGTCTAAAATTATGGAGGTCGAGGCTCAATCAGAAGATAAGACAAGACAGAATCCATGGAATATCCCAACACATCAAATGATCAGGTTGTCAACATGATTCAAGAGGACAAAAAAAAAGGCCCAAGAATGATCTAATAAAGTAGGTCGTCTGGACCGTGGAAGGAAGGCAGTCTAGAGGGTAGTCGTTAGTGGAAGGACAAAAGAATGATGGAGTAGTCAAGAGGGCAATGGAAATAAGGAAGCTTAGAAGGCAGCAGATAGTGGAGATAAAAGAAGTAAGGAAGTGTGTTGGAAAATAGCAGAGATTCGAAAGGCTCAGGCAGCAGAGATAAATCAAGTCGACACAACCGCGTCAAAATTTTCTCCACCTAACATCTGGAACATCTCTAATTTGAACCAGTCCATAGTGAATATATGAACGGCAGTTCAGGCGACAAGAAAAGTAGAGAAGGAGATCATTAAAATGTTATCCTTGAGTAGTCTCAGATTCAACAGTATGAAGAGAGATAACTGGAAAACGGCTTGGGAAATTTTGTCCCATCTACCTTCCTCAAATCTAAATATTCAGTCGATATGTCACATTCACATTCAAATCAACCTTCAGCCATTGAGGAGGTTTAGCCAGAGTTATAGCGAGAGTAGAGCAAAAAATCAATTGAAGAAGGAGTTGATAATCGCTAGCTTGTGATTGAGGATAGACCCATTCAACAAGTAGAAGCGATGTCCAAAAGCAAAAAGCATAAACCTATCTTTTAATAATACCCTTTGTAACACTAGGAAGATTGTTCCCCACCGATCGAGCCAATAAAAGTAAAAAAAGTAGTAATATGGAGTCATGGATAGCCTGAACTCCCCGAAGCCAAAGAGTAGTTGTCATGATTTATATCTTTCTAACATATAAGTTTATAGTTTAAATCATGCGAAGCCGATCGTCGAAGCTCTGGACTTATATTTCCTAGGTGATACAGATGCCATGTTGCTGTAGAGATAGCCGTCAATGTTTGATTATTTTAACAGGCGGCCTATCATGCTCGCGCTCATGTTCGTCAAATCATTCTTGTGGCCTTGCTACTTTATGTTTAGATTCTCCATAAGGGCAATTCTATCCATGTCAAAAGAGACCTCAACTTGCTTGGAAATTTTGATTATGGTGCACTTTGGGATGTGATTTTCAATGATCTGGACCATGCTGCGTTAGCCGAGGAAGGAAGGAGTGTCCTTTATAACCACTATCTTCGGCTTGATACAAAGTATGCGAAGAAGGGCTATTTTTTTGTTAAGTTCGCTGTTGACCGCTCCCTCAACGCTTTCTATTTTACTTTCCAATTTGTTTTCTTTGTAGTTTTAGAAGTCTTATTCGATTTGAAGCTAGCGGGCGAACAGATCAGCTTGGAATTAGTCGAAATTTTATACATTCCAGCTGATGTTTTCTTTGAGGGTTCCGTTGAAATAAAAATTGTCTTCAGTAATGACTCCGATTGTCTTTCTCAGCTCTAAATAGGAAAATACATTACCTTGAGTTGTAAACTCATTGATTTTTTTACCTCCAATTTCAATACTTCCCTCAACCTCCATTGGCTTCCTCCTGAACTGAGGCAAATTTCTGGTCAAAGCAAGCACCAGATACTCCTTAGCAATATCATTTTTTTCCAGCAAAAGGATCTTATCTCCTTCTTGAATTTAGAGAGACAGTGGATTTTTCTATATTTAGTTTATTTTTCCCAGAGATGACTGATACTATAACACCACATTTCTGAACACGATATCGTAAGCTCTTTCAGAATGATTTTTTGGTTGATCGATAGATTATTGATTGCCCTAATAACTATCAGGGTCCAGCTCTGGATTTTACTTGGCAAATTCCATGAAAGGCTCCATGTTAAGTGAGAAGAATGTCTATACATTAACAGTCAGTTTGACAATAGCTTTGAGAACTTCAGATAAATTCATCAACAGAAATATACTAGTGGCTATAACTGCTGTTCCTCTTCCGTGCATCTTCATCTCTCGACTGTACTCGAACGAAAATCCGAGCAAGATAATACTGATAATATCACATAATATTTCCTATCCATAGGCAGTATAGCTTTATGCTAATTTGTAGGCAGCCAAACTCATATAATTTTGCTTGGCTCTCTCCATGAACTCAGCCTTGACATCATAAATCCTGATGAATTCGCTACTGGTGATACTCTCCTCAAAAACCTTGACAAATTCATATTTGTTCTCATAGTAATAGCTGATAACTTTGGTCTCAACCGAGCGGAGGAAGAGCATGACGGAAATGTAAATAGTCGAGATGAAGAAGAGAATGATAAGGATGGCGTTCTTGTTCGCTGAAACGAAATATATTGTGGCTATGAGGATTATTAAATTTTTGTAGATTGCCAAAATGTTATGCCACACTATGAAGACTTACTAGTAATCCTAAACATGAAAAATAGGATACGTGATTGAATTTGTCGGCCAATTTGATTGAAAATTGGGAGCTGAACCAGGTCTGACTTTGGTCAGCTAATCTTTTAAGAGCACTTGAGTAGAGATGGTTGCCCTTGATGACTGCTATCTTCGAACTGACCTCTCCTTCAAGATATAGAATGCTTGCCAAGCCAATAGTAAGCACCAACTCGATCAGCAGTAAGTTTCTAAAGGACACCAGATCGTTATTCTGATGCTCTTCATATTCATGTCCGATGAAGAAATGGATGAAAATATGCAAAAGTTCAGCAGCAATGATGATGAGATCTAAATCATAAAATTAGTACAGACTAAAATAGTTTAGGCTGGCGAGGCGGCAGAGAGGAACATGTAGAGATACTTGAGAAAATTATGTCCTTTCTTTGAGGTGTTTGAGATGGTATGCTTCATTTAGAATTTTTTCTGGAGGGAGTTTATTCTTTGATTTTGACTGGAGTTTCTCTAGCTAGCCTTGACGGTTTAGGTCTATTAGCCCGTCTCAGAGGATGTTGCCAGCTTCTCTAACACTCGATTGATGCTCATGGCTCTATGCACACGCTTTTTGAACTGGTTAATCACCATGTTCTTTCTTTCCTTTCTGCGAAGTTCATCATCAGATTTATTTTTGAAAAATTTCAACACTCTTGAATCAGGATTAGTCGCCAGATCTTTAAATTTTCCATACTCAACAGACACACCCTCATCCAAGATAAGCACTTGATCCATAGGATCAACCAGATCTAGATGTTTTACTGCCATGATCACCATCGCTCCCTCTTACTGTTTCTCTCGAAGAATGCCTTAAACAATTTGGCAACTTTAACTTGAAAGGTGGTTGAAAGGATTATCTAAGATGTAGATATTTGCTGACGAGCAAAAGATGCGGGCTAGGGATATTTTTTGAAGTTGACTGGGTGTGAAACCTTCTTCTTTGTTCATCATGAGGCTGAGACCATCGCTTATTTTGATGTCTTCTCTTAAACCGAGCCTGTTGTAGATATTTCTTACTTGCTCATCCTGGATATTTTTGGAGTTATAAAAGGTGATATTTTACTTGACAGTCGTTGAGGAAAAGATGAACTTTTAGGGAAGGTAGGCGATCTTTCCACTCAAAAAGACATTGCCCTTGATCTTCTTCATGGATCCTATCAACATGTGTACAAAACTGCTAATACCTTGGCCTTTCTTCCCAACGACCAGCAGTCTTTCTTTGGCCTCTAATTGCAACTGAATATTTATTATCAACCAAAAGTCATAGCTAGAGTGTGGATAGGCGCTAATCGTATTCTTTTTAATTTCTAATTCAGGAGGTTCACTGCCGTCTCCGCTGACTCTGTTGATAAGTGCTGATTTTAGTTAGTCAGGAAGGGAAAAGTATGTGGTCAATCTGCCCAACGAGTGCAAGCCATCATGGAAGCTGATGGTGATAGTCTGGATGGATTTCATGGGGTTGATGCAAATTTGAATAAGTGACAACATGACATACATTTCCTCAACTGTGATGGGGTTAGCTTCACCAATATCATAGAGAGCTACAGTTATGACCACCATCACTGGCAGCAATAAGAGCGTGATATCGTACAAAGTTGACCAGAGATAGTATTATTAGTGGTCGTGGTTTTAGTGGATGAATAAATCGTTATTTTTCTAAATTATGAGGTCTTAGCAAAAAGCCAATTTGGCTGCCTTGATTTTTTTAAATATTTCGTAGTTGACTTGTGATCTCTTGTCAATCAACTTCAACTTGGTCGCGTTGCAGTGAGCCATTCTTCCGTCTAGCTATCTCTGAAGGAAAAATGCAATGATAAACCAGTAGATACCAATAAGACCATAGGAGGGACTCTCAATGAAAAGCAGTAAAAGAGCTCCAAGAACTGTTATGGGTGCTTAGAAACATAGGTGCAAATTTTTGAACAGATTGAAGATCAACCGTAAATCTACATTCTATAGTTGATGAATTTAACTTTAAGGAAACCGATCTGTACACTATTTGGCCATTTTTAGTGATTTTTCAATAAGCTTCTTTGAAAGAGTGCTTTCCACCTTGATGGCCAGTTAGTTAAAAAGTCGCTTAGAATGCTCTCCAAACAGTAATCTCAAAAATTGCAGCAAAATGAAGCTTTCAGTAAAGTACGAATCTTAACTATACCTTACTTTTTTCTTGAGCCCATAGCCCTGCATTTCGGTCAGAAAGGCTTTGATGATTTGTGGTACAAGTAGATTGAGACAGGCATAAATGAGGGTGACAAAAAATCCCACAATAATTTACTATTTGTAGGTGAAGACTATATTTTTGAAGAGACTGTTGGAGGTGGTTTTGGAACTGAAGAGGCGACGGATTGGCTTGAACATCTCGAAACGTGGCTTTGAGAAGGTGAGTTCTGAGTGATTGAATTATGTACCCGTATCCTTGGATGTGATTACTTTGAACATGTGAATAAAGCAATGTAGGTGCAGCCATCGAACTAGGAAATTTTGGTCGACTGGTTAAGATAATTTGGTCATGAGTTATAATATTCAAAACAATGACATTTAAAAGCAGCTCACTGCTTTAACAACTCTTATGCCCTAAAGAAGGATTTATCTTTAACACTTCCATCTAGATTTCCTCTAAAATTCAGCATAACTTGAATTTTTTATATAGTATAGAACTTTCAAAAAAAGAGGTTTGTATAAAACATATCTTTGAGCTCATATCTATCTGCTAAACTTTTTGAACATTTGATGGTGTTATTTAAACTTTATTCATCATAAAATGACTTAATTAATGCTAACCAGGTCACTTTCTTTATCGATGAAGTGGTCAGCATGCCCTATGATACCTTTATACCCTTTCAGTTGGCTTAAATGAATAGTAATGAAAAAACTGAATGAAGAAGGGAAAATTTTCAAGTAAGGCAAAAACGGAAGCCATTATTGGTAGGGATTAGACCTCAAGTCAACAAACTAGCATAATATCACTTAATACTACCAAAGTATACTACACAAATAGCATATTTTATACCCCTCATATAAATCCGAAGGCCCAAAAAGGAGAATAAACACTTCATTTGGAGCCTAAAAATGCTCTATGAAAGAATAGACCAGCAGTATATGTGTCGAAATTAGAGGGAAGCTTTATATTTTTTATTTTTTGTAATGTCAACCACCACTGATAATTTCAAAACAACACACGGACGAAGAACCAACAATAATCAGTATGCCAATCTTGCCCAAACTGTACACTTTTCTTTATTCAGGAACCATTTCGTCAATCTAGCATGAAAAGATCATTGGCCTCATTGGGCTCATGGCTGCTGATAGGAGCTATTATTGGCTTCTGCCTTCTCTGCATATACAAAATCGATTACAAGGAAGAGCATAGAGATATGGACGATATGGTGATTGTGATGGCTCAGGATTTGGGCAACAGAGTTAAAGAGGGAGTTTAAGACGTATATTATATACTAAAATAGGTTGCAGACTCAGTGAAAAATACCTACAGAGATGCCAAGGGAGGAGCCAAAAATGCGAAAGATCAAGCCGTTAACAAGGCTGATCGCATCAAGGATGATGTTGAGGGAGGTGCTGATGCCGCTAAAGACAAAATCGATGACACTCTTGAGATGGCCAAAGACAAAGTGGGAGATAAAGCACAAAAAGCTAAGGGATCAGCTGAACGCAAGATGAACAGAGCTGGAGATAAAATTGAATAAGCCAAAGAATAATCCGAAGGTTTATACGCAAAAGTGAAAGCTGGCATTAAGGATGCTTATGATACAGTAAAGGGAGCTTTCGGAAGTGCCGCTGATGAGGTTCAAGAGAAAGCTGAAAAGGCAAAAGATAGAATCAATACTGGAGCCGAATCAATCAAGGATAAAGCTTCTGAGAAATACCATGAAGCGAAAGGAAAAGCTAGAGATCTTGAAGAAAGTTTGTCTTCTGACGCTGAAAAACTATCTGATAGAGTCAAAAGTGGATTAGAAAATTCTAAAGACTCAGTTGCTGATGCTGCTGAAACAGTTAGTGATAAGGCCAAGGAAACTTACCACAAAATGGGTGACAAAGCTGAAGAGCTTAAACACAAAGCGGAAGGAAAAGCTCATGAAGCTAAAAACAAAGCCCACGATGCTGTTGATAGTGCTTCCGATAAAGCTGAATAACTAAAAGGAAAAGCAAAGGAAAAATATCATGAGGCTAAAGGCAGAGCTCAAGACGCTGTTAACAGTGCTTCCGATAAAGCTGAAGACGCGAAGGACACCATTGATAACAAATATCACGAAGCCAAAGGAAAAGCCAAGGGTAAATATCACGAGGCCAAGAACAAGGCTGGAGATTAACTTGACGACACAATCGATACTCTGAACGACAACTATTAGAAAGCTAAGGAGAAAATCGGAGATGCTGTTGATTCAGCTCAGTAGAAAATCAAATAAACCTACAACAAAGCCAAGGAGAATATCGAAACTACTCTGTGATTGAATGATTTACATCACTTACGTCATATAAACATCACTATCACTGAACAGTCATCTTTTTCTTTAACTGATTGTATAGATGCTCCTTCTCACTAGCTTTCATTTCGGACTCGGCGCACTTCATCTTCATCTCGATTATGGTCTGAATGTAGTCATTTTGTTCTACCTCGAGGGATTATAGTTTAGCTGCTTGGCTTAATTTAAGAGATTCGATTTACTCTTTTAGATCTGAGATTTAGCGGTTGAGGATATTGATTTATCCTTCTTTCTGGGTCACCATAGCATATATGTCTTGGAAGTTTTCTTCCTCGGCTTATTGTTCAGCTCCCTGGAGAGATTGAAGAGAAGGCACTGTTCTCATGGTCCTTTCTCTTCTTTCTCTCTCCAGACTGCTATTTATCAGCTCGTTTTATCTATCTTTCTGGAGGTTTTATTCTTCTAGCTTGTTAATTATCTTGTTTTTATGATCAATCTATTTAGCGAGTTCGCTGATTTATTTTTAGTTTTTCTTAATTTGTGAGCTGAGTTCGTTTATCTAACTTTGAAGCTCTTGCTTTTGGCTTTTGAGCTGCTCTTGAACTTATTTACTATTTTTCAGTAGATTCGACTAATTCTGATAAGCCTTTTCTTTGCTTACAACTTCAGCCTTCAACTTTTATTTTTATATTTTTTAATTTTAGATAGTTTGGTTGAGCTATTTATTTTCTTTTGAAGCCTTTGCTGTCTGTCCAGCCAATTATTATTTAGTTTGTTTCAACTCTGCTTTGATGATTTTGACTGTCTATTTCTCTTTCTTAAGCTATTAGTTCAGAAGGTTGTTCTCTTTTTCAAGAGAGTCTATTTTAGTCTGTTGCAAGTTTGTCTTTTTGGTACTTCCTGACACTTTCTCTTCATTTTAATTTATGATTTTTGTCAACTGTGCTACCTTTTCTTTAAGTGAATTATTTTCACCGGATAATTTTTATTTCTCTTTTGCCAAAGACTATTTTTCTTCAAGCAACTATTTCTTTGACTGTTATAGTTTAGTTACTGATGTAGTTGACTCTGTCTGAAGGTTGCTCATTGTACTTTTTTGCTATCTGAGCTGTTCTTCAAGCCTGCCATTATTCTATACTAGCTCTTGGTTTTTTTTGTTAAGTTGCTCTATTTATTGTTCATATTCTTCTGTTTTATGAGCGAGTTCCATGGTCTTGGTCCTCTCCCTGACCAAAGTATCTTTTTCCACTGTTATGAATTGAAGGTCTTCTTCTGACTTATTAAACTGGCTTGAGTCTTTTCTATACTTTTCAAAGTATTCACCGATGTTGGAAGGAATTTCAAGATTTTTACTTTTGTCTCCAGATTAACGATTCTTGGTTGCCATCTAGTTTCGATAGTGAGTGATTTATTCTAGCAAATGTTCTTTTTCTTCATGTAAACTTTGCCTTTCATCCTTGAGGGCTTGGAACTAGTTCTAAAGTTTATGATATTTTTCCTCAAGTTCACTTTATTTTTCTTGGAATTATTCCTCAACTTCTTTTAACTTTTATTTTTTCTCTTCATTGAGTTCCTTTATCTTACTCTCTAGCAATGTAATCTTCTCCTCTTGCTATTCGTTTAACCTTCCTGCCTCTAGCAAGTTCCTTTGATTTTATTCAATCAGCAACTCCTTTTATACACATCTTTTCTTTTCTTTTTCGTATTATGCCTTAATGTTGTCTATTTCTTCTTTGGCAGCTTCCAGAGCTTAATTTGCCCTTTCCTTATCCTCCTGCATTCTCACCTTCAACAGATTGCTTTATTCTTCCATTATGTGCATCTGCGACATATACATGTTGTCTTTGATCTCGAACCTAGAAGCCATTGATTTGAGTTAATCCTCGTATCTCTATATCTCCTCTGTATAATGACTCTTGATTTATTCCTCTTTGTTATGCACCTCAGCAGTAAAAGCTTGTGAAATTTGTTCAATTTTGAGGTCGTTTTGCTTGACTTCATCCTCAAGCTAATTGTTGTGTGATTTTTGAATCTACAATTCGTTCTTACTATCGTTCAGATCATATTGCAGTTGCTAAATTTGTTGTTTGAGCTCGCTGATTTGTTGTTAGTATTATAGACTTTTCGGAAGCATTTCTTTTAGCTTGGCCTATATCTATAGTTTCTTTTCCTTAAGCAGCTCCTCATTTTGCTTGAGAGTAGCTATTGTCTCCTCATATTTTTGCTCGCTGGCCAACAATTTTTGCTGCAACTGCTCGTACTGAGCCACTTTATCCTTCAAATTGAAGAAAATATCCTCATATGGCGGAATTTCTTCAATACTCAAATTGCTATCCTGCAGAAATGTATGGGTTGGTAGTATTCGTTAGTATGATCTGATTTATTGTTTGATTTTGTTGTATTGGCTCCTGACATCAGCTACTTACTTTTCTTTTTCTTCCTTGATCTCGTTGACTCTGATGGTCAGCAGGTTGTTTTGTTACTGATTCTCTTTGGCTTGCTTTGTTATTTTATCGTTCTTGTTCTTTTATTCCTTCAATAAATTTTGAGCCCTTTCCTCAGACATTTTAGCCTACTTCAGATCACGTGAATGCTTGAACTCAATTTTTTTCAGCTTGGCTTCAAAATTGCTAATCTCTCGGTCTTTCTCCATCAGTTTGATTTTGTACTGAATCTATTAAGGTTTACAAATTCGATGGTTTAGCCTTCTTAGGTCTCCATTCGTCGTTATGGGTATTGTGATAATTATAAAAGGTAACAAGAGTTAATTAAAAAATCAATAAAAATACTGTCAAGAAACATTGTGATTCTGATGGTATGATTAAAAACTGTTGCATTTATTATTAACGATGAATTCAAAAGATGATTGTGGAATCAGAGCCAAAATTCCAGCATATTTAGAAAAGATAGAAAAGCAGCATGAAAATTACAATAAACATTTCGAGACACTCAATGGCAAATTCATGGAGCAAGTAAAATGCCAACTGGAGAAATATTTTTCCCGAGCTAAGGTTGACTTCAGCAAACAGTGCAAATCCTTAGACAAGTAGCTGACAACTCTCCATTATTATTCAGAACATCCAGAAGACAGCCATAACCTATATCCTCTGTTTAATCAGATTGACTAAAAGCTGATCTACAACAGTCACCTTATTGAAGACTGCCATCTGAAAATAAGTTTGCCAGAACCGACCAGCTGCGAGTTAGACGATGAGGTTCTGCTGAACAAGATCACCCTTTTGGAGAACTATGTCAGGCAGTTGAGCAATGTAGTTAGGAGTGAGGCCGTGAGGAAGTACTGTAAGAAGGAGGCCGAGCTGGGAGACAAAATAATAAAAAATTACGGAACAATGCTGTAAAAAGTAAAGGAATCGGTCTACACTCCAGAAGTTAAGTATTTTTGTTGTTATGCAGGATCAAAAATATGTTTGAAGATGCATTGGTCGAATTGAGGCAGTATAAACATGTATAAAAATTAACACTAAGCCTAACAGCTCCCCAAGGCATCCTCATGCCAGCCAACTATCATCACCTTATATAAAGCCTCCATCCTAATCGCATCTTTCTAACATCTCTAACTATCAAACTCATGGATATGTAGTTTTCCCAATAGAAATGCGACATAATAAGGAAACGCCTACCGACTTAATTCAAGCAACTAAAGCAGTTGATAATTCAGAATTATTACAAGTAGTGCAAATTGGGCATGTT
>Ga0100385_1004180_pt1 | contig 12503 bp, 18 predicted proteins | sample CryGeymeta201509_FD_81543 | JGI IMG/M metagenome (GOLD analysis project Ga0100385, IMG submission 81543) | Groundwater microbial communities from Crystal Geyser aquifers in Utah, USA - Crystal Geyser metaG 2015-09 | ecosystem: Environmental > Aquatic > Deep subsurface > Groundwater | place: USA... | reverse complement strand
TGAAGGAGAGCAGCATGAACGAAGTGAACCAGAACGAAGACGCGAAGACCGACGGCGCCGAGGGCGCGGCCGAGCAGCCCAAGGAGAAGGCCCCCGGCGTGGGCGACGTGGCCAAGGAGCTGATCCGCGGCGGCAAGACCAACGAGGAGGTCCTCGCCGCCATCAAGGAGCAGTTCCCCGACGCCAAGACCTCCATGGCCAGCATCAACTGGTACCGCAACAAGCTGCGCGGCGACGGCGAGGACGTGCCCACTGCGCGCTCGCTGAAGGCCGACGCCAAGGCGGACGTCAAGGCCGCCAAGGAGCAGGCCAAGGCGGAGGCTAAGGCCAAAAAGGACGCCGAGAAGGCGGAGGCCAAGGCCAAGAAGGACGCCGAGAAGGCCGAGAAGAAGGCGGCAGCTGACAAGGCGAAGGCCGACGCCAAGGCCGCCAAGGCCGCCGAGAAGGAGAAGGCCGAGGGCGGCAAGGCCACGGGCGAGACCGCGGGCGAGGGCCAGGGCTTCCTGGACTAAACGACGGGGAGCTCGACGGCTCGCGGGGCACCGCGGCTCGGGTATGATAGAGGGACGTGCTGAGAGGCACGCCCCTCTTTCACTTCCAGGAGCCACAAGCATGCCAGTCAGATTCGCCAGAGTGTACTTCGTCCGCGGCAACGCCCCGGGCACCTCGCGCACCCGCAACGAGGTGCTGGACCCACCGACCAGCGGCCACGGCCATGTCTGCATACTGCCAGGCGAGAAGCGATCGACCCTGCTCAGCCCGTTCACCCTGCAGGCCTACCAGGTCAGCAACGGGTGCGACGAGATGCGCAGCGCCGTCGACGTGGAGGTCACGCCGGAGAAGCTGGCGGGCCACATAGTGCGGGCGTGGGAGGAGTGCGTCAAGCTCGGCTTCCAGCGCGACTTCGGCGTGGCGGCCATGGTGCTGACCGAGCTCGGCCAGCCAGTGCCCAAGTTCCTGCCCCCGCCCCCGTCGGCCGACGACCGCCGGCGCGACGAGGAGCCGTCCAAGCGCGGCGGCAAGCCGGTAGCGGAGGAGTCGCTCCGCCCGTGCCGGCGGCAGAGCAAGCGTGGCGAGGTGGCGGCCTTCTTCATGCAGGAGGGGCCGCAGTCCCTGCTGGAGGCCATGGCCCGCCTCGGCATGACGCGGTCCGGGGTGCTCTCCCACCTGTTCACCCTGAACAAGGACCACGGGGTCGGGTACGAGCTGGTCGGCGACTGTGCCAGCCTGATCGTGCCGGCCGGGTTCGACCTGTTCGCCTACGTGGAGCCGGAGCGCGCAGAGAGGCCGGCCGCGGTCGCCAGGCCGGAGGGGCAGCCTGAGCCGAGGAAGCGCACCAGCGGCAAGCCGGTGGTCCCCGGCGCGCTGAAGCCCATACCGGAGCCGGGCAAGCGCGCGACGGTGGCCCGCCTGTTCGCGGACGGCTGGCACGACCTGTCGGCGGCGATGGCCACGCTGGACCTAGACCGCTCCGCTGTGCTGTCCCACCTGTTCACCATCAACAAGGAGAACGGCCTGGGGTACGAGCTGAGCGAGGACAGCTCCAAGGCGCGCCTCATCGTCCCGGACGGGCACGCGGTCTTCGGGCCGAAGGTGCAGCGCGCCAAGAAGTCGGAGGGGTGAGCGTGGCCCGCGTATCCCCGCACGAGGTGGCCGCGGCCGTGCTGCGCGCCGCAGGCGTGCCGTTCTCGGTGCACGTCGGCCGCAAGCACGTCAAGGTCCGGTGGGAGCTCGGAGGCCGGGCCTACTCCTACTCCTGCGCCATGACGCCTAGCGACCGCGGGGCCACCGAGAACCTGCGCTGCGACGTCCGACGCATGCTGCGGGAAGCTAATAGCCCGCCACTTGATAACTACCCGGCTTAAAGTGGCTTTAGCTCCCGACCGAGCACGTCAATATACAACCTTTCCAACCTGAAGCTTGAAGGAGCACGATAATGACTGAAGACCGTAACCTGGGCCCACGCGAGGCATTCGCCGCGGCCATAGCCGCCCGCATGCTCGCCAAGGTCGAGCAGTTCAACCTGGAGGTCTGTGCCCTGCCGATCCCCGAAACACCAGCCATCATGGACGAGCAGCGCCTCAAGTGGGCCAACACGGCGATGCAGGAGGAGCTGACCGAGTTCAACGGGGCCTGCGAGGCCGGCGACGTGCTCGAGGCAGCCGACGCCCTCATCGACCTGGTCTACTTCGCGCTCGGCCGCCTCGTCGAGATGGGCGTGCCGGCCACCGCCGTGATGGACGAGGTGCAGCGCGCGAACATGGGCAAGCAGCGCGGCGAGCTGTCCAAGCGCCCCGGCTCCAGGGGCCACGACGCGGTGAAGCCAGCTGGCTGGACGCCGCCGGACCACGCGTGGCTGCTCGGCTTCAGCGCCGCGGACCTGGCCGACCTCCGCCGCCTACGCGAGCAGGAGGGGCAGCGCGAGGCCCTCAGCCCGGTGTGGCTGCGCCTGCAGGCCCTGCGCGAGGCCAAGGGCAAGGACTACAACGACGTACCTGGCGGGCGCGACGCGTACTTCCCGTTCGGGCACCTCTCCTACGCCCACATGGTGCACACCAAGAACCTGCGCCTGCAGTCGCTGCTCAAGGCCATGCAGACCGGCCGCCCGGTCAACTTCGAGGGCGTGCTGGACACCGTGGAGGACCTCGTGAACTACGCCACCTACTACGCGGAGGCCATGCGCGACGGCCGCCTGTCGCAGACCTCGCTGTCGTCCGCCGAGGAGGCCGCGACATGCTGATACCCTTCTACGACGCCTACGCAGCCGTGTTGGCCTGGGTACTGCACGGCCCCGTGGAGACGAACGCCCGCACCGGCGTGCGCGTGAAGGTCGGCCGCGGGGGCACCTCCTTCCGTGTCGACCTGTCCGAGGGCATGCTGCCCACCGTCGGCTTCCGCAAGACCTTCCCGCGCTCCGCGGCCGCCGAGGTCGCGTGGTATCTGCAGGGCACGCAGGACGCCACCTTCATCCGCAAGTACGCTCCGCTGTGGGACAAGTTCGTCGAGGAGCTGCCTTCCCGGGTCGTCGGCGTCAAGGCAGCCTACGGCTACCGCTGGCGCAGTCACTTCGGGCGCGACCAGATTCGGCTGGCGGTGGAGGCCCTGCGCAAGGACCCGAGCGACCGGCGCTGCTACGTCTCCGCCTGGGACCCGGCGGAGGACGGCCTCGGCGAGCTCGGCCAACGGAACGTCCCGTGCCCCGCCGCATTCACCTTCAGCGCGCTCGGCGAGGAGCTCCACTCGTCCATCGTGCTGCGCAGCTCCGACGTGTTCGTCGGCCTGCCGTACGACGTCATGGGCCACGCCCTGCTCGTCGACGCGGTCGCCCGCGAGCTCGGCCTGCGCCCGGGGGTGATGCACGTCACGCTGGCCCACGCGCACCTGTACGAGTCGCACTGGGACATGGCGGCAGAGATGCTACGGCAGGAGCCCGTGGTGCCCGAGCTGCCGCTGCCGGGCGTCGCGCTGTCTGGCATCGAGGCCGACCCGGACGGGTACGTGCTGTCGGTCGCCGCGGAGGCCAAGCGGCACGAGTGGCCCGCTTTTAATCCAAAGCCCGAGGTGATCGAGTGAGCGAGGCGCCCATCAGGCGGACCCAGGCCGAGTGGGACGCCTTCTTCTACGGCATAGCGGCCGAGGTTGCAGGGCTGTCCAAGGACCCGGACCGCCAGGTGGGCGCCCTGCTCGTGTCGGCCGACAGGAGGCAGATGTCCCCCGGGTACAATGGCTTCCCACCAGACGTGCCCGACCTGCCGTCGCTCCGGGCCGACCGCGACTTCAAGCTCAGGAACATGGTGCACGCTGAGGACAACTGCCTGCGGCAGGCGCCGTTCAACCCGAGCGGCTGCACCATCTACGTCACCCGCTTCCCGTGCCTGCCGTGCGCGGGCAAGGTGCTGCGGGCGGGAGTTGCCCGCCTAGTGGCACCGCGGCCCGACCTCGGCCACGAGCGGTGGGGAGTGTCCTGGGCTCGCGCCTTGGAGGACCTGCGCTCCGCCCGCGTGGCCATAACATACATGGAGGAATCAACATGAGACTGCTGCTTGCTATGTCCGCCGACGGGTACCTCGCCCGCGGCCCCGAGGACGACATGAAGTGGACCGGCCCCATCGACAAGGCCGTCTTCCGCCTGCTCACACTCTCAAACGCCAACGACGTCCTGCTCGCCGGCTCCCGCACCTTCGACCAGATGCCACCGCTGCCGGGCCGGCGTATGGAGCGCCTGTCCCGCGGACCGAATGGCGTCGACCTCGCGGAGGCAGCCTCTCGGTGGCCCTCGGCCTGGCTGATCGGCGGCCCCGAGGTCTCGGTCGCGGCCCTGCGCCTGGGCCTCGTCACCCGCGCCTTCGTCTGCGTCTCGCAGGCAGAGCTGCGCGATGGCATCCACGCCATGGAGCTCTCCACCCTGCTGCCGCACGACGGGCCGGAGTCCACCATCAAGGTCGGCGATGTCAAGGTCATGGTCTTCACGGAGGCGCAAAAGTGGCCCGCGAGGTAAGGCTGTGGGAGTGGCTGCGCGACGGCCTGCGCGGCGTCGAGGGGCTGCACATGCGCCGGGTGGAGAACCTGGTTGGCGACGGCGACCCGGACGTCGACGGCTGCTGGAGGGGCCGCTACTTCGAGCTCGAGCTCAAGGGGTGCGACCGGCCTGCCAAGGACGGCAGGCTCGACTTCGACGTGCGACAGTCACAGGTCGTGTGGCACCGGAGACGCTGGCGGTGTGGCGGCAACGTCTGGCTGTATGTGCGCGTGGGCAAGGGGCGCGACGTGCGGAGGTACCTGGTGCCAGGTGGCCTCACCGGCCGCGTCAAGGAGGGCGTCACCGAGGCGGAGCTGGCAGCCATGTCGCTGCTGCCGCCAGACCACCGGCCGGCTGACCTGCTCGGCCGCGCGGTTGAGCGCCCAGCTGGCGTGAGCGAAGTCCTACCCAATTAGAGGCATCCTCCTACTAAAAATACCCGATTCTGCTTACATACACCAAACTTTGCATGGCCTATCATTATCTCAACGGACAGCACATCGCAGTCCGTCTAACTAGGAGAGATACCATGACACGCAAAGCAAAGACCACCATCCAGGCTGAAGTCAGCAAGCTCCTGCAGCGTCGCACCCCGCTGACCTACGAGCAGATCGTGTCGAGGGTGCACGAGAAGCACCCGGACTGCCACACGACGGTCAAGACGGTCCAGTGGTACGCCAGCCGGCTCCGCAAGACCGGCGCGGACGTCAGAGTGAGGACCAGCCACGACCGCCGCGACTGGAGGAACCGGCCCGCGCAGAAGCCGAGGGCTGAGCAGGCCGCGGCCTGACCTACGACGAGGGAGCCACGGCTCCCTCTTTTTTTTTGTCGGCGCGCTCCATTATGCTAGGAATCCCGCTATAATGACCCCATGAGCAACCAACATAGGAGTAAGCCATGAAGATCGCGGACATCATACGCAGGGGCATAGCGGTGGGGGCTTCCACCGAGCAGATACTCGCCGCAGTGCGCGAGACGCACCCGACCGCCAAGACAAACGCCGCCTGCGTGGCGTACTACCGCAGCAAGGAGAAGGCGGCGTCATCGTCAGCCGGCCGGCCCATTGCCAAGGCGGCGGCCGCCGTCTGCGGCGCACCGACCTACTCTGTCAAGGGCATCAAGACATTCGTGGGCATGGAGGGGCACGGCTACAACGCCACCCTCTACCGCGACGGCAGGCCGGTGGCCTTTGCCATAGACGACGCCTCGGGCGGGCCGCTGAGCGTCGAGTGGAAGGTCGGCTCTGAGGAGTCACTGCTGGCGGAGCACGTGGCCAAGATGCCGCCGCGCGAGTGCAAGTGGGCAGACCCGTCCACCGGCCGACCCGCCCTGCTGGCCGTTACATCCGACCTCTTCATCGAGGAGCTCGTCAACGACGCCCTGCTGCTGCGCGACGTAGCCAAGATGACCAAGGGCAAGGTGGCATTCATAAAGGACGGCAAGCTGTACACCAGCAAGGTAGAGCCGACCGAGGCCGGCGTGGCCCGCATACGGGCCGCCAACCCCGGCTGCGTGGTGCTGAACGGCATGGACGACCTCGCCGTGCTGGCGGCCGTGCGAGCCCTCAGCTAGCCCATTATTTTTGCCTGCGTAGGAAAATACTTGCGGGAGGGGGCTCCCGAACCCTGCAAAAGGCATATAATGGAACCCATCGACGACATGCAGTGCGCTCGATGACCCGAAAACCGACCTCTAGGAGAACCAACATGACCAAGCTCAACGAACAGTCCACCATCGCAGACATCGCTGCCGAGTACAACAGACTCAAGGGCACCAACACCGACGTCAAGACCCTTGCCAAACGAGGCAAGGCCAAGCTGCTGGCCCAGATCAGCGCCATGCTCGAAGCGCAGCCCGCCAAGGCCGAGCCCGTCGCCGAGGTTGAGCAGCCCGCAGGCGTGTGGGCCTCGCTGGGCACCAAGGCAGAGCGGCCGGCCGAGCCCGTCGCGAAGGCCAAGCGCGCAGCCAAGAAGGCTGAAGGCGAGAAGAAGGAGAAGGGCCCCGTCATCCGCTCGGTCGCCGAGGGCCTCCTCCTCGAGGTCGTGACTCACGACGAAGAGAAGCGCCCCTTCGGCCACCCGTACGAGTACATCCTCGACCGAATCCGCGAGCAGTTCGACGGCGCGAAGACCACGGTGGCCTGCCTCCGCTGGTATGCCGTCCACATGCGTGAGCGTGGCGAGCGCGTGCCGTTCCGCCCCCGTGCTGTGCCCGTCGCCAAGAAGGCCGAGGCCTAAGCCATGCCGCAGATGCTGACCTACATCATAGGCTCCCGCTTCCATGCGGGGGCGCCGCAGGCGGTGCTTCGCCTGCGGCGCGGTGAGGAGCTCGTGCTCCTGCGCGAGCCGTCCAACCCGCACGACCGCAACGCCGTGGCCGTGCACGCTCAGGACGGGCAGAAGCTGGGCTACGTGCCGAGGCAGGACGCGCCGTCCGTGGCCAAGGTGCTGGACCTCGAGCTGCCCATCCGCGCCACCGTGCGGACCGCCGGCGGCAACAACATAGACATCTCTTGGGAGGCCTGACATGGCGAACGACAACGGACAACTGCCCGAGGGGCTGGCGGAGCTCCTAGGCTCCCTAATGGGCAAGTGCGAGCACGAGCTGCAGCTGATGCGCGTCACGACCGTGCTGGGCGTACTTGCCGCCAAGGCCGGCGGCCGGCTGGAGGCGGACCTCGACGACGCCCGACTGCTCGACGGTAAGGGCATCGGCATCCGCTTCGAGGCGGGCCGCGTTGTGGTGGAGCTCGTGGATGCGCCGCAGGCCGGCGAGGCCTCCACGCCGACCCACTCCGCGCCGTCCACGTGGCAGTGAGGAGGACCGCCATGCTGAAGACAGTAGCCACCGGCCTGTGCGCCATAGTAGGGGCCGCAGCCCTCATGCTGACGGCCGCCAAAGTGCTGGACCAACCTGAGGTCCACGTGTCGTGGACGACCGGCAAGTGCGTCCGGGTGGTAGACCCTGACGCCGAGGCGGAGGGCCGGAAGAGCGAGTGGAGCTGCGGTCGGCTGCCTCGCTCGTACGAGCACATCTGGGTGCGCTGAGGACGTGCCACCGGCAAGCCTCAGGCGGCTCAGGTCAATCCCGGTGCCTACAGCCCTGGTGCTTGGCTAGGCCACGGGCGTCGAGGCCCGGATGACCCACCTAGACAATAAAAAGCCGCCGCCTTTGCGGGGCGGCGGTGCAAGACCCGCGGCTAGAAGGAGAGTAAGTCGCCGCGGGGTTCAGCGGTCAGCGGCCGACGCGGCGGGCCCACTCGTGGCAGGTGCCTGCGTACTCGGCAGCGCGGTCGGCGTCGCGGGCGAATTCAAGAAGAAACTCCGAAGCCTCAGCTGAAAGCTCGGCTCCGGTGGAGGCAGTCGCAGGCTCGGGGGCATCGCCGGCGGTGGCGGGCACGGAGCCTCCACAACTCGGCCGACGTCCGGGGTCGCGCAGGCCGCCAAGCTCGCGAGCAAGGCGACGATTGTCGTTAAGCGCCCGATCGAGCGCCAGCTGGTTCTTGTCATGCTGTACCTCCAGTTCAGTTGCCAGCTCATTGTGCTGGCGTTCGGCCTTCATGGCCCGGTCTGTAGCGGCGCGCAGCAGGTCGGCGGCCTCCACCTTCTGGCGGCCTGCTGCCGCCTCCCACTTGCTGTCCTTGTACTCGGCCGTCAGGTACCAGGAGCCGAGGCCCCCGGCAGCCAGGCCGACCGCAAGTGCCAGCAGTGTCGTGCGGACGTCAGGCAGCATCTTGGTCCCCACGCCCGGCTATGGGCTGCGAGGTTACCACGCGCAGGATGGCATTGACGACCGGCAGACCGACGGCCACCATGGCGTAGAAGTTGGCTGGCAGGAACTGCTGCAGCAGGCCCGTCCCGGCCTCCAGGGCCACCAGGGCGGCTACGATGGCATTGACGACTATGGTCTTTGACTGGTACCACTTCTTCATGCTGGATACTCCTTCTTAGGTAGCTCGAAGTGCGGGCCGTCAATGAAGTCGGGCCCTGGATGGCGAACGCAGTACGCGTCCACCTCGCGCTGCATGGCGGCCGGAGAGCCGCCGTACTCGGTCATGGTCTTGTCCCACACGCCGCCCCACCGTATGGGCACGCCCAGCTCGGTGGCAGCCCGGTCCACGGCCACTGCTACGGCGAAGAGTGGCTTCCACTCCCACCGCAGCTGCCCACCAATGTACGGCACCAGGTCGACGGCGTGGCCGGTGATGTGCCGTCCGTCCAGCGTCTTGGTCGCGCTGGCCTTGAAGAGCTGCTCCTGGCGCGCGCGGGAGCGGACGCCCTCGTGCACCCCGAAGTCCTGCTCCGTGATCTCGATGGCGCGCTTGACGACCGCCACGAGGTCTGGGTGGACCCCGGACAGGCGGTCGAGCGACTTTTTGCCTAGTGAGTAAGTCATTCCTTGCCCACCTTCTTGTCAAGTTTGTCCTCGATGCGGTCCAGCTTGGCAAAGATGGCTTGGCCCACCTTGTCGAACTCCTCCCGCCTCATGTACTGCCCGGCCACCAAAATCTGCAGGTTGTTGACCTGCTGGGTCAGCTCGTGGTCGGTCTTCCGCAGGTCCTTGAGGCCCTCCCACATCGCCTTCATCCACCAGCCGCCGAGCGCGCCTGCCACTCCTATGACTATGTTGAACAGTTGTTGATCCACGCTATTTTCTCCTTATTGAGCGGTTTGTTGTGAAGAGGGATTAGTGTCATCGCCCCACAGGTCAACTGCGGCGACGCGCCAGTACAGCTTCGGCCGTACAAGCTCCTGCGGCGTCACGGTGGCTGTGCCGCCAGACGTATAGGTAGAGTAGTATGTAGAGTCCACTGGGACCTCGTAGGTAGACCCAGTCTCAGAATCGTAGGCCTCAGAATATAGCTGAAAAGTAGCGGAGGTAGCTCCCCGGACAACGTAGGTGTTGCCATTTAGCTGCACCATGCCGCCAACGCCGGCCACGACGACTTTTTGGCCATTACCCAAAGGGGTGCCTGAATACGAAAGCACGCAGGGGCCAGCCTTGGTTGCGCCAGTGATATTCACGACGTGCGCCACCTTGGACACGCTGACATCGCACTGATACGCAAGCCCCTCAAACTTCTTGTCGGTGCTATCTGGTGCAAAGCCGGAGCTGGGGCTGCCCCAGACGCGGTAGGCCTTGACGTCCCCGTCCCCATTCGGTAGCCAGTTCAGTGTGTAGACCACGGTGTCCCCCGTCTCTACCTTTACCTGGTAACTGAACCCGGAGCCCATCTGGGTAGGTACCGGGTTGGTGACGTCAAGCACTGCCGCCACAGCAGAGTCACCGAACTCGTTGGTGCCATACACCATGAAGCGCAGGGCCCGCGCGGGCGTGCCATCTAGCGCCATCATCTCGGAGGTGTAGTTGAACTCGACGCCGGAGACGGTCGAGGTGCGCAATAGCGTGGCCCCGGCGTCCTTGTAGACCTTGACTTTGTACGTGTCAGCGTCAACCAGGCTGGACCACTGGACCTTCGCAAAGGGGCCGACAAAGGGCTGCTGTAGGGTCAGGTTCTGCACGGTCAGTGGAGCTCCAGTTGGCGAGCCTACCTCACCATTCCAGGTAGCCCACGTGCCGAGGGCCACGCCACGGCCCGCCACACGGAGGTATAGGCTGCCGCGCACGACGTTCAGCTGGTAGCTTAGCGCCGATGTCTGGGTGACCGTGGTCCAGTTGACTCCGTCGGTCGACTGCTGCAGCACGTAGCTTGAAGCCCCAAGGGCCGGGCCCCAGCTCACGATGACGTAGTCGAGTGCGGTGGGCACGCGCGCGACGGTGAGAAATGGCACTACAGGGCGGTCGGGTATGGATGGCGGACGTGGCACGGCAGACACCGGCGGAGCGGACGTCTGGTCGAACTGGAAGATGGCCGGGTCGTAGTTGACGCAGGTCACCTCTACTGCCTCGTCCCCGGCTGGGTTAATTTCCACCACGCGGCACTTGCGGCTCCAGTCCTGACCTGGCCCAAAGGCGAACAGCACCGGCTCCCGCGAGGTGTCTCCGAAGGTCAGCCCAGAGCTCATGGACGTGGCCAGCTCCACGGACATGGAGTCGGGCCCCTGTGTGACAAGGTATGGCCCATCGCCCGCCCCGTCGTCACGCCGCAGCAAGATGTAGTGCTGCTGCCCGGCAGTGAATGTGACCTGCTCGGACAACATTAGGGTATTGCCGCTGCGGCCGACCACGTGGCCGGAAGTGCCCCACTTGGGCAGGGGGTACGACACGGCCACGAGGTCGCCGTAGCTTGGCAGGTAGCCCTCGAGGCCCGTGCGGAAGGTGACGTTCTCGCGCAGTAGGCGGTCGCTCATGGCTATGTACATGCCCTCGTGGTAGGCATGGTCGCGATTGGTGCATCCAGCCAGCGTGATCTTGTTCGGATTGAGGCCGAGTGACCCAGGCGGGAGGCACATGACAGACTCCTGCAGGCCACTCGTGGAATTCACGTAGACCATCTGGACTGAGTCGTACTCCTTTGGGTCGAACAGCTTCACCTCCCACTTGAACGAGTCTGGCAGCATGTTGTCGACGCCAAAGACGCCCATCGGTATTGCCTGAGTCTCGTCGCGCACAAGGCCGACAAAGGACCCATTGACAATGGGCACGGCGCGCCCAACGCGGGCAGCGGCCTTGGCCGCCTCCCACACGGTCGTCTTCTGGTTGAAGACGAAGTCGAAGTACTCCTGGCGGCCCTCCCACACGGCGTCCAGCCGCTCCAGCTCGTCCAGGTCTATGTACTCCGAGCCAAGCTGCCCGCCGTAGGCCGAGGCAAATATGTCATAGAAGGCCCATGCCACAGACCGCGTGGGCACTGCGGCAGTCCAGGCGCCATTCTGGCGTGTCACCAGCTTGCGGGTGCAGTCGACGTTTATGCGGTTGGCGCTGTTGTCGTTCAGGTTGTTGCTGGCCTGGGCCACCACGGCAAGCAGGGTGACGCTGCCGTAGTCCGTGGTGTTGGGTAGGAAGGCGCGAGCCGACTCCCAGGTCAGGGTGTCCCCCACCCGGTAGCTGCCTGAGGCGTTGTTGGTGCGCTTGCCGCGTATCTCGTAGCGCCCGCTCGCGACGTCCACAGACAGGGTGTACCGCTGCGGGTTGACGGTGTTGAGGGTCTTGGTGAACTCGGCCAGTGTCTGCCACGCGCCGGCTGGGGCCCCGTTGTCATCGATCAGGCGGACCTCGAACAGGGCCGTGACGGTGACGGCGCTGAGCCCACCGTCGTCGTCGTTGGACGAGTACAGCCCCTGCGGCAGGGTCAGGTCCACCTCTATCTTGTTCGTCACCGTGAAGGAGGCGGTGAGCGCGAATGGCCCGTAGACGGTGTACTGCGCCTCGTTGGGGCCAAATAGCTCCAGCCGGTTCACCTCGACAGACGTCACGACGTTGCCGGGGAACAGCGTGACCTGCCCGCCTGGTGGCACCAGCTGGTAGGTCACGTTCTGGAACGAGTCGATGGGTGTGTCCTCGATGTAGATGCCGTGGACCTGGAACTCGCCCTGCCCGAGGCAGAACAGCTGGTACAGGTACTGCTCGTTGCCCTCGTACTTGTTGAAGGGCCGTGCGGCGTAGGACGGCCACAGCTTGTTGCGGCCGTACGCCACCTCGATGGGCTCCATGATCTTCATGGTGTTGCGCTGGCCGGACAGGCTGAAGACCGGGTCCGGCGCCGGCAGGTCCGCCGGGTTCTTCGGCGTCGGCATGTTGGACACCATCACGTAGGTGGCCACCGCTACCACCGCCATGAAGATGTAGAAGATGGTCTCGATGCCCGCCGGCAGCACGGCGGCCGCCAGTGTGTCCCCCTCTTCCACTACCGTGTCGTCCCAGGTAGACCGCATAAGCGGGCGGCCGTTTAGACTGACCAGGGTTGGCTGCACGAACTCGACGAAGCCGGGGTGGGCGTGCTCGAGCGCCTGCCTCACCGTGAGGCCAGCCGGCACCCGGACGACGTCGCGGGCGTGCGGTTGCAGCGGGTTGTGGCGCTCGA
>Ga0100385_1004179_pt1 | contig 12504 bp, 13 predicted proteins | sample CryGeymeta201509_FD_81543 | JGI IMG/M metagenome (GOLD analysis project Ga0100385, IMG submission 81543) | Groundwater microbial communities from Crystal Geyser aquifers in Utah, USA - Crystal Geyser metaG 2015-09 | ecosystem: Environmental > Aquatic > Deep subsurface > Groundwater | place: USA... | reverse complement strand
CAAATCTTGTGTAATATGCTCAATTTTCATAACACTTTTGTAAGTCTGTATATAAGGAATGCTGATCAACAGTAATTACATTGTAAAGTTGTCAAGCTCCCTGCAACTAAAGAAGCGATTGTTAATGGTTGTTGAATAGTAATGCTTTTGGGCCATGTTATCCTAGAATTACTCTTCCTTCATTTCTTAACTAATAATTAGCTAGATATAAGAAAATGCCCATTTAGCTGCTATTTTGTCAGAACAAGCTGAAGTAGTGTTATTTATATAGTTATTCAGATGGGATGATCAGAGGCTGGGGAAGTCGTCATCGTTGATTGCTACCTTGGCTTTGGGCTTGCCGCCCTTCTCTTTTGCATCGCCCTTGGGAGCTCTTCTCTCTTCAGTCTTCTTGGTGGGCTGAGAGCCGAATCCAAGACCCTGAAGGTTCTCATCAAGACCAGTCCTGGTGACAGACTGTTTGACTGTATTTTGTGCTTGTCTTTCGTTTTGCCTCTTGCTTTATTTGGTTTCAAGGACGGTCAGTTTTTCCTTCTTGATCCAGTCAGCCTCAATATTCTCTTTCTTGACAGGACCCTTCTTTTCGAAAGTGCTGTTGATATCAACGCCTTTGTTTCTGTAGTACTCTTCAAGAGTCAAAGCTTGAGGTTATTATGGCTGAGGTTCTGGGACATTGTCTTCTCCTGTTACATTTTCGTTGGTCAACTTGGCCTCCTCAGGTTGATCCTTGATGTACTTGTCTTGGTTGAGCTCATCCTTGACATTTCCAACGTTTCCTTTTCCTCCTCCAGCCTTTCTGGGTCGGTCACTATATTAGTATTATCTTACACTCTGCCTGTTCCACTTTGTCTATCGTGGAAGTGTCCTTCTCCTAATTTTTTGGTGAGAGGAGTGGGAGGATGTCTGGGGTTCCTGATTTGCTTGGCATTGTCTTTGATATGTTCAGGGTATTGCTCTGTTATGACAGTCTGATTGGTGGTTTCTTTTTGTGCTGCGTTTTGTTGTTGCTGTTTGTAGGTTCTTTTTTCAGCGTGGGTCCTTTTAGTTTTGTGTTCTGCTGGAGTTTTCTGATACTTCTCATCGTCAGAGTCGTTGTTTGTAAAATATTCGAAAGGGTTCGCCATGGATATGGTAAAAAAAGATATTAAATTAAAAAGTAGCATATGAACTTTAATTATTTTTTCTGTCTATTCTGCATGCGTTAATTGCAAATAGGATCACTCCCAAAGCTTTGTTTTAATTATTATAGCCATTCTTATTATTATATTCAATTATATCATCAGCAAGTTTCGATTTTAGATAGGACCTTGGCCTCCTCAATCTTCTATAGAAATTAGGGAATGATTGTGAGACTTGATTGCTCAGGAAGACCCAAACGACTGTAAATTGTATTCAGCATGCCAAGGCAGCCAAGCTTCATTGAGGTTGTTTTTGCCAAAATTCTTTTCTTCTCATTGGTCTACTTCTCTAAGAGGTCAATATCATCCTCAGTTATAACCTGGAATTGCTCTTCTTCAATCGAAGTCCCGTTAATGTTTTCCTCTCCTTCCTCTTTGACTTTGTTCAAGGTTTCCAACTATCTTTTCTGCTCTTCATATTTTTTCTGGAGTTATTCCAATTGCATTCTTCTTTCATTGATGACAGTTTCATACTCACGCTTCTTTTCAAGACCATCGATCAATCTGGTGTATTTGGGATCAGTTGTGTATTTTTCATCTTCGAGGTTGATGTATTGTGAAAGTTGCTTGTAGGCTTCAAGATACTGATCTTCTTCAGAGAAGCCATTTTTCTTGTTTTTCTCGTAAATCGATTCTTTCTTCTCATGAAGTGAACTGTTATGGAGCTCCTGAAGTTATTTTCTCTTTTCTTCAAGTTCTTCAGCAATCATAGAATCATATTTGACTACTTCACTTTGGAAATTTTCACGATTTTTGAGAGTTTGTTGAATTTATTTCTGAAGATTGTTCTCATTTTCAATCCTTTCACAACAGTTAGCAACAAATTTCTTTGTGAGCTTCTTCACCTCATCAATTTTCTTTTTGAGCTGAAGGATTGACTCACTCTAAGTTTTGATCATCTTTTTGAAATTATTGCACTCAAGAACAAGATCGGGGATGGCCTATTCATTGTTTGTCTTGTTTCTTCTGCAAATTTTGATGAGGACATTTAATCTCTCATGCTCGAGTAGGGAGTATGCATACTGATACTTGACCTTTTCGATTTTTTCTTCAATTTCTGAAATTTTCTTTTTCTTTTCCTATATCTTCTTCTCATTCTTAAGCTGACTCTGATTGTTATACTGAATGATCTTGAGTTATTTGAGCCTCTTTGCCAAAATTTTATTTTTGTAAAGATAAGAATCCAGATCTCTTCGGATTGAAACATTATTCTTCTCAAGTTCTTCTAGTTCTTTGGTCATCTATTTGTTGACATTCTGCTTTATTCTTGGCAAAAGGCCTTGCTTTGTTCCTGTAAGGTCGCACTCCGATTGTTTTCCCTTCTTCTTGTGGAATGAATGAAGAAGGCTGGAATAATCTCCATTGTTCTCGGCAGTGATAAAGAGCGAGTTTTTTTCATCTTTCGTATGAATGCTATCGATTTATTTTGAAAGGTTATGAAGACTCAAGAAGGAGTGAGTAACAAAAGACATTTATTGATCTCTTCTGGTCTTCTTTGTCTTGTTCATGATGGAATTTTCCTCGTTTTTATAGCCAACAAAAGTATTCTATCTGTTGGATAGCTTGTCATGGAGACTGCCATTCAGTGTATTGAGTGAATTCTTGGAAGTATTTTTCTTGACCTTTGGAGCATCTTCAGCTTTCTCCAAAATGGCCTGTTTTTTCTTCTTAGCCTCAAGAGCAATCTTTAAAGCTTCTGAATAAAAAAATAATTACGACTGGTGAATTCACGCTCTTAGCTGACAGACATATAGGTAGTAGGAGATGTGAAACACTTTCTAAGTTTTTATGAGTAGTCACATTTCATGGTCATGCAAACCCAAGGGAACTGCATCCAAATCCATCTTTTGTAGTAATAATTAGTGGGAGGTTTCTGGTTGAGTTCAAATTCCTCAACGACTGTCTTAGCATATAGACTTTTCAGATCCTTGAAATCCTCTGGCTTAGATTTGTCCTTTTCGATATTTTTAATCTTAGCGACAAGGTTGTTGGACTCGATTTCTTCATCTGAATCCTCATAGTCATCTTCTTTATCATTGTCCAGAGTATTGTGATTCTCAGATTCTTTCTCAAGTGAAACTTTCTCCAAGAAGCCTTTGATCTCATTGTAGTAATGCTATCTGAAATGAGTTTCATTGCTCTTGACCTCCACGTTAAGCTGTTGAATTCTGGTTTATTTTTGTTTCTTGACTCGAGGTTTAGGCACTTTGGTGGGATCAATCTCTATACTATTGGCCTTCTTGATGTGTTTTCCTTGTTCAATTTTGTCATACATTTCCTTGAGCTTCTTCTTCAACTTTTTCTATTATTCGCTCTAAGCGTTTTAGGAGTGCTCTTCTTAATAAACTGTTTCTGTTTGAGATCCTTCCTGCGGGTCATCTTCTTCGCAGAGTACTAGATTTCTAAACTAGCCCAAAATACCAATATCCTCAAGCTCCTTTCTGTTCCCAATGAGCTGAGGGTGCCTAAACTCAGGAGTGTAGTAGGTCTCGAAGTCAGAGAATTCTCTCAAAAACCTGGAGATTTGGGTGATGATTCTAAAAAGATCTTCAGATGTGGGGTGATAATGCATCTCAAAACCCTCAATTGCCTTGTTGTATTCGATGACAGGATCAAAAGATCTTTCTTCCAGTTTTTGCCAGTACCTGCAAAGATCATATTTAGTGTAGGGATTGAACAGAAGGAGGAAATTTTCAATATCTGAAATGACCTCCTTGAGTTTAAAATAATTACCTGCAACATAAAGTTGATAAGTTTATTCTTCAAGTTTCCGGATAGAGTTAGGAATTTTCCTCAAAGCCTCAGCAATTTTTTCATTGATTTTGATGGGATCGAAATTATATTTCTCCAGAATTGAAGTTTTGAAGGTATCATTCTTGATCATCCAGAGACCATTAAAGCTCATCAGGAAGGGATGGAAAATTGTATCAAATATTTTGAACTATTCAGGATCCATTCTTGTGATTGAATGAATTTATCCTCTTGTTAGACCTTTTTGAGTGCTGATCAATAGATTGGCTAGTTCTTTGAATTGCTCCTCATTTGAGAAAATTGTCTTGCTCCAGAATTCAAGAACAAACATAAACATTTCCTCAACGTTCTGGATCTTTTTGATCTATTCTCTGTCGATTTTCTCCAGGTAACTTTGCAGACTCTGCAAAGAAGTCTCTGACAGCTCGCTAGCTACTTGTTTTTCGGGAAGTAGACAGCTAAGATAGACTTTAACATAAAGGCTTGTGACATCGGGTTTTTTGATGTTCTCTTCAATCAGGCTCAAAAGCTCACCCTTAATAGGTCCAGTGACGCACAATTCTTTTTGTACGTGGTTGCTGATCATAGATCTCATGACTCCTACATCAGAAGGGACCATGATTTTATGGCATTCTAGCTTGTTGAAATACTTCATGGACTCAGAGTCTCTGTCAGCAGTGACGATGACTTTAACATTTTTGGGGAAGATCCTGGGCAGCCAGAATGCAATATTTCCTTATCTTCCATTGTTCTTATCAACAAAGTAGTCGATTCCTTCAAAAACCAAAATAATCTTATTATACAACACATCCAAATTCTTGATAGCCTGATTTTCAATCCTCTGATTGCATACATCTAGCCAGTAAGAAAAGTATTTTCTCAACTTTTCATCATGCAGCTCAACTTTTTGATCTATGTTGAGTTCCTCTCTCAATTTGATTAGAATCCTGTAGAGAGCATAGAAGTAGTTGCTATTGCTGCCTCCAGTGGTGGCAAAATGCAAGATGATCAGATCGTTATTTCTGTGATTTTTTAGAGATTGATGATATTCGTACCACTTGGCTAGCAGAGTCTTTTTGCCCACTCCTCGGTCTGCCTCAATCACCAAAGGCTTATTATCCTCTGCGTTAGTTTCTAAGTTTAGCCATTCCTCAATCATGAGGTAATACTTTTCAAGTCCACTGCCAGGTTGCTGCTTGTAGAAATCGAGGATTGCATCTGAGGTGCTGAATGACGATATGTGTTACTCGATGTATTTGGTGTAGTCCTGGAATTCCTGTTGCTAGGAGTTGGTAGGCTTAGGCATTTTCTAAATAGAAATTAATAATTCAAACAATGATTCCATAAGGTATATTCCATCATAGGGACTCCTTCTCGATCATGAAGTACTTATACGTTGTGTATTTATTTTTGAAACGCTGTGTGATGCAGTAAGCTCCATAGCTCTTGCTCGTCTGTCTGATCAAATGGTCCCTGCGTCATATATCGCCTACACTTCAACATGATACGGTGGGGCTAAACAATGACTCGTACTAAAAAGTTCATTTATTTCTGCCTCGCTTAAAGATTCCTAAAATTTACGGTTCTCGTCCACCATCCTTTGAGGTGAGGATGATCCTGAAGGAATGGTTGATTCCTGCCATTGTTAACTTCTAAGGAATGAACAGGTCTAATAATGTGGTGGTAACTTGGGAGCATATTTTGCGAATTACTCAACCCCTTGGAAGTTGGTCTCCCGATCTGTCATATCTTCCTTGTTGGCCTGTTATGCTTTACTTAATTTTTACACCTTTACTTAGTCTCTTCTATCATTTTTTTGAAGTTTGTTGTGTCGATGTAGTTATTGATGTTGCCATTGATATCAGGCATGCACGGATCCTCGGGTGAGAACCTCCACTCCCCATCAACTATAAACTTATATCTAAATGAGGGAAAAGTCACTGATGGAGGCCTCTCGGTAATTGCTATCATAGCTATTGAAGTACGATCGTGACCGAAAACTATTATCCTTGCTTTTCGAGGGCTATAGTTTGCTTCCATTTATAGAAGGAGCCTGTGAGGAGGACTACATTTCCTCCATAGTTCCAAGTGAATGTCTGCCATACATCTGAGTCTTTGATTTATTATTTGAGAGCGCTGTTGGCATTTTAGGCCTCGCTAGGTGATGGAGTGAATACCCTGATGAGGAATGGATGAAGTTTACGGTATTATTGATGTCACTTTTTTTGTGATTGAATGAGCCTTGTGATTGGTTGCCCATTGTGATAAATTATATGAACTAACTCTGATATGCTAACTAGTCAGATAGTATTTCAAATTTTACTTAGGGACGATTCGACCGAGAGTGTAGGGATTGCCCTTCATTCCATCAAACCATCAACATACAAGAACGAAAAGATCCTACTAAATAAATCGTGGTCGATCTCAGCAAAGGAAAAGAGAAAGCCCCCCGCCCGCACACATATTTGCTGTCGGGTAAGAATACTATCAGGAATTGTTCTATTGGCAATCACATCATGGGCAGATCTCCTTAGAGGGTAGAGGGTTTGCCTGAAGGTAGGGGTAACATTTTCAACGCTCCCAGAGGATAAAGGGTTAGGGCTCAGGTACTCATTTTGTTACTAAAGGATTTACCTTCAACCAAGAACTCATTTCTCTCACTCTCCGGCCATGAAAAATCAACTAGCAAAGAATATGCAGGACATCAAAAGGACACTCTCTATGTTCAGTCAGAAATCAGTGATTCTAATAATGATATTGATATTCTCGAGACAATTTTATAAGTCAATAATTATGAGCTACTTTCTTTTAGGCTGATTTGCCCCCACTTTACTCGAGGAATCTTTTTGAAAAAAGAAAAAGTTAGACTATTCATTCCAACGTATATAATTACGCCTGAGTAGAAGAATACAATGCTGATTCCTACAACAGTTTAAGAAAAAATGAGTGATTTTGTGGAATTCAATTGATTGATAGTTAATCAATTTTCAGGCGATTTAACTGTTCATTTTTAATATGCTCTCTGCTCCTTTTGCTGTTAAGTTTTACTATTTTTTACTATTATAGATTTGTATAACTATATCGACCTTTATGTTAAAATCATTCAAATATATCCTCTTCACTATATTTTCTGCGGTTATAAGTTTCCTTCCTTCTGCTTTCGATTCTTCGCTTGTCTCTGGTGATTGCATCAATGTCTTTGTCATATTCTTACATTTTCACCTTCTTCTTGTTGAATTTATCAATGATTTATTTGTCGATTGTCTCCACAACCTATACTTTTTATAGCTTCTTCGCCAGACTTTCGTACTATTCAAAGGTACTATCCTCTATCTTAGTCTTGAGCTTATTGATCAACTCTTTCTTTAGGATGTTTGCTTCAGATTATATGACTTGCTGACCCTCTCCTGGAATTAGATCCAATAAATGCTCACGAACTATGAAACTTATTTTCTTGGAACGTCTGTATTGATGCATGACTGTCAACTTGATCTTTTTGGCCTTATTATCCTTCAGTTTATACTAAGAATCGAGAACAAAGCCAAATTAGAAATTTTAATTCACTGATCTGACTCCCATATCAAAACTAACCCAGTTCTTCTCTTTTATTTTGACCAAATGCTCCAAATCTTCAGGAATTTTGATGGTCATCTCTGGAAGATCGATCCTGACAACCATCTTATTGTCAAAGCAAAATTGTTTTGTCGACTCGCAAAATCCTGTCATCATCTAGAAAATCAGAAAATTTATAGTGTTGTCTTCAACTATCTTTTCTTTCTTCTCCTATTTGAAGTCAATCGAGTAGGGAACACCACCCGTACGTTTGATTATTTCATCTATCACATCATACCCGATCGCACAATCCTCAAAACTTATAATGTTAACGACTGAATTTGATTTAATAGCGTATTTCAATGCCAGTTCCTCGTACAACTTTTTTGATGCTTCTAAGTGCTGTTGCTCCTCTGTTTGACCGATTCCTACGTTGGAGAGTCCGTCTGTCACAATGACTCTACTTTATCAAAAGTAGTACATTTGGTTGAGATCATGCTTCCATTTTGAGGCCATTCCCAAGCAAAAAGCCAGAGCAGGAGTCATGGCCGTCGGTCCATCAGCCTCAGCCTTGGTCATATTTGTTATCAGCTTATCGCCTATCTATTAAATGGGCATCAGCGATATCTGAGATGCAGCTTACTTTCCAGCTTCAATCAAATCCTCCAGGCTCTTTTTCTCAAGATCTCCCACTATCTTGCACTATGCGAAATCCATAACAGGATACTCGATATTCGAGTTGAAGTAGACAATAGTCATGATAGTGTTGGGCCTTTTGCTTTTAATAGTGTTAATGTAGTGAGTAATACCGACCTAGATAATTTACTTTCTTGAAATGTATTAGAGATTTTCCTTGTCTTCCTTCTAACCAATATTCATGCCTTGATTTTTAGCAAAAGCCAGCTCTTCTTTCATCGAAAAGGCAATATCTCTGGCAGATTAGCCAGTCTCTAACAACATTTCAATAGACTTGAAATTTTTACATACTTCCTCCTCGCCTATAGCCTTTCTCAATATTTCGAAATTTTTGCTACCTATAACTCTGACAACATAATCCTTGTTGATTTTCTTGTACCTGGATGGATAAGTCAGGTTCATGCTGCCACTAAGATCGACCATGATAATCATGCACTCAACTGAAGTCTCCTCCTCCTCAGCAGGCCTGGACCATTTCCAATTTCTACAAAGCTCAGGAACTTTATCTTCACTGGGTTCACCACACCACAAACATTTAGGCCCGACCAAGTAAACTCCACAGTACTCGCAATCAATCATTTCATTGTCAGACTGAATATCATGTTCTCCTTTTTTGTAAAGATCCTTGATAGTGAAACTAAAAGTATTTGAGATGAAGCCTTTGACCTCATCTAACATGTACTGCCTCTTTTCCTTGAGAAGCTGCATTCCTGAACTCTTAATATAAATTTACGATCTATAATTGTCACTGACATCGATATAGGCCATAAGATACAAAGATAAATCAGCAAAGGGAAGCTTTGTAGTGCTGGTACAACTGATCTGCCTTTGTAGCTTATTCCTAAAGAAAATTTCGGTATTTAAGAATCGATTACTTGATCTTTTTCATTAGCTGGCAACATTTTTCGCAGCCTTACTGTAATGGGCCGACCAATTGGGTCTCTATCTTCTATTGCATGAATTTTAGATCTCTTTACTGAATTAAAATGGGGATACTTTTCGAGCGATCTGGACCTACTTTTCCTCCAGACACTTTTTAAGCTTTTCTTGCTGAGAATGCTAAGATCTGATGCTGCGATCACTCATTCTGGATCCTTTAAGAAATTCCTGTGATTTAACATGTTTGATCTATCTTACTTTCGACTTTAGAGTTGACATTTCTGCTTCAAAAGCCTTGTTAGAGTCTTCCATATCTTTCAGTTTCTTTTTGAGACTGCATAACCTTAATCTTACATCAGGTGTTACTCTTCTTGACTTTGGTATTTATTTTCGGCCTTTCGAAGTTCTTTCTCTCTACATCTCTAAAAAAATACAGCCGGTCATAGCCCATTATTTTTTATCGGTTGCGCTTGGCGTCCCCCACGATACCATTGATCAGCATCACTGTTTTTTCAGAGCACTTCCTCCTTATTTCCTGCATAGCTTCAGTTATTCCACTTTCCGATCTTCTAAGCGTGCAGTTCGATTGACTTTTCCTGAGAAGCAATCTGCTCTTGGAGGGAGTAAAGAAAGAGTCTTATTCATCGGGAATGGTATCGAGAGTGAAGCTTTCTTGAGTGGTGGAGATATCTTTCAAGCAGAAGGAGTCATTATACTTTTAGATGAATCTGGAGGATTGATTAATGAGTTAGATCTATTTTTGGAGTAACTCATGGGTGGTTCTTTTCATGAACTGAGAGCATATTTAGTATTGAAGGTCGAGGGAAGCCGAACTCGCGGGGGATGCGGTGTTCTATAAAGGGCAGGCAAACATTTATGTATAATTGCTACTGAAAAACAAGGCATCAAACTGCCCTATGATATCTCCAATGCAAATAAAATTTAACACCTCTACCAACCTCTTTTACTGACTTCACTCACTAAAAGTCATAGATTCAGATAGTCACATGAAGAGGGATAAAACATCGATTCATACCCAGCCATCATAAATAACTATCAGTCCTGCTTCAATACAGTTGATGTTCTATGAAAATGTGCATTTGGTCTCTTAGAAAATAATTTAAAATGCAAAAACTTATCCAATAACTAAACCATCTCACACTCTAGCTCCAGTCCGACAATCACGAGCTCATCCATCTGCTCCAAAAATACACTCCTAAGCATTGCTTTTCCTATAATTCTGTAGATGAGTGCCTTTCTGAGTCTTCAAGCATAAGCAAGATGGAATAAACGCCCTCGACTGGCCATAAAATAGCAGAGGCCACTAATTTTAGTAGAGTCAGTAGTATGACAGTCAAGCAAAGCAGCAAGAGAAAGCCCTCCAAACATTCAGTCAAGCAAAGCAGAGTCACCTAAAAATTATCATGCATCAAGACTCGCAAGCAAAGTAGTTCCTTGTCCAAAAAGCGTAAAAACCTCGTTTAGGAGCCTATCTTGCTGAGGCTGAAAAAGATTTCATAGAAACAGTTAGGGAAACTGAGTGGGAGTGTTCTTCTAAAGAAGAAATCGAAAATATACCATTATAACACTCAATACTGATCATGAAGCCTCATTTTTGGTTGTAAAACTACAAATACCTCCTCAAAATGTTTATAGCAGCCATCCCGTCTATCAGATCTTTCTCTTTCCTGAGATGACCCCAATATTTTATTTCGCTCTCTATTGATTTCAGCTGTAGCTTGGCAGAAAGAGTGGTCCAGGATTCGTCCATCATCGTATAACATGTATTTGAGGTCTTGGGGTGCTAGAGGGCCATCTCAGCTATCCATTCGTCCATTGCTTCGACTATATTCTTTTGATATTGCATTTAATACTTCGCTTTTTTGAGCCTGAACAACATAGTTAGGCCTTCCAATAACCAAACCAACTGGTTTCTCTTTTATTATTAGCTTCGTAGCCTTCTCCAGAAAACCTCGAGACTTGAGCTCTCCTTTGAGAGTTGTCAGATACTACAAATCGCTCATTTCATACAAAGGCATGTTTCATATCCGAGCTGGTGATGGCGACTCCTGTAGATTTCAAACCCACATCAAACGCCATCAAACTTTTAGGAAAAGGCAATTGTTCCACGTGTAATTTGAAGGCGTAGTTGGTCATTTTGATCCATTGACTGACTTGTTGTTTCATTTATTTTGATTTGATTGTACATATAATTAAGTTTAATGAACATGTCTCACAGCAGTTAGATGCCTTGGCAACGTGAGAACTTCATCAGAAAATGGGTCACCCGGCCAGCCCAAACAGTCAACTCTCCATAATACAAAGAGTTGCGAGATTATATCCATCGTCCTTACCGCATGATCGACGGTAACGGGACCAAATGTTACTACTTCCCAACCTACGTTATTTTCAAAATCAAAAATATAACAGAGTTCGACTTTGAATCCCTCTCTGCCAACATCAACGGAGTTCTTATTATTCAGGTTTGTGTTGACTATAAGGATAAATTTTCGCCCGATGCCAAAGAGAGCGATGAGGAGAGAGTCAGAGCTACTCTTGAGAAATTATTCAAATTCCAGTTCCCAGAAGACAAGTCCCAGAAAGCAAACCAGATGAAGAGTGACCACAAAGTACAACATCAAGGTTCTTATGAAAGCTAAGGGATGATCGAAAGTTCCGATTTCAAATCTATCCCGGAAGAGAAAGGGAAAATATAAGATCTTGTTCTCAAGAAGTATCTCTACATCCAGTTCACAAGAGATGATCCTTTGAGGTTGCCTTCTAAGAGAGTTTTCTAGGGTCAGATCAAACAAGAAGGCCACAAAGATGCAGGATAAGGCTACACAATCAAGTGGACAATCAGAAAGTAATTTACTATATCTCTCTCCCCCGGCAGTCTCATATAGGATATGATCGCTCCCTTCAACCTGTTGAACTTCAAACTCACCATGATTTTCTAAGACATCGACATAAAACTCTAACGAGGAAATGCTCGCTAGAGATAGGAACATGTCAAGTTTAAATTCAACTGCATGAAAAGAGTGGGAAACAATACTCCTCAGGAAAAACGACGTATTTTTGAGCAGTTGATGTTCACCGATGATGGTAGTTTGGGTGAGTATGACCTGGCCGAAACAGGCTTAAATGTTGAATGTGAAAAATATTTGTCGAAGGAAATCGGAGAAGATTCTTCTACTCAATACCGATCCTTCAAGGTAATAACTTTCACCATTCCTTTCTATAAATATCCGATCATGGATGCTCTGACAATTTTCATTCCTCTGGTTCTCATCACTATTCTGACGCTGTTCACCTTTGTCCAAGGTCCAGATCTCAACGATAAAGTCAACAATCTCGCCACGCTCATGATCGTCTATGTGGGCCTCATGCCTGTCATCAATGATTCTTTGCCTCCAACTACCAAAATAACCCTCATCGATTTGGTTCT